>Ga0206130_10001461_pt1 | contig 34407 bp, 34 predicted proteins | sample Helgoland_Spring_9_FD_148637 | JGI IMG/M metagenome (GOLD analysis project Ga0206130, IMG submission 148637) | Pelagic subsurface seawater microbial communities from Kabeltonne, Helgoland, North Sea - Helgoland_Spring_Bloom_20160512_1 | ecosystem: Environmental > Aquatic > Marine > Epipelagic ...
ATTCCGAATATAATCTTGTGATTAATGATATTGATCCGCAAGGGAATTTTGGATTAAATTGGTCTTTTGAGGGTCAAGGAGCAGTACCAAGATATGCTTCCTTTTTTGCTGATCCTTTAGAGTTTTCAGCTTCATTGATTCTTTTCTTTGCCATATCTATTTGGATTTTTATACACTCAAAATTTAAAGAAACTAAACTTCTATCTTTATTTTTAGCTCTAATAATTGTTTTTTCTTTTTTCTTATCGTTCTCAAGAGCGTCTATGTTTTCAGCGATTTTGATGTTAGTTTTTGGACTTTACTTATCTAGAAATTATAAAATTATTTTTTCATCATTATTTATTGTTATTGTAGGATTTATTTATGTGTATTTTTTCTCAAGTGATGATTTAAGATTTTTTATTCAAGACACAATTACCTTTCAAAACACATCTAGTTTAGGCCATTTAATTGAGTGGATAGAAGGCTTGATTTCAATTTATGAAAACCCGTTTGGAGTAGGGCTGGCTATGAGTGGAAATGCAAGTGGAGTGGATCAATCAATTAAAATTGGTGGAGAAAATCAATTCCTAATTTATGGTGTTCAAATGGGTGTAATTTCAATGGTTATCTATTTTTTGATACTAATTAAATCTATTTTTAATTCCTCTAAACTATATCTAAATTCTAATAACATAAATCACAAATCAGTTGGATTTATTACAGCTTTAACAAAATTTGGACTTTTAATTCCACTTTTTACAGCTAATGCTGAATTGTATCTTTTTGTAGCATTTTTTTCTTGGTATCTTGTAGGTCAATCCGAAAGGCTATATAACACAAAATTATAATTTGAAAAAGATTACAGTACTTGTTGATGTATTCTATTTAAAAGCTGCTGTTGCTGGTATTGGAAGTTATATAAGAGAATTTGAAGCTTCATGTAAAGATCACGGTTCAGATAACTTTAACTATGTATTTTCACACGATATTAATAAGTTAGTAGGAAACTCTGTTTTTTTAAATTCTAACAATAGAATTATAAGATGGATTTTTCAACTTAGATATTTGATATATAAACAAATTCAGTTACCACTAAAAATACTTTTTTCTAATGCGGATTATGTTATTTGTCCGGACTACATTGCCCCTTATTTTACATTCAAAGCGAAAAGAATTACTGTTTTACATGATTCACTTTTTTGGGATCAAAAAAACAATTACAGTGTTTTGTGGAGGAAATATTTTATTACTCTAATTAATTTAGGGATGAATAGTAGTACTCAGATTGTTACTACAAGTAATTATTCTAAAAATAATTTAATTAAAATTTTTCGAAATAATAGAAATATTAATTTTATTTACCAAAGCTTTAATTTCCATAAAACTACATCCTCTAATTATAAAACACCTGAAAATTACTTATTACACATCGGATCATTTGAAAAAAGAAAAGATTTAATTACTCTAGTAAAAGCGTTTAAATTAGTTAAAGACGATAGCTTAAAACTAGTATTGGCTGGAGCACAAATAATTAATGGCAGCTCAGAGGTTTTAGAAGAAATCAAAATATTTATTTTTCAAAATAAATTAGAAAACAAAGTGATTTTAGCAGGATACGTTTCCAAAGAAGAAGCAAGCGTGTTATATAAAAATGCATTATTATACGTTTTCCCTTCATTAGATGAAGGATTTGGCATACCAATTCTAGAGGCTTTATCATTTTCTCTTCCAGTCATATGTTCAGATATAGATATTTTTAAAGAAGTGGGTGGTGGTTGTGTTGAATATTTTAAAGCAGGTGATTCTATTTCTTTATCTAAAAAAATAATTTCAGTATTAGATTCTGATAAGCTCAGACAAAATGATAATACTGAGCATATTAATAAATTTAGTAGAAAAAACTTTATTAAAGGTTTTGAACGAATTATTTTAGACAGTAATGATTAGCCCAAAAAAAAACATTTTATTACTTCATAGCTCCAATGATCTTTATGGCGCTAGTAAGATTTTTTTGCAATTAATTGATCTATTAACTAAGAATGGTTTTGACGTACATATTATAATTCCTGAAAAAGGAATGCTGGATGATTTTTTAATTAAAAAAGATATTAAGATTGAGTATTTTGAACTAGGAGTACTCAGAAAAAAGTATTTAAATCCCCTAGGACTTATTAACAGGTTAGTTACTAATATAAAAGCAATAGCATTTTTATCAAAGTATATTAAAGACCATTCGATAGATTTAGTTTACACCAACACATCCACTATTCTTAGTGGAGGAATTGCCGCTAAAAAAAATGGTGTTCCTAGTCTATTTCATATTCATGAAGTACCAACAGGCAATAAACTTTACGAATTTTTTAGCGGAAAAATAATTAACTGGTATTCCAGTAAAGTATTAACAGTTTCTAATAGCGTTAAAAAACACTGGCTTAAATATATTGATGACAAAAAAATTGAAAGAATTTATAATGGGATTATTTTCAGCAAAACAGATTCTTTAGTTGAACTAGAGAGAGATCAAGATGATTTTGTGATTACAAGTGTGGCAAGAATTATCCCTTACAAGGGACACAAGTACTTAATAGACATCGCTGATGAGCTTATTAAAAAATCTACTAAATTCAAATTTTTAATAGTAGGTGACACGCTTTCTAGTTACGTGTCTTATGAAAAAAGTGTGAAACAAAAAGTCAAAGATCTAGGATTAGAACATCAAATTAAATTTTTAGGTTTTAGAGAAGATGTTTCAAGTATTTTAAAGCAGTCAGATTTATTTATTCATCCTGCTATAGCCCCAGATCCACTTCCAACTGTACTTTTTGAGGCACTATATAATGATTTGCCATCAGTAGCTACTAATTTGGGCGGTGCTATTGAAATTTTAGATAACGGAAATAATGGATTATTGATTCCTTATAATGACTCGAAAAAAGCAGCCAATTTAATTAATGAGTATTGTAGTAATACTAAGCTGCAAAAAAAGCATCTAGAGAATAGTAAAAAGAATTTTAAAATTAATTTTAATTCGGAATCGTTCAATAAAAATATTTTAAAAGAGGTAAATAATTTACTTTAATGAATAAAAAAATAAACCTATCTATTATTGGAACTAGAGGCTATCCTTATGTATATAGCGGCTACGAAACTTTTGTAAAGCAGCTTAGCGAAAGGTTGGTTCTTAAGAATTGTAATGTCACGGTTTATTGTCATAAGGGACTTTTTGATAAAAGACCCAAAGAAATAAAAGGTATTAAGCTTGTGTATGTACCTACTATTGAAACAAAAATATTATCCCAACCTATTCACTCTTTTTTATCGATTATTCATGCTTGTTTTTCAAATACTGATGTGCTGCTAGTGGTCAACTCGGCTAATGGTCCTTTTGGACTTTTAACTAAATTATTTAAAGTACCAACAGCTATTAATGTTGACGGTCTTGAATGGTTAAGGCCAAAATGGAAAGGTTTGGGATCAATTTATTTTAAGTGGGCTTCAAAAATGGCCACTCTTTTTTACGATCAAATTATTAATGATTCTGAGGAAATGAGAAAGGTTTATTTAGATCTTTTTAAAAGAGATTCTAAGGTTATTGCTTATGGTGCTCAAATTAGAAAATCAAAAAATCCAGATTTAATAAACAAATGGAATTTAAAACAAAGAGAATATTACTTGGTTATAGGAAGGTTAATACCTGACAACAATGCCGATTTAATTATTAAGGGGTTTTTAAAATCCAATTCAAAAAAGAAATTAGTTATTGTTGGAGACGTCCCTTACAAAGATTCCTATGCTTCTAATTTGAAAAAAATAAACGACAAAAGACTAATTTTTACAGGCTACGTGAAAGATCAAGATCTGTTGGCTGAATTATACCACAACTGTTATGTTTATGTTCATGGCCATGAGTTTGGTGGAACGAATCCTACTATGATTAAGGCCATGGCCTACAGCTGTGCTATTCTAGCTTTGGATACAGTATTTAATAAGGAAATGCTTCAAAAAGGAAAGTTTGGGATTTTTTTTAAAAAAGAATTTTTTTCTATAACTAACCAGATTAATCATTGCGAAAAAGAAAATATTTTAATAGATAATCTCAGGCAGGATTCTGTTAATGGAATTTCTGAAAAATACAATTGGGATTTTGTTACCAGTCAGTACCTTGAGGTTTTCAACTCTTTAGTTAGACAAAGGAATTAAGTAGGCTAATTTTAGGGTCATGTGAAAATTATTCACATCATTACCTGGATGATAATATTCAGTCGCCGTATCATCAAGATCCCACTGATAATTTAAACTTCTAGAATACATTAGATTTGAGGATAACCATAAATTTTTATATTTTTTCGAAAAATTTACGTGTAGATTAAAATCCTTCCAATAACGCCTAGGATCACGAGCTGAAGCGAAAGCCTCGTGATAAAAATCATTGTCCTGGTCTATAATTTCTAGTGCTATTCCTAGTTTTTCTTTATCTCTTATTCTACCTAGTGCAAAGTAATGTGAATTGCTTCCAGGGCCTATGCCAGCACCTAAAACTTCTCCCTCATTTGTATAACCGTCCATGGTATAGCCATGTTCATACCATGACCCAGCATTTCTTAATAATCTAGAGGCGGTTTGCTCCATTTGTGTCCATTCCCATGAAAAAAGATAATTATCATCACTAATGTTAAAAATCTTTTGAAGACCAATAGTAACTGCTCTACTGTGATCAGAATCTAATAATAAATCTCTAATATTATTTTTAGAGTCGTTGTGATTGTAATCTACATATATTTCGGCCCTAGAATCTTTCCATAACCACCTTAAAAATACGCCAGCGGCTTGATTAGTTTGCGCCTCATAATTTTCATACTTATCATTTTTTCTAAATAAGTTTGCAAATGCAGGAAACCATGTTGGATTTCCTTCCATCCACGTGTATTTTCCTCTATATAATGCGGAGTAAGCTTGTACCCATCTAATAAAACCCAGCGACAGTCCAGGCACCCATTTTGGAGAATATGTAACAGTGTAACCTTGTAGATATCTCCAATCGTCAGTTTCACTCAACTGATTTATTTTAGGTACATAAATATTAGTTCCCGCGTGCTGCCTATCGGAACCTGCAGGTAAATATCCTGAAGACTCTAACCTTCCTGAGATAACTTGCCACTCAAAATTTCCGATTTTAGTTTTCAGCGGTTTAGTTGTATTAAAAGTAATGTGTTTAAATCCTCTGGCATGATTACTCATCATGATACTGTTTCTGATCGAGGGCCCCCACCAAATATTTTCATTTGAAACGCCTAGACTCAGTCCTTTAAAATTTAGTTTTATACTAGATTGCCCTATTAGTGTTTTACTAATACTTTTTTCACCAAAACGTTCAGGCATGTCTATCTTATTCCACAACTTATATCTTTTTGTCCATATAGTTGAATAATGACCATTAGGCCCTTCTCCAAACCCTTCAAAATCTTTATTTTCAGAAAACAAATATTCAGGTTTTAGCTGAACAGAAAGTGGGCCTATTTCTGCATAAATCCCTGCGCTAAGTATGTGTTGATACCCACGATTGGGTCCCATGCTTCCGTTATTTCTATTATAGGGGTGACGACTGTTAAATTCAATATTATAATCTATAGGAAGAATTTTTATTTTTCCATTTCCTTTTAAAAAATTCAGAAACGAAGGAGCGTATTTTTCTGTATCAAAAATTTCTTTATTTATTTCTAGTCCATTTTTCCCAATATCTAATGGTTTTAAGGTGAATGAAACCTCACTTTGAAAATTTCCTAGTAGTTGCGAGGTTCTTAAATAATCGGTTAAATACGACTCGTTAAGATTAATTGTCTGGGAGGATGATACAAGAAATGTGAAAAATAAAAATAAGAAGAAGTTGTATTTCATTAGTTATAGGAAATTACTCTTACTTTTAAATTATCCAGTGACCAGCTCTCATCACATTTAGATTGAACAGTTCCGTCTTTATCAATAGCATTTGGCTGATAAAGTTCGTCATAAAACCGTATTACAACGGCATTACCCGAATGTCTAAATCCTTTTTCAATTCTATATAATGTTGTTTCTCCTCCAAAAAAAGAATCTTCACATATTTTTGGAAGGTCAACTTTACTGTTTCCAGTTTTTGGATTGTTTTCAAAAGGATACATTTCAGGATAAGATTGTCTTAAGCAATAATTTGAAAAACAAGGGCTGTTTGAAAATGTAGTGACAAACTTGTCAACAGAAGAGTCTTTTATTAAATCCATCTCTGGATCTAGTTCCATAATCCATTTATCTGGCTTATCGTTTTCAGGAAATCCATTAAAATTGCCGTCCCAAGTACCATGAATGTATAAATCAAAAGAAATAAAAACATAGTCGTGTTCCCCTGTATTTTCTAAATGCAAGGTAAAACCATCGTTGTTAAAATCTCCTAGAACTGTGGTGTTATTAAAAGTAGAAGTGGCTTTTCCATCAATTTCAGTTAAGTTTCCGCTTTCAAAATCGTTATCATAAATCAGATCATCTCTTGAAATTTCTGGGTATGAACAAGAATCAATTAATAAAAAGAGAATAAAGATTTTAAGTAAATTAATTAGACGGAGTTTTTTCACAAGTATTTTTAATAAGTGTTTATGCAAATTTACTATCTTTTCTGTTTAACTCTTCCAAAGATAAGCTCTTAAAATAATTGAAAGCATTTTCTAGTCCTTTTTTTCTGGAAACAAGGGGCTTCCAATTTAAAATTTTCATTGCTTTATTTATATCGGGTTTTCTTTTAACAGGATCATTTACAGGAAGAGGTTTAAAAACTATTTTATTATCAGTGCTACCCATAGCTATAATTTCTTTTGCAAAATCAATCAAAGCTATTTCTTCAGGATTCCCTAAGTTCATAGGTTTGGTGTAGTTTGAATGTAAGAGCTTATAAATTCCATCAACCATGTCGTCAATAAAGCAAAAAGATCTGGTTTGAGAGCCGTCTCCAAACACAGTTAAGCTCTCGCCTCTTAAAACTTGTCCCATAAAGGCCGGAATTGCTCTTCCATCATTGACTCTCATTCTAGAGCCATACGTATTGAATATTCTTGCTATTCGAATATCGAGTCCATGAAAGGTATGGTAAGCGGTGGTTAAAGCTTCTTGAAACCGTTTGGCTTCATCATAGACACCTCTTGGCCCAACAGGATCAACATTTCCGAAGTATTCTTCAGTTTGTGGGTGTTCTAAAGGATCACCATAAACTTCTGAAGTGGAAGCAATTAAAATACGAGCATTATTTTTTAAAGCTATTTTTAAAACGTTTTCAGTTCCTAAAGACCCTACTCTTAAAGTTTCCAGTGGAATTTTTAAATAATCAATTGGACTGGCTGGAGAGGCAAAATGCAGTACATAATCAACAGAATCCTCTATGTTAAAATCATGGGTGATGTCAATTTTCATGAACTGAAAATCCATATTTAAGTTAAGGTGAGATAGGTTCTTTAAATTACCTGTTATTAGATTGTCTATCCCTATTACCTTGTAATTTTTAGACAGGAAATAGTCGCATAAATGTGATCCTATAAATCCAGCGGCTCCCGTGATTAAAACAGTTTTTTTCATTTAAAATAGAATAAATGTAAAATTATGATTTTTTATTATAAAAAAATCAAGTACTTTTGTTACTTGTTATATGTTAGAATCACTAATCACATCCAAAACTAGATTAAGACTTCTTATCAAGTTTTTTTTAAATATTGCCAATAATGGCTATTTAAACAGTCTTGCTAATGAATTTGGAGAATCCACTAATTCTGTTAGAAAAGAATTAAATAATTTGTCTTCTGCAGGTTATTTAGAAAAGCACAACCAAAACAATAAAGTTATTTACAAGGCCAACGCTTCCCACCCACTATTTAAAATTATTCAAAAAATAGTCCATAAGCACCTGGGTATTGAAGAAATTTTAGAAACGGTTTATAACAGAATTGGAGATGTAAAAAAAATTATGATTCTTGGAGATTATGCTAAAGGAATAGATAGTGGGCTTATAGAAGTTTTAATTGTTGGGAATAACATAAATAAAGAATATTTGGATGAAATAGCTCCAAAAATTGAATCAAAAATAAAAAGAAAAGTTAGTTTTTTTGTTTCAAATAAGTCTTTAAAACAAAACTCACTAACTATTTTTGAGGCTTAGTTTTAATAAAAAATTAGATTGAATTTGTGCATTAAAATGTGACTTTTATGGCGAAGCCATTTTTAATTTAAACCAATGAGCTGAATTATTAATTCGAGTTTTACAATTAAAACAATACAATTGAAATTTTTAAATAAAATATAATTATGAAAGTAGGAATTACTTTTTCTTCTTTTGATCTTTTTCATGCCGGGCATGTAAAGATGTTGGAAGAAGCAAAATATAAGTGTGATTATTTAATAGTAGGTATGCAGTTAGATCCTTCCATTGATCGCCCAGAAAAAAATGCACCTTCACAGTCGATTATTGAGCGTTATATACAACTCAAAGGATCTAAGCATGTAGATGAAATTGTCCCTTACGTGACTGAGCAAGATTTAGAAGATATTTTACGTTCTTTTAAACTAGATATTCGAATCATAGGGGATGAGTATAAGGAAAAGAATTTTACGGGTAAAGCTTATTGCGAAGAGAAAGGAATAGAGATCTATTATAACTCTAGAGACCACAGGTTTTCGTCGAGTGGACTCAGAAAGCAAGTAAAAACATCTGAAGATAATTAAGAAATGAATATTACAGTTATAGGATCCGGATATGTTGGGCTTGTCTCAGGAACCTGTTTTGCAGAGATGGGAAACAGGGTAACTTGCGTAGATATAGACCCCGTTAAGATTGAAAAATTAAATAATGGGATCATTCCAATTTTTGAACCGGGTTTAGAGACGATGGTTTTGAAAAATGTAAAGAAAAAGAATTTATTTTTTACAACTGAATTAAATAAAGCTCTACAAAATTCTGAAATTGCTTTTATAGCTGTTGGAACACCAATGGGGGATGATGGTTCTGCTGATTTACAATATGTTTTAGCTGTAGCAAAATCTATAGGGCAGTCGATGCAAAAAAGATTGATAGTAGTCGATAAGTCTACCGTACCTATTGGTACTGCAGATAAGGTAAAGAAAACCATTCAAAAAGAGTTAGATATTAGAAATTCTGATTTAGAGTTTAATGTGGTATCAAACCCAGAGTTTTTGAAAGAAGGAGCTGCAATTGAAGATTTCATGAAGCCAGACCGAGTAGTTATTGGATCTGATAGTGAATATGCTGCGGAGAAAATGAAACAACTATATCATCCTTTCTGTATGTCCAGAGAGCGTTTTATTGTGATGGATATTCGTTCTGCTGAAATGACAAAGTATGCAGCCAATGCGATGCTAGCAACCAAAATATCTTTTATGAACGAAATTGCTAACATCTGTGAGAAGGTTGGTGCTGATGCTAATCAAGTAAGAATCGGAATTGGTTCAGACCAACGTATTGGATATAGCTTCATATATCCTGGAGCTGGTTATGGAGGTTCATGTTTTCCAAAGGATGTAAAAGCACTGACTAAAATAGCTAAAGAAAATGGCTACACTGCACAATTAATAACTGCAGTAGAAGAAGTTAATGATGCTCAAAAATTAGTAATTGCTCAGAAAATAATTAATCGTTTTGGACAAGACTTAACCGGCTTTACTTTTGGAGTTTGGGGTTTGGCTTTTAAGCCAGGAACTGATGATATGCGTGAAGCACCAGCCATTTATATAATCAAAGAATTAGTGAGCAGAGGAGCTAGAATAAAAGCCTATGATCCAAAGGCAATTGAAGAAGCTAAAGAGTATTATTTAAAAGGAGTTCAAAAAATAACTTATTTTGATTCTAAGTATGATGTTTTAAAAGACTCTGATGCACTAGTTTTACTGACTGAATGGAAAGAATTTCGTGCGCCTGATTTTGAAAATATAAAAGTACAACTAAAAACACCTATTATTTTTGATGGTCGAAATCAATACAATGTATTTGATCTTGAAGAAAAAGGATATGAATATTATCAGATAGGAAAAAAGTAAATGAAAATATTAGTAACTGGCGCAGCTGGATTTATTGGATTTCATACTTGTTTAAAATTAGTGAGTCAAGGTCATGAAGTTTATGGCATTGATAACATTAACGATTATTATGATCCTAAACTAAAGTTTGACAGGTTAAAAGAATTAGGTTTTGATGAAACTAAATCAAAACTCTTTAAAAATGAAGTTCAAAGTGCTAAATTTAATTCTTTAAGATTTTCTAGAATAGATTTAGTTGATACTAAAAGTATAGATAATTTATTTAAAAAAGAACAATTTGAAGTAGTTTGTAACCTAGCAGCTCAGGCGGGTGTAAGATATTCTATTGAAAATCCCAAAGCTTATATTGATAGTAATATCTCAGGATTTCTTAACATCCTTGAGGGATGTAGGAATCATAAAGTAAAACATCTTGTGTATGCTAGTAGTTCTAGTGTATATGGAGAGAATAACAAAGTACCTTTTGAAACTACTGATAATGTAGATCATCCAATTAGTTTATATGCTGCTACAAAAAAGAGCAATGAATTAATGGCACATACCTATGGTCATTTATATGGCTTTAACACTACAGGATTACGTTTTTTTACAGTTTATGGTCCGTGGGGAAGACCAGATATGGCATATTTTCTATTTACAGATGCAATTTGTAATGATAGACCAATAAAAGTTTTTAATAATGGAAAAATGGAGCGAGATTTTACATACATTGATGATATTGTAAATGGATTAGTTAATGTAATTGTGAAAAATATGGAAAATAGAGCTCATTATAAGTTATACAATATTGGAAATAATATGTCTGAAAACTTGAATGATTTTATTTACACCATTGAAGAAGCTTTGGGGAAAAAAGCTAAAAAAAAGAAGTGTAAAATGCAACCTGGTGATGTGCCAAAAACACATGCAGACATAACCCAATTGATGAAAGACTATAATTTTAAACCTACAGTAAAAATAAATACTGGAATAAAAAACTTTGTTAATTGGTTTAAATCTTATAAAAATATAATATGAATAAAAAACTTAATATAGCAATAATTGGACAGGGATATGTAGGTCTCCCCTTAGCTATCGAATTTGGAAAAAAGTATAAAACCTTTGGTTATGATATCAATTCTGAAAGAATAAACGATTTAAAAAAATATTATGACCACACAAAAGAAGCTAGCTCTAAACAAATAAAAGATTCAAAAAATTTAGTTTTTACCTCAAATTTAAATGATATAATAAACAGTAATATTTATATTGTGACAGTACCAACTCCAATTGATGAGTATAAAACACCTGATTTAAAACCATTAATCAGAGCTTCTGAAATGATAGGAAAAATCCTTAAAAAACAAGATATTGTAATATATGAAAGTACAGTATTCCCTGGTTGTACTGAAGAAGTATGTGTCCCTATTCTTGAATCAAATAGTAATCTTGAATATAATTCTGATTTTTTTTGTGGGTATTCACCCGAAAGAATTGTGCCAGGTGATAAAATAAACACATTGACTAACATTAAAAAAGTAACATCAGGATCAAATTTTGAAGTTTCAAATTTTATTGATAAGCTATACAGATCGATAATTACAGCAGGAACTTTTAGAGCAGCAAGTATAAAAGTTGCTGAAGCTAGTAAGGCAATTGAAAATGCACAACGTGATGTTAATATTTCATTTGTAAATGAATTAGCATTAATTTTTGATAGGATTGGAATTGATACTCAAGATGTTCTTGATGCTGCAGCAACTAAATGGAATTTTCTAAAGTACAGCCCTGGTTTGGTTGGTGGACATTGCATAAGCGTGGATCCATATTATTTAACTTACAAGTCTGAGAGTTTGGGATATTATCCTCAGGTTATATTGAGTGGAAGGAGAATCAATGATAATATGAGTAGTTTTATCGCTAATAAGTTAATTAAACTTCTAATTCAGTCTGAAAAAAAAGTTAAAGATTCAAGTGTTTTAATTTTAGGATTTACTTTTAAAGAAAATTGTCCTGATACAAGAAATACTAAAGTCATCGATGTATACAAAGAGTTAATTGAATTTGGGTTAAATGTTGATGTTTTTGATTCTCATGCAAACAAAAAACAAGTCCTCAATGATTATAATATCAATTTGATTGAAAAGCCTGTTAAAGGATATGATGCAATTCTTTTAGCTGTTGCCCACGAGGATTTTAAATTCTTAGATTATGAGAGTTTAAAAAATAGTCCAGAAAGTTTTATTTATGACATTAAAAGTTACCTGCCGAGAGAAATTGTAAAATCCAGATTATAATGAAATATGATTTAATAGCTGAAATTGGTCAAGCACATGATGGAAGTTTAGGCATTGCACATTCTTACATTGATGCTCTTGCAAACACAGGTGTAAGTACAATAAAATTTCAAATGCATATTGCTGAGGCTGAAAGTTCAATATATGAACCTTTTAGAGTTAACTTTAGTTATGAAGATAAAACTAGATATGATTATTGGAAAAGAATGCAGTTTTCAATTGAACAATGGTCAGAACTTAAAAGACATTGTGAAGATAAAGGTTTGGAATTTTTAGTATCCCCTTTTAGTTTAGCAGCTGTAGAAATTTTAGAAAAATTAGACATTAAAAGATATAAAATTGGATCTGGAGAGGTAAACAACCATTTACTAATTCAAAAGATTGCTTCTACTAACAAAAAAGTTATTTTAAGTTCAGGAATGAGCAGTTATTATGAATTAGACTCATCGATAGAATTATTAAAAAAAAATAAAATCGATTATTCAATTCTTCAATGCACTACGTCATATCCAACAAATCCTGAGCAGTGGGGATTAAATGTTATACCCCAACTAAAAAAACGTTATAATGTTCCTGTAGGGTTTAGTGATCACAGCGGAGATATATATGCCTCTTTATTTGCAGCATCGAAAGGAGCTGAAATATTTGAATTTCATGTTGTTTTTGATAAAAAAATGTTTGGGCCTGATTCAACATCATCTTTAACTCTGAAAAAAGTAAAAAAATTAAAGAAAGGTTTAGATCAGTTTTTGATTTCAGAAAATTCAAAAATAGATAAGAATAATCTAAATGAATTTAAATCATTAAAAGATATTTTTGAAAAATCATTATGTATAAATAAAGATTTAAAGAAGGGACATGTTATTACTATTGATGATTTAGAAACTAAAAAACCTAAAGGAAAAGGTATTGATTCGGCTGAATATAAAAAAATTTTAAATAAAAAAATTAATATGGATATGAAGAAATGGGAATTTTTAAATTATTATAATCTTAATAAATGAGAAAAATTTGTGTTGTTATAACTGCCAGGCCAAGCTATAGTAGAATAAAAACTGCTTTAATAGCATTAAAAAATCATCCAAAAATTAAATTACAAGTTGTTGTAGCTTCTTCAGCTCTACTTGATCGTTATGGATCTGCTGTAAATTATATTGAAAAAGATGGGTTTTCTATTGATGCAAAAGTTTATAATATTTTAGAAGGTGAAAATAATACTGTTTCTGCAAAAACAACTGGACTTGGAATTATTGAACTTTCATCTGTTTTTGAAAATATAAAACCTGATATTGTTGTAACTGTAGCAGATAGATTTGAAACTATGGCTACTGCTATTGCGTCTTCCTACATGAATATTCCTCTAGCTCACATTCAGGGTGGTGAAGTTACAGGCAACATTGATGAGAAGGTTAGGCATGCAATTACTAAACTTTCTGATTATCATTTTGTTGCTTCGAAAGATGCCTATGATAGGGTAAGAAAACTTGGCGAACATGAAAGAAAAATATTTAATACAGGCTGCCCTTCAATTGATCTTGCAAAAGAAATATTGTATGAAAATCAGTTAAATTTTGATATTGAAGAAGTTTACGGCGGAGTAGGTTCCAAAACAGATCTTAGTAAAGATTATATTGTTGTAATGCAACATCCGGTTACTAATGAATATAATGAATCCAGAAAACAAATAACAGAGACTCTTAAGGCCATCCAAGAAATAAATATTCAAACTTTTTGGTTTTGGCCAAATGTAGATGCTGGATCAAGTGGAACTAGTAAAGGGATTAGATCATACAGAGAGAAAAATAATTTAAATAATGTTCATTTTTTTAAAAATTTAGAATCTAAAGACTTTTTAAAATTAATTTATAATTCAAAATGTCTAATTGGTAACTCAAGTGTTGGAATAAGGGAATCTTCTTACTTGGGAATCCCAGTTGTTAACATTGGATCTAGACAAAATAGGAGAGCAAGAGGAAATAATGTTATTGATGTTGATTATAATCGTGAAAATATTAAAAAATCAATTTTATTTTGGCTCAGTAGTGAGAGACCAAAAAAATCAAAAGTCTACGGAGGGGGAGATGCTGGAAAAAAAATTGCAGAAATTTTATCTAATATTGAATTGAAATTTCATAAAACAATAGTTTATTAGTGAAAGTTTTAGCTATTATTCCTGCCAGATCCGGTTCAAAAGGTATTCCTGGAAAAAATTGGAAAAAATTTGATGGTAAGCCATTAATTCAATACAGTATAGATTCAGCAATAAAAAGTTGTTATATAAATGAAATAATTGTTAGTACAGATTCTTCAAAAATAGTAGAAATTATTAGTCATAATTCACTCGTCAAAATTCATAAAAGATCAAAAATATTATCCACAGATAGCAGTCCAGTCGGAGATACAATTCTTAATGTATTAAGCTTACAAGCTAAAAAACCTGAATTTATTATACTTCTTCAACCAACTTCACCTTTAAGAACTGGTAAACAAATTGATAAGGCTTTAGAATTACTATTTCATAATCATCATTTAAATTCAATTATTTCAGTAATTAAAATGGATGATATTCACCCAGCAAGGATGTATTGGCAGAAACACAATGACATAGTCTTAGATCCTATTTTACCTAAAAGTGAAACATCAATGAGGCAAAACATAAAACCTGCTTTTTATAGAAACGGAGCTATTTATATTGTTAGAACAGAAGCTTTTTTGAAAACTAAAAAATTAATGTGTCATCCATCTGGAAGTTTTATTATGGATAATAAATATTGGTTGAATATTGATGATGAAAGAGATATGATAATTGCAGAAAGTCTAATAAAAAATTGGAAGAGTGAAAATTATATATAATCTAGAGCCTCAAAATTACTCAGAGTTAGCAATTGATAATTGGACTAAAGCAGGATATAAATATTGTGCTGGCTCATACGAATCTTTTAAAAACTATAAGTATTTAGACCAGGTACATATTTTAATTATAAGATTAAAATATAAAGTAAATAGTAATTTAATTTCTTATTTCAATAATCTTAAAATAATTATTAGTGCAACAACAGGACTAAATCATATTGATCTTGAAATACTAAAAACAAAAAAAATTCAATTAATTAGCTTGAAAGGTCATGAAGATTTTCTAAAACAAATACCCTCTACTGCTGAGCTTGCATTTGCATTAATATTAAATTTAATTAGAAATATACCCCAATCAATTGAAAATGTTAAGAAAGGTGGTTGGGATAGAGAAAAATTTAAAGGTTTTCAGCTTTACAAAAAAAAAATTGGAATTATTGGGCTAGGAAGAATAGGCAGTATGCTTGCTAATTATGCCAAAGCATTTGGTATGGAAATTTATTATTATGATCCATATGTGTTAAATAATATGTTCAAAAAAGTTGATAATATAAATGAATTAGTTAGTGAAGTTGATATTATTACTATCCATATAAATTATAGTGAGAAAAACAAAAATTTTATAAATAAAAGTATAATATCGCACTTTAAAAAAGGTGTTCTTGTAATAAATACTTCTAGAGGAGAAATTTGGGATGAAAAAGAAATAGTGAAAGCCTTAAAAAATAAAATTATCAATGGATTAGCTGTAGATGTTTTAAGTGATGAGACTGGAAATAAAATAAACAATCCTATTTGGAATGAAAGATTAAATCCTAAAATTTTATTGACTCCTCATATTGGTGGAGCTTCTTATGATGCAATGTGGCAGTGTGAATTGTATGTTCAAAATTTAGTTATTAAGAAATGATTATTTGTGTAAATTATCATTATATAAGGGAAGATTTTACTAAAAAATATGAAAGTATTTTTGGTATTAAACCTGTAGAATTTAAAAATCAACTTTCTGAGCTTAGCAAGATTGGAAAATTTATATCAGCTAATGATTTAGACCATAATATTAGAAATAACATTAAAATTAAAGGTGTAAAGTTTTTAGTGACTTTTGATGATGGCCTAAAAGAACAATTTAATACTGCCTTACCTATATTAGAAGAAATGGGTATACCTGCTCTTTTTTTTATAAACTGTTCAACATCTAAATATAATAAAGTAGAGGAAGTTCATAAAATTCATTTGATTAGATCAATCATTAGTCCTCAGGAAATTCTTTATGAACTTGAAAAAAACGTAAATATTAGTGATGATCAAAAAAAAATTTCTAAAAACAAAGGAATAAAACATTATAAATATGATAATCCGAATAATGCACAACTCAAATATCTTTTAAATTTTGAGATATCTGAGTCAAAGAGAATAAAATTTATAAATAATATTTTTAATAAATATTTTGATGAATTTAAGACAAATAAGGAATTGTATATGAATGATGATGAGCTTATAAAGTTATCCAAAAAAAAAATGTTAGGATCTCATGGGTTTAATCATATAGCAATAGGGAAACAGTCAGAAAAAATAATCAATCATGAAATTATTGATTCTTACAATTATTTTAAAAGATTAACTGGAAATAGACCTATTGGTTTTAGTTTCCCCTACGGTAGTTACGAATCAATCAATGGAACTAGAAAAATTCTTGAAAAATCAAATTATTCATTTGCACTGTCGATGGAAAGAGCTATAAATAAAGATTTATCAGATCCTTTTTGTTTAGCAAGATTTGATAATAATGACATGCCAAAGGGAAAAGCATTTAGATATAAAAATTCAATGGATCTATTAAAATATTCTTGTAGAAAATGGAAAATATAAATTTTGGAATTATAACTGGTGATGAGTTAAGACACAAATATTTTGCACATACACTTTCTAATGAGCTAAATATAAAATTAATTGCATATGAAAAGAAAGCTAACGTACATGAACAAATAAATTTTGGAGTATATGGTAACGAAATAGTAAAAAACCATTTTAAAAGCAGAGAAGAAAATGAGTTTATATATTTTGATAAAAAACCAGAGTTGTGCTGTAGTAATGTTTATAAATTAAATACTAATGAAGTAAATGAAGTTAATTTTATAGAAAAATTATTTGTCAATAAAATTGATTATTTAATAATTTTTGGTTCAAGTTTAATATCAAAAGAAATATTATCAAAATATCCAAATAAAGTAATTAATCTTCACTTGGGTTTATCACCATACTATAGAGGGTCTGGAACATTGTTTTGGCCCATTGTTGACAATAGATTTGAATGTATAGGCAGCACAATACACTTAGCTGTTGAAAAAATTGATGCAGGTGCGATTTTAGGTCAAGTGAGACCCGTATTAAAAGAAAATGATGGAATTCATGATATTGGAAATAAAACTATTAGAAAATCAATTGAGATAATGCCTAAATTAATTGAAAATTATGTCAATAGAAAGTTGATAGTTAAAAATATTGATCATTCTGATGGTAAATTATGCTTGAGAAAAGACCTTAGTGTTGAATCAATTGAAAAAGCTTATTTGAATATTAAAAACGGGTTGTTAAAAAAATATTTACTAAACAAAGATTTAAAGGACAGCTATTATCCAATTATAACACAAAGCATTGAGTAATTTAATAACTAAGTTTTTTAAACATTCTTTTTTTTACAGTTTAAGTCCAGTTGCTTCTCAAATAATAAGGTTAATTATTTTACCTATAATAATGACTGTTGTTACTCCATCTGAATATGGGTTGATAACTACACTAATAGTTACATATAGTTTTTTAATTCCATTTTTTTCGTCAGGAATTGATAGTTCAATTTTGAGATTTTATAATAAAAAAGATGAAAATTTATTATTTACGAATGCAGTCATTTTAAAAGTTATTTTATCAATTCCATTTTTTTTTATTTTAAATTATTTTTCAAATTCTATAGTAGAATATTTCTTTACTGGAGAAGAAAATTATTTATTTCTTTTTCAAATTATAATAGTAGCTGCTTTTATCGAAAGTCAGGTAATGATTCGTTTTACTATAATTAGAGCAAAAGAAAATCCGAAAATAATTGCATTAGTTAACTTTATTTCAACTGTTTTAAGTACAATAATTCTTCTATATTTTCTTTTTATTGAGAAAATAGGTTTTTCAGCTCTTGTTTATGAAATTTTAATTTTATCAATTTTTAAACTTTTACTTTACATTCTTTTTTTAAAAATGAAATTTTCATTTAAACTATTTAATAAGAACTTTACAATTAAACTTCTTAAATATGGGTTGCCGACAATACCTCATAAACTACAAGTTAAGGGATTAGAGCTTGTATTAATCAGTTTTATAAATTCAAATTACAGTGTTTCTGTAACTGGGTTTTATGGTTTAGCAAAAAAAATAATAGCACCTTTAAACATGTTAATTGAGCAGGGAAATAAAGCATTATTGCCCATCAAAATTAATATGCTTAAAGAGAATAAAAATGATGAGTTAAGAAAATTATTAATTACTATAATCATAATGTTGATTGTTGCATCCTCTATTTATTTTTTCATTTTGAAATTTATTTTTCCATTTTTGTTTAATTCTAATTTTAATGAAACAATTTATTATGTACCATTTATAATCACTGTAAGTTTTTTTCAAGGAATCTACTATATAATGAATACTGGCTTTGAAATGTCAGAAAAACAATATTTACTTCCAATTTTCACATTTATATCAGCATCAATAACATTAATTATTTTTATTTTTTCTAAAAACTTGATTGAAGTTGAATATTTAATGTTACTATATGCTGTTTTTTTTGCCATACAATCGTTTATTATTAGGATTGAAGCTAAAAAATATTTTAAATTATTATGAATAGTTCAGATGGCTTTATCTTAATTAAAAGTATTATTATCAACATTGAAAAAAAAATTAATGTTGATTCTTATAAATATTCGAACATTTATATTTGGCCAATACTTAGATTAGCTATTTATATTTATTTGAAGAAACAATACAATAATCATCAGTCAGTTTCTTTCTCTCAAAAAATTACTGCTAAATTAAAGTCTTTATTATTAAAGTTTTCATACAAATTAACCAATAATAAAAACTATAATTTGAAGAATTTATACTTTGGCTCAAATTCCCATAGAATCTTAACAAATGGAAAATACGAAAATAAGTTTTTTAGCAATGAAAATTTGGTTGTTGAATATGACAATAATTTATTTAATTTGGGTGGCAACACTATACCTTTAGAAAAATTAGTTAAACTAAACAAGGATCTTAGAAATAGTAGAAATGATTTGAATGAGATTTTCTTAAAAGTTAAAGAATTTATCCCAAAATCTGTTAACTATAATTTAATAAAAAATTTTTGTGAAATTTCTCTGAAATATTACGAATCTTTTCAAGAACAGCTTAATTGCCCTGAACTAAAAAAAGTATTTATATTATGTTATTATAGCCCGTCAATGTTAGGTCTAACAATATTTTGTAAAATAAACAGGATTAATACAATTGAGGTTCAACACGGTCCTATTTCAGACCTACATTTGGCTTATTCTGGTTGGGATAATTGTAATGTTAAAAAATATCAATGTATACCTGATCAAATTGATATATGGCACGAGGGATTTAAAAAATATGTTGAAGATACATTTAATGAAATTTCAGTTGAAGGAAATTATTACCTCAAAAAACTTAAATACAATAAAGAATTAATAAAAGATTCAATTCTGATTACGCTACAAATGTCAGATTCAACACTTAATGAAATTTATTTACATATTTTAGAAGAATTTGGTGATAAATATAAAATTGTAATAAGAAAACATCCAAGACAAGTAATTAGTTCTGAAATGAATAATAAAATTAAAGATTTAAATTATCGTTATAAAAATTTATTTTTTCAAGAGGGTTCAGAATCAATTAATGATGTATTGAATAATTCATTTATTCACATCACCGCTCATTCTGGGACCTTTTTTGAAGCTCTAAATTTTAAAATCCCTACTATTTTCTTAAGTCAAAGGGCAACAGAGTATTTTCATACATTTATTCAAAGTAAATATTTTATAAATTGTACTAATTCATCTAAAGAAGAAATAACACAAAAAATTATAGAAAATGCACCCTAAAAATTTCTTTTACAAGAATAGATCAATTGTAAAATCAAAAACTTCTAGAATTGAAAAAAATGTAATATTAGCTCCAAGGAATAATACAAGAATTGTTATTGGAGAACACTCAAGTATTAACGGACCTAATACTCATATTTTATCTTACTTTAATGACATAATTATTGGAAATTATTGCTCAATTGCAATGGGAGTTAAAATTATAGAATATAATCACAGGCATTCAAGTTTAAGTACATCAAGAATTTTAAAATTAATGGAAAATGATCTAAAATCTGATTATAAATCAAAAGGTTCTATTATCATTGGAAGTGATGTTTGGATAGGTATGGATTGTCACATATTATCTGGTGTAAAAATTGGTGATGGTGCTGTAATTTCATCAAATTCTACCGTAACCAAGGATATACCTGCTTTTTCAATAGTTGGAGGCTCTCCAGCTAGGGTTCTGAAAATGAGATATTCCGAAGATATAATTGAAATATTACAAAAAATTCAATGGTGGAATTATGGCCTAGATGAATTAATTCCTTATCAAAATATATTCAGGAAGGATAAGTTAAGTTTGGAAGATGTTAAGCTACTCCAACTTGATCTAAGAAATAATTTATAAACATATTAGATTATAATTAATGAAAATACTAGTTGGAATAATACACTCTAAAGAACCCCAAGTTGAAGATTGTATTAAGTCCGTTAACAATCAAAAATATTACGATCATTATGATTATTTTGTGATTAGTGGATTAACTAAAAGAGAAGCACATGATAAGTTATATTCACAGTTTATGAATAAACAAGATGAGTTCGATATTTTTATTAAGCTTGACGGAGATATGGTAATTGAAAGAAGTGATTTCTTTATGTTTATTGAAGAAAAATTTAAAGGATATATAAATTTAGACTGGATTAGACTTGAAGTTTTTGATTATTTCTTGCAGGAGAATATGAGTGGTTTAAATATATACAGCAATACTGTTAGATGGGATACTAATTCAAATAATTTTTTTACTGACAGAACTATGATTAAAAATTCTGTTAGAAAAGACATAGGAATTGTTCCCTCTGAAAAATGGATAACGCACTGTAAAGATGCAAGCCTATATCAAGCATTTAACTTTGGATTTCATAGAGCAATTAAGGCATTTCAATTTAATTCTAATAAAAAAATCTATTCTACTTTACAATGGAATGCTTTTTTAAGAATATTTAGGTTAAATAAAATAAATCCATCTAAACAGAATTTAATTATAATAGCAAGTTTAGTTTATGTTATAATTCATAAAGTAGGGGACTTTGCTATTAATGAAAATAATAAAGAAAAAAAAGATGCATTTTTATTTTTATCAAATTTATCAATTAATGATTTAGAAAACTATATTGAACAGACCTCTGTATTGAATTATTTAAAATTAGGCAAAATTGGATTTTATTTAATTAGATTGAAATTATATATTTTCGAAAAACTATCATAATGAGTAAAATTCTTAATTCTTACAATAACGAAAAAATTGTAATTATCATATTTACTCTTTTGACAGTCAGTGAATATTTAGGTCAATTTATTTGGCAAGGCACCGGTATAAGACATTTGTATTTAATATTATTAGTTACATTGTTTTTGAAGAGAAAAGTTGATAAAATAGCTATAAACAAAGCAAGTTTTAAGTTTTTAATTACAGCTATCACTTTTTATTTTGTCTTAAGCCTTTATCACAACAATATTTCTATAAATACATTTTTAGGATGGACATTCACATACTTTTTCTTTATTCTTTTTGTCCCGCTCTCAGTAAGTAGAAATATCAAATTTGATTATCATTATGTTTTAAAAAGAATAGTACAAATTATTTTTGTTTTCACTTTGTTTCCTTTTTTTGAAAGTTTAATAAGCTTTCCTAGTGTTAGAGAAAGTTATGGTGTGTTTCGTGATCAAAGTGGAATGTCTAGTATGGTTGCCATTGCTGCTATTTTATCTAATTACTTATGGTTAAAAACAAATAAAAAATATTGGAAATATCTAATCATATTTTTTATTGCAGCTATTTTAATGACAACTATGAAAAAAAGTATTTTTTTCATAGCTGTATGGTCATTGTTTAGCTTTCTTCCTAATACAAAAATTACTTTCAAGTTTAGTTTTATAATTTTAATATCTGCTGTTTTGATTTTAATTTTACCTACTATTATTGAAAATATTAATAATGTTTTAGATTACGAATCTAATTCTGCAGTTGAAGATCATGTTAGATGGGGAATGTATGTTGGAGGATTTATTCTTGCACTTAAATATTTTCCTTTTGGCTCAGGATTTTCTTCATTTGGAAGTTTGTTTAGTATTTACGATTTCAAATCAGGGACCTATAAAATGTCTCAAACTTATTATGATTTGGGATTAAATAATTTAGCTGATAATGAATCTAAATTACTTACTGGAAATACAACTTTCTTAGATACATATTATCCACATATTTTTGCTGAAGGAGGTTTTTTTCAGTTAATTTTAATAATAATATTAATTTTTCACATCCTAAAAGTTTTCAAAAAAAAATGTGTTCAAATTAAAGATATTAAGCTGTATAGAACTTTTGTATGGATAGGTCTAATGGTGTTTGTTGACGGAATAGTAATTAATTCACCAGAAATGCCTGTTTTTATTTTCTTTTACAGTGTTTTACCTGGTTTGATAATTGCATCTAAAAATTGAATTTTTATTTTATAAAGATTCTTATATTTCAATTATGCATATTTTAATTAAAGCACATGAAATTTCACCACTAAGAGGATCAGAATGTTCAAACGGTTGGAATTTCGTTAAAGGTTTATCTGATCATGTTAAGCTGACAGTAGTTCATGCTGAAACTAATCAATTTGGTACTGTAAATTATAAAAAAGAGATTAAGACTGCTAAACTTAGTAAAGATGTTGATTTCATCTCTGTTAAACAACCTTTTATTACACGTTTATTTTCTAAGTTAAATGTATTTTTATCTAGAAATAATCAAGGAACTGGTATTTCAATCCTGTATTTTTTTGGCGTCTACTTTTGGGAACTAAAAGTTTATCAAGAGTTAAAAAAAATTGATTTAAGTAATTTTGATATAATTCATAATTTAAATCATATTAGTTACAGGGAACCAAGTTTTTTATGGAAATTTAATATACCTTTTGTGTGGGGGCCAACAAGTGGAATAGGAAATATACCTTTAGCATTTGCAAAAAAATTTTCATTAAAATTTAGGATAATTATTTTTTTGAGGACCGTCTCTAATTTTTTTCAAACTAAATTTTCTAAAAGAATAATTTTAGCCTCAAAAAAAGCTTCAAAAATTTTTTATGTTTCTAAAGAAGATGAATTGTTTTTTAAAAAATTTAATAAAAAAATACAATATTTGCCAGACGTTACAATTGAAAAAACGAACTTTAATAAAAAACTTATTTATAAAATTAAAAATAAAATTAATTTAATATGGGTAGGAAGAATAGATTCTATAAAATCATTAGATATTTTATTAAAAGTTTTCAAAATTAATCCAAATCTTAAGGATTATTTTAATATTAAAATAATTGGCAAAGGATTATTACAGGAAGAGCTTGCAAATTTTTGTAAGTCAAATAACATTGATAATGTTAAGTGGGTTGGTCAAATTAATAGGGAAAAAGTTAAAAATGAAATGTTGAAATCCGATTTACTAGTGCACACTAGTATTAAAGAAGCTTCAGCAACTGTAATAATGGAAGCTCTTTCCTGTGAATTACCTGTGATTTGTCACGATGCTTTTGGAATGTCTAAAATTATTAACTCTAATATTGGTTTTAAAATTCCATATTTATCCGAAGAAAAATCGATCAATCATTTAAATAAGATTTTAGTTGAAATCAAGAAAAATCCAATCCTTTTGTTCAATAAATCAAAAAATATAAAAGAAGAAGTTAAAAAATTTACAAATAAAAATATTATTAAAGAAATTCTTTTATCATATGAGGATATTGTTAATTCATTATAGATATTATGAGGCTAGTGGGCCAGAAAAATATTTATTTAATATTACTAAATTATTTGAGGAAAAAGGTCATGAAGTAATTCCTTTTTCTTTAAATTATGCTAATAATAAGACTTCATTGTTTTCAAAATACTTCCCTGATCCTGTAATTCCGGAATTTCATATAAATAAAAATAAGAAGAGTTTATCACTAACTAAAAAACTTAAAATCATTAAAAATGGTTTTTTTAATAATCAGGTTTATAACAACCTTTCATTATTGATTAAAGAACATAATCCAGAAATTGCTTATGTCTTACAGTTTGGAACAAAATTATCTTCTTCAATATTTGATATTTTAAATAAACAAAAAATTCCTGTAGTCTTAAGATTGAGCGATTTTAATTTAATATGTGCAAAAAATATTTTTTTCAGAGATGGAAGTGTTTGTACAAAATGTATTGGCGGTAAATTTAACAGTGTAGCTCATAAATGTGTTCATGATAGTTATTTACAGTCTTTGATTTATTTTGGAATTCAAAAATTTAATGATCTTAAACATTTTGAAAAAAAAATAAATGCAATTATAACACCATCAAAATTTACACTAAATATTTTAACAAGCGCTAAACAATTTGAGAACAATAAATTTTATCATATCCCTACATTTATTAATAATAAAACTATTTGGAGTTCAAATAAAACTTTGCAATATCAGCCCAAATGTGAATTAAAGCTGTGTTATGTCGGTCGAGTTGCAGAAGATAAGGGTATTGATATTTTAATTGATTCTTTTAGAATATTGTCAAGTAAAAATTTAAATTTGCAACTTGATATCTATGGTAATGATGAAAATGACTTTTCAAAAAATTTGAAAACTTTAATTAAAAATCATGAATTAAATAATATCAATTTCAAGGGTTTTTATCCAAATGAAAAAGTAAATAAATTATTTAAAAACTATCATTACTCAGTTATACCTTCAAAATGGTTTGACAACATGCCTAATTCATTTATTGAAAGTTGTATTTCAGGCGTTCCTGTAATAGCTTCTAGAATTGGAAGTTTAGATGAGCTTGTTCAAGATGGGTTCAATGGTTTTAAGTTTGAGCCATCAAATCCAAAAAGTCTCTCAAAACTCATAGAGAATTTATATGAAATTAATATAACTGATTATAATAAGTTGTGTAAAAATTCATATGATTGGATTTCAAAATATTGTGATTCAGATAAACATTATTTTAAATTAAATGAATTATTCAAGAGTTTAGTAGATGAAAAAAATTATAAATAGACTTATACAATTTTCTGGTAGAAATAATTACAAAATAGACAATTCTTTATCTTTTTTTGAAATAATTATCATTTTATTTGAAAAGCTTATGCAATTAATTCGTGGATTAATTTTAAAACCCTTTTTCAACAAATCAAATGGTCTTGTCTTTGTTGGGTCCAGGGTAAAAATAAAATTCAAATCAAAGTTCTCACATGGAGAAAATTGTCAAATAGGTGATAATGTTGAAATAAACGCATTATCTAAAAATGGTGTTAAATTTGGTCATAATGTATCAGTTTTAAGAAATACAATAATTGAATGTACTGGAGTAATTAGAGATTTAGGTGTGGGGATAGTAATTGGCAATAATGTTGGTATTGCACAAAATTGTTTTATTCAAGTTCGAGGTAAGATTGAGATTGGTGATAATGTAATTTTTGGCCCAAATTCTTCTGTTTTTTCAGAAAACCATATTTTTTCTAATCCTGATTTACCCGTAAATACTCAGGGTGAATCAAGAAAAGGAGTAAAAATAAGTAATGGAGTCTGGATAGGTGCCAGATCTGTTATTTTGGACGGTGTATTTGTAGGTGAAAACAGTGTCATTGCAGCTGGCAGCATAGTCAATAAGGATGTTCCAGCGTTTTCCGTAGTTGGAGGCGTACCTGCCAAAGTTTTAAAATATAGAAAATAATTATAATAAATAATGAAGAAAAAAATTTACATTGCTGGTTCTGGAGGGATGCTAGGAGAAGCATTTTATGAACAATTTAAAAATGATTATAAATTAAAGTGTACTGATAAAGACGTTAACGAAGATTGGCTTACTTTTTTAGATTTTAGAGATTTTGATGCTTATGAAAAAGACGTTGAATCTTTTAAACCTGATTATCTATTTCATATTGGAGCTTACACAGATTTAGAGTTTTGTGAAGAAAATTCTGAAGATACATATAATACTAACACCCTTTCGGTTGAAAATGCTGTAATTATAGCCAACAAATTAAATATACCATTATTGTATATAAGTACTGCAGGGATATTTGATGGTAAAAAAGAACTTTATGATGATTGGGACATGCCAAACCCACTTGGAGTTTATGCTAGATCAAAATATATGGGTGAGAGATATGTTTGTGAGAATTCTGATAGATTTCTTGTTTGTAGAGCAGGTTGGATGATGGGTTCAGGACCAAAGAAGGATAAAAAATTCATACAAAAACTTATGAAGCAGTTGAAAGATGGTTCAAAAGAGCTTTTTATAGTAGATGATAAAGACGGTACTCCAACATATACACACGATTTTGCTAAAAATGTAAAGTTGTTAATCGAAAAAGAATATTGGGGATTATACAATTTAGTTTGTGGTGGGGAGACAAGTAGGTTAGAGGTCACAAATGAGTTACTTAGACTATTGAAATTAGATAATACAGTAAAAGTAAATTCAGTAAAGTCTGATCATTTTAAACATATTTATTTTGCTGAAAGGCCTCCAAATGAAAGATTGGTTAACAAAAAACTTAATCTAAGAAATATAAATATCATGCAAGATTGGAAAATTGCATTAAAAGAGTATATCAAAAATTACTATTCTGGATATCTTGATTAATGAAAAAAAAAATTGCAATTATTGGCTCTCATGGTTTATACGCTAATTATGGAGGTTGGGATCAACTAGTAATAAATCTTGTTGAAAATAAAAAAAGGAAATATGATTATCTAGTATTTAATTCAAAAGATTCAAATAAGGATTTTGATATTCCATCTGGAACTCAAGTAATTTTTATGCCTTTAAAGGCTTCAGGTTTACAAGGAATTTTATATGATTATATTTCTATTTTAATTAGTTTTTTTAAAGCAGATGTGTTTTTGTTATTGGGCGGACAAGGGATGCCTATTATTTTTTTGTTAAACTTTATTTTTAATAAAAAAATTATAGTAAACTCTGGAGGTGTTGAATGGGAAAGGGAAAAATTTGGTTATTTAGCAAAACGATATCTAAAATTATGTTTTGATCTTTGTTTTAAGTCTGCAAATCATGTTATTATAGATAATAATATTTATAAAAAATATATTTCTCCAAAATCTATTGTACCATATTCCGTAATTCCATATGGAGGAACAATTGATAATTCTTTGATAATTTCTAAAAAAATGATAAAAAAATATTCGTTTTTGGAAAAAGATTTTTTTTTATCAGTTAGTAGATCAATTGAAGATAACCAGTTGAATGAAATCTGTGATACTTTTATAAAATCAAAAAAACATTTGGTTTTAATTTCTAACTTATCAAATTCTCAATATGGAAAAAAAGTATTGCATAAATATTCAAAAGTAACTAACATTACCTTAATTGATGGATTGTATGTGAAACCTGAACTAGACCTAATTAGAAAAAAATGTATATGTTACATTCACACTCATTCAACCTGCGGAACTGCACCTTCGCTAGTTGAAATGATTATGTGTCAAAAGCCTATTATTTCTTTTGATGTACCACAGAACAGAAATACTTTAAATAATTCGGGTGTTTATTTTTCTAACTTTGATGATTTAGCAAATATATTAAAATCAACAAACAATTTTTCGAAGTATTTAATATCAAAAGATATTTTGAAAAATTATAAATGGCCTAATATTATTGAAACTTATGAAAATTTATTTTAGATGAAATCAATTTTTTTAACTGGATTTTCTGGTTTTGTTGGAAAAAACTTAATTTCTAAGTTTAATGGAAAATATAAAATACTTAGATTTCAAAGGAACTCAATAATAAATATTAATCAAGATATAGTAATCCATTTAGCAGGAATTGCACATGACACTAGTAACAAACTAGATTCAAAAATTTATTATAAAACAAATACAGATCTAACAATACAAGTTTTTGATAATTTTTTAAAATCCAATGCTTCTGATTTTATTTTCTTAAGTTCAGTTAAAGCTGTAAGAGATAGTTATAACAAAGAGCTTGACGAAAAAACTATAGAAGTCCCTAAAACTGATTACGGTAAAAGTAAACTTAAGGCAGAACAATATATTTTATCAAAAAAACTTCCTAAAAATAAAAGAGTATTTATACTTAGACCTTGCATGATTTATGGTCCAGGAAATAAGGGTAATTTAAATCTATTATACAATATAGTATCTAGCGGAATTCCATGGCCTTTAGGAAATTATAATAACAAGCGTTCATTTTGTAGTGTAAACAATCTAATATTTGTTATTGATCAATTAATAACTTATAGGCAAATTTTATCCGGAGTTTACAACATTTCAGATACTACTGCTTTGTCAACAAATAAAATAATAGAATTAATTTATAAATCAAAAAATAGAAAACCTTTGATTTTAAAAATTCCTAAAAAAATTATGTCAGTATTAGCTAGAATTGGTGATTTCATTTATCTACCATTAAATACTGAGAGATTGAACAAATTAACCAGTTCTTACGTTGTTTGTAATAAAAAAATTTTAAAAGCAATTAATAAAAAATTACCAGAAGATTCAAAATCTGGTTTATTAAATGTTTTTGAAAATCTTTAATATTAGCTTTACTTTTGGTAAATCAAATAATTAGATGTTTATGATAAAAAAATTAATAATTCCAAAGCGAATAAGTTTTCAAAACGACTTGATCAGGAACAAAGAAAATATTAGTAAAAAAATATTTAATAAAAACATCCTTGTTATTGGGGGAGCTGGCACAATAGGATCTAATTACATAAAACAAATTTTACAATTCAAGCCAAAAAATTTGACTGTCGTAGATATTAATGAAAATGGTCTCACTGAGTTAACAAGAGATTTAAGAAGTTCAAACTTATTAGATTATGATCCTGAATATATTACCTATCCTGTTAATTTATTAAGCGAAACATTTGAAAAAATATTCAAATTAAAAAAGTGGCAAGTAGTCGCTAATTTTTCTGCTCACAAACATGTTAGATCAGAAAAAGATGTTATTTCAGTAGAAGCTCTGATTAAGAATAATGTTTTTGGAGCCATAAAACTTCTAAGTCTCTGTGAGTCTAAGCCTCCAAATTTCTTTTTCAGTGTTTCAACGGATAAAGCTGCTAATCCAGTAAATATTATGGGTGCATCTAAAAGTTTGATGGAAAAATTAATTATATCAAAGAAAAATATATTTAGGGTTTCAACTGCAAGATTTGCTAATGTTGCTTTTTCTAACGGAAGTCTTTTAGATGGATTTGTTTATAGGCTCGAAAAAAAACAACCTCTTTCCTGTCCCTCAGATATTAAACGTTTTTTTGTTACACCTGAACAATCTGGCCAAATATGTTTACTTTCAACATTTCTTGGTGAGTCAGGAAATATTTTCTTTCCAAAATTAGATTTTCATAACGATCAAATATTTTTTAAAGATATTGCTATAGATTTTCTTAAAGAAAATAATTTTAAGCCATTTATCTCAAAATCAGAAAATGAAGCTAAAGAATTTAATTTTCATAAAAATTCTGATTATTATCCTATTTACTTTTTTGAAACTGAAACATCAGGTGAAAAAACTTACGAAGAATTTTATACAGAAAGTGAAGATTATATAATAGATGAATACGACTCTTTAGGCTTTATTAAATCTTCAGAAAAAACAATACTATTTAAAGAAGTCATGAATGATTTCAATTCCTTATTCTCAACTCCTAATTGTACTAAATTAGAAATTGTAAATACTATAAAGAAATACGTTCCAGATTTTATTCACATTGAGACTGGTAAACATTTAGATCAAAAAATGTAATATGTATAAATTTTCTAAACGTCTTTTAGATCTTATAGTTAGCGTAATTACACTAATTATCCTTTTACCTATTTTTATCCCCATTATTATTATTCTGAGACTTTCTTCAGAAGGAGAGATTTTTTATTTTCAAGAACGTTATGGAATTTACAATTCAAAATTTCAAATTTGGAAGTTCGCAACCATGCTAAAAAACTCTATGAATATAGGCACAGGGAGTATAACGCTTCAAAATGATCCAAGAGTTACAAAAATTGGTTCTTTTTTAAGAAAAACAAAGATTAATGAACTGCCGCAGATTATTAATATAATAAAGGGAGATATTAGTCTGGTAGGTCCAAGGCCATTAGTAACTAAAACTTTTAACGCATATAATAAAGAGGTGCAATCAAAAATATACAATGTAAAGCCAGGCCTTACTGGTATTGGTTCTATTATATTTAGAGATGAGGAATCAATTATTTCAGCTGTTACTAATGAAAATCCTCATGAATTTTATAAAACGGTCATCGCTCCTTATAAAGGTGAATTGGAAATGTGGTATCAAAAAAATAATTCTTTTTTTTTAGATTTGAAATTAATCTTTATTACCGCCTGGGTAATTCTTTCTCCAAACTCTAAACTTTATGAAAAATGGTTTAAAGATTTACCAATAAGAAAATTTTAAATAAAAAAATATGAAAGGCATAGTTTTAGCAGGAGGAAGTGGCACTAGATTATTCCCCATTACTAAAGGAGTTTCTAAGCAGTTGCTTCCAGTTTATGATAAGCCTATGATTTATTACCCTTTATCCGTGTTAATGTTAGCAGGTATTAAAGAAATATTGATTATATCAACTCCAGAAGATTTATCAAATTTTGAAAAATTATTAGGTTCAGGTAAAAATTTAGGTATTCAATTAAGTTATGAAAAACAACCTAGTCCTGACGGTTTGGCACAAGCTTTTATTTTAGGAGAGGATTTCATCGGAAATGATGATGTGTGTTTAGTCCTTGGTGATAACATTTTTTATGGTTCTGGTTTTTCAGGAATGTTAAAAAATGCTAAAAAAAATATTTCAAATGGGAAATCTACTGTGTTTGGATATTTTGTTACGGACCCTGAGCGATTTGGTGTTGCCGAATTTGATAATAAAGGAAACGTAATTTCAATCGAAGAAAAACCAGAAAATCCAAAATCTAATTATGCAGTTGTGGGATTATATTTTTACACAAATGAAGTGATTCAAATTGCTAAAAATGTAAAACCTTCACATAGGGGCGAATTAGAAATTACATCTGTGAATCAGGAATACCTTAAACAAGATAATTTGAAAGTTGAATTACTAGGTCGAGGTTTTGCATGGTTAGATACAGGCACACATGATTCTCTATTAGAAGCGGGTCGATTTATAGAATCGATTGAAAAACGTAAAGGACTAAAAGTAGCTTGCTTAGAAGAAATAGCATATCGAATGGAATACATCGATGCAGAACAAGTAAAGAAGTTAGCACAGCCTTTGAAAAAAAATGGCTATGGTAAGTATCTTTTAAATATGATTAAAAAACAATGAAGTTTATAGAAACAAAAATATCTGATGTAATTATTATTGAGCCCACTGTATTTGGAGATGCCAGAGGGTATTTTTTAGAATCCTACAACCAGAAGAAGTTTGAAGAAGTTGTTGGTAAAACTTTTTTTGTGCAAGATAATGAGTCGAAATCATCTAAGGGAGTATTGCGAGGTCTTCATTTTCAAAAACCGCCTTTTCAGCAAGCTAAATTAGTGAGATGTATTGAAGGAGAAGTTCTTGATGTTGCGGTAGACATTAGAAAAAATTCAAAAACTTATGGAAAGTACATCTCAGTACTATTATCAGGAGAAAATAAACGTCAATTATTTGTGCCAAGAGGTTTTGCTCATGGTTTTTTGGTTTTGAGTGACAGCGCTACTTTTGCCTATAAAGTAGATAATAATTATGCTCCTGATCATGATGCTGGTATCCTATGGAAGGATAAAGAATTAAACATTCAATGGGGTATAGAAGATTGTGAGGTTATAGTCTCAAAAAAAGATGCTGAACTTCCTTTTTTTTCAAAACTTGAATCTCCTTTTACATCATAAAATATGAGAATATTAATTACCGGATCAAATGGTCAATTAGGGTCAGAAATTAGAGAATTAGCAGCTAACTATAAAAAGTTAGATCTTGTTTTTAAAGATCTTCCTGGGTTGGATATTTGCAATTTTAATCTACTACAATCTTTTATCATAGATAACAATATCGATGCAGTTATTAATTGTGCTGCCTATACAGCAGTTGATAAAGCAGAGCAGAATACAGAAATTGCTGAAGATGTAAATTCGGTGGGAGTTTTAAATCTTATTAATGCTCTAAAGATCGTAAACGGAAAATTAATTCACATCTCAACTGATTATGTCTTTAATGGAGACCATTTTATGCCTTATAATGAATCCGATTCCGTAAGTCCAATCGGCGTGTATGGAGAGACTAAAAGAAATGGGGAATTGGCGGTAATAAATAGTACGCTTGATGCAATTGTTATTAGAACTTCATGGTTATATTCATCCTATGGAAATAATTTTGTAAAGACAATGCTTCGTTTAGGAAAACAAAAAAAAGAGTTGGGTGTTATTTTTGATCAGGTAGGCACACCTACTTATGCAAGGGATTTGGCAAAAACTTGTCTGGAGATTCTTGCTTATAAGAAGGAAGCTAACATAAATTCAAATGGAAACCTATATCATTACTCTAATGAAGGTGTGGCTTCTTGGTATGACTTTGCTATTTCGATAATGAAGATAGGAGCGCAAGACTGTAAAGTTAAACCGATACAAACAAAAGACTATCCTACATTGGCAAAAAGGCCTCAATATTCAGTGCTGAATAAGTCTAAAATAAAAACAGATTTTAAAATTGAAATTCCTTACTGGAGAGATTCTTTAAAAGATTGTATTGAAAAAATAAAAATTAAATCATGAAAAATATATTAGTAACTGGAGGCGCTGGTTTTATAGGTTCTCACCTTGTGAGATTATTAGTAAATAAATACCCAGAATATCATATTATTAACATGGATATATTGACCTATGCAGGTAATTTAGAGAATTTAAAAGATATTGAGTTCAAAGAAAATTATAGCTTTGTGAAATTTGATATTTGTGACATAAAAAAAGTAAGTCAGGTTTTTAAAGACTATGAAATAGATGGCGTTATTCACTTGGCTGCTGAATCCCATGTGGACCGTTCAATTGAAGACCCATTTTCATTCGCACAAACAAATGTAATGGGAACTTTAAGTTTATTACAAGCTGCAAAAGAATATTGGTGTAAGGACTTTTCAGATAAATTATTTTATCATATTTCTACAGATGAGGTATATGGTTCATTGGGTGACAAAGGTCTTTTTACGGAGAATACAAATTATGATCCACACTCACCTTACTCAGCTTCTAAAGCATCTTCGGATCATTTTGTAAGAGCATTTTCAGACACCTACGGTTTGCCTGTAGTAATTTCTAATTGTTCTAATAATTATGGTTCCTTTCAGTTTCCTGAAAAACTAATACCATTGTTTATCAATAATATAGTACATAATAAGCCTCTTCCTGTTTATGGAAAAGGTGAAAACGTAAGAGATTGGCTGTTTGTGAATGATCATGTTAGAGCCATTGATGTTATTTTTCATAAAGGAAAACTAAACGAGACTTATAATATTGGCGGATTTAATGAGTGGAAAAATATCGATCTTATCAAAGTGATTATTAAAACTGTAGATAAAATCCTTGGAAGAGATGAAGGAACTTCTGATAAATTAATTACTTATGTTAAAGATAGAGCCGGTCACGATCTTCGTTATGCTATTGATTCTACAAAATTAAAAAATGAATTAGGATGGGAGCCTTCTTTACAGTTTGAAGAAGGTATTGAAAAGACTGTTAAGTGGTATTTAGATAACAAAGAGTGGATGGATAATGTTAATTCTGGTGATTATCAAGAATATTACAAAAAAATGTATAATTAAACTTTTTTAATTACATACTCTA
>Ga0206130_10001464_pt1 | contig 34378 bp, 30 predicted proteins | sample Helgoland_Spring_9_FD_148637 | JGI IMG/M metagenome (GOLD analysis project Ga0206130, IMG submission 148637) | Pelagic subsurface seawater microbial communities from Kabeltonne, Helgoland, North Sea - Helgoland_Spring_Bloom_20160512_1 | ecosystem: Environmental > Aquatic > Marine > Epipelagic ...
ATATTCCATCGCAGAAAATTAATAAGAAAGGACTCTTTAAAAAATACTTGAATTAACAAAACAACACATCATCTTACCATACAAAACAAAGGAGTAGAATGAGAAAAGATTTCACAAACATAAATATTGAATCCTCAGAGGAGGCTCTAGCAGAATCTTCAGAAAATGTATTGAATTCTCCTGAACAGATTCCTATAAAAAATCGCTATACCAAAACAGATTTAGCTGATGTTACTCACCTTAATTATGTTGCTGGATTGCCCCCATTTCTCAGAGGCCCTTATTCTACTATGTTCATTTCTCGCCCTTGGACAATACGCCAATATGCTGGTTTTAGTACTGCAGAAGAATCGAATGCTTTTTACAGAAGAAATTTAGCTGCAGGTCAAAAAGGGCTATCTGTTGCATTTGATTTAGCAACGCACAGAGGCTATGATTCTGACCATGAAAGAGTAGTTGGCGATGTTGGTATGGCCGGCGTTGCTATTGATTCGGTATTGGACATGAAAATATTGTTTGATCAAATTCCATTAGATAAGATGTCTGTCTCCATGACTATGAATGGAGCAGTACTTCCAATTTTAGCTTTTTATATTGTTGCAGCAGAAGAGCAAGGGGTTGATAAAAAACTTTTATCTGGCACCATTCAAAATGATATTCTAAAGGAATTCATGGTAAGAAATACATACATATACCCTCCTCTTCCATCGATGCGTATTATTTCAGATATTTTTGAATATACTTCTCAAAACATGCCAAAGTACAATTCTATCAGTATTTCAGGATACCACATGCAAGAAGCGGGAGCTACCGCAGATATTGAGTTGGCATACACCTTAGCTGATGGCCTGGAATACATCAGAGCTGGAATAAAGTCAGGATTAGATATTGATACTTTTGCTCCAAGACTGTCATTCTTCTGGGGTATAGGAATGAATCATTTTATGGAAATTGCCAAATTAAGAGCAGGAAGACTACTATGGGCAAAAATTGTAAAAGAATTCAATCCAAAAAGTGACAAATCAATGGCGTTGAGAACGCATTGCCAAACCAGTGGATGGAGCTTAACCGAGCAAGATCCATTTAACAATGTTGCGCGAACTTGTATAGAGGCAATGGCTGCAACTCTAGGCGGAACACAATCTCTCCATACTAACGCATTAGATGAGGCAATTGCGTTACCTACGGATTTTTCTGCAAGAATTGCAAGAAACACGCAATTGTACATTCAGCAGGAGACTGACATTACAAAAGCTATAGACCCTTGGGCTGGATCTTATTATGTAGAGAAGCTTACGAAGGAAATCATGGAAAAAGCTTGGAGTTTAATTGAGGAAGTAGAGGAATTAGGGGGAATGGCTAAGGCAATTGAGTCGGGAGTGCCGAAAATGAGAATTGAAGAAGCTGCCGCAAGAAAGCAAGCGCGGATAGATTCTGGAAAAGATATTTTGGTTGGGGTAAATGCTTATCAGACGGATAGTAAGGAAGAAATCGATATACTTGAGGTTGACAATACAAAAGTTCGACTTTCTCAAATTGCGCGTTTGGATAAAATGAAATCCGAAAGAAATACCGAAAAAGTTCAAAATGCGTTAAATAACATAACCGAAGCTGCTAAAACGGGTGAAGGTAATTTACTAGAACTTGCCATTGTTGCAGCAAGAGAAAGAGCTTCTTTAGGAGAAATTTCTTTGGCAATGGAAAAACATTTTAATAGATTTAAGGCTACAATTCGTTCTATATCGGGTGTATACTCATCAGAAGCTATGGAAGACAAAGACTTTAAAAAAGCAATTGAGTTAAGCAATCAGTTTGAAAAACTAGAGGGGCGGAGACCCCGTATAATGATTGCAAAGATGGGCCAAGATGGACATGACAGAGGTGCTAAAGTTGTTTCTACTTCGTTTGCAGACATAGGTTTTGATGTTGATATTGGACCTTTGTTCCAGACACCGGAAGAAGCGGCAAGACAAGCTGTAGAAAATGACGTTCACTTATTAGGAATTTCCTCTTTAGCTGCTGGTCACAAAACACTTGTTCCGCAAGTAATCGCAGAATTAGAAAAATTAAACAGAGCAGATATTATGGTAATTGCTGGGGGTGTAATTCCGCAGAAAGACTACCAATTTTTGTTTGATGCTGGGATTGCAGCTGTTTTTGGGCCTGGAACAAAAATTAGTAAAGCAGCACAGGATATTTTACAAATACTCATTGAAGGGGCTCGTTAAAAATGGGATTATTCAAAAAAAATAAGGACAATAAGAAGAAAGCTGGAAAATCTTCTATTAAGCCAATTAATTACCCTCCAAAGATATTAGTTGCTTGGGGCGAAGCTATTTCTGGAAATTCAAAAATACTAGATTGGTTAATGAAAAACGGTTATCCTGAGCTCGGTATCTTTTGCCATGCATTAAAAAACGATGTCAAAGGAAAAGACTGGCTAATGAATAACGGATACCCTCATTTATTGGCAATGATTTCCGCTGGTGAAGGAGACGAAATAGCTTTAAAGTGGTTAACTGAATTTGATTTTGATTTATTAAAATACATGGGACTAGCTATAGATAACCACCCTGGAGCTCAAAAATGGCTGAGAGAATATGACATGATTTATGCAACCTTAGCTTTTAAAATGGCGGAAGTAAAAAACCACATTGAGATGAGGAATAATGATCCACATACTTTGAATATTTAATGAAAATACTAGGAATAATACCAGCTCGATTTGCTTCTACTCGACTTCAAGGAAAACCTTTGAAAGATATTTGTGGAAAAACAATGATTCAACGCGTCTATGAACAAGCAATACAAGCCCTAGAGCACGTTTATATAGCAACGGATGATTCTCGAATAGAAGCGGAAGTGAACAGTTTTGGTGGAAATGTGATAATGACATCGACAGAACACACTACGGGAACCAATAGGTGTGTTGAAGCATATAACATAGTTCAAAAGGAGTTAAAAATTGATTTTGACGCTATAATAAACATCCAAGGAGACGAACCTTTGTTGGAACCTGAAATTCTAATAAGCTTAGCGAATTGCTTTAATGATTCTTCAACCGAAATGGCAACATTAATAAGGCCAGTTCACGATAAAAAAGAACTTTTATCTACTAGTGATATTTGGGTTGTAATTGACAAAAATGATAATGCCTTATATTTTAGTAGAGAAACAATACCGCATTTTAGAGGTGCGCACAAAGATGATTGGATTGAACACCATGCTTATTATAAGCATATTGGAATGTACGGATTTACTCCCAAAGCAATTAAGCAATTTGCTTCGATGAATCAAACAAATCTAGAAAAAGCCGAATCTTTAGAACAGCTGCGCTGGTTAGAAAATGGAGGTAAAATAAAGGTAGCTCATACTGCCCATCATGCTATATCTGTAGACACACAAGAAGATTTGGATGAAGTGATTGAAATAATTCAAAAAAGAGGTATTAAATTTGATTAAGTCGGTGTTATATGAAACTAGCCTTACTACTTTTAATTATTCCATTCATTGCAAACGCTCAAAACCAATACATCGAGAATGTATTAGCTCATAGAAAAAATAAAAACACTGAATACAAAGACGCATTAACATCTCCCTTTCATAAAGACATTACTAATTTTGACAGTTTGAATTATTTTGCACCGAATCCAGAATTTAATATTCAGGCAAAATTTGTAAAAGAACTTGGTACTCCTTTCGACATGACAACTTCTTCTGGGAAATCAAAAAAATTCAGAGTTTATGGTAATCTTCTTTTCAGGATAGATAGTATCGATTATGTTCTTCCGATTTACCAGAATTTAAAGTTGATGACGAATCCCCTCTACCGAGATTATATCTTTATTCCTTTTACAGATTTAACAAATGGAGAAGAAACCTATGGAGGCGGAAGATATATTGAGGCCAAGATACCTGCTTCAGATACATTTAACCTAGACTTCAACTATTGTTTTAACCCTTATTGTCATTATACGATTGGATATAATTGTCCAATACCACCAAAAAAGAATTTTTTAAACCTTAGAATTGAAGCAGGAGAAAAAGCATACAAAGAACATTAGGCTTTTATCGTTACCTCTTTAACCAAAGTCTTCGTTTTCAATTTTAAACACATATAATAAGTTCCAACTTCAAAACTTCGCGTTGCTAATGCCAATCCCCTATCAGAAAACACATCTATTAATGTTGTGCTAATCAATACACCATCTGATGAATAAAGTTTCAAGCCAACTTGCCTGTTCAATTCTGTAATGAATTCAAAATTAATATTATCTCCTTTAGATATTGAATCAATTGAAAACTGAATATTTCCAAAAGTTTCAATAGTATTTGGAATTGAGTGATTCTGACTAAAGGATGCTACCTGCATTATTAGACAAATAAAAAAGAATATTCGTTTCATTGTTAATATATAAATAACTCTTAAATCTGTTCAATCAAACCAACAAAAAGCTTCGTTAGCTTCTTTTCTGCTTTGCCAGCAACAGCAATAATATCAGCGATTTTGACTGGCTTTAAATTATCAGGGTCACATTCATCCGTTAATACAGAAACAGCGCAACACGTCAACTCCATATGTCTAGCAGCAATAACCTCCGGAATAGTGCTCATCCCGACAGCATCTCCTCCTAAGGTTCTGAGCATTCTATATTCAGCAGGTGTTTCTAGCATTGGTCCTTCCGCAGAGATATATACTCCTCTGTTTAAAACAACCCTTTCACTTTTAGCTATAACCTCCAATTTATTACCTAAATCATTTGAATACGCCTCACTCATATCCGGAAAACGAGTACCTAAATCATTTTCATTTTTCCCTAATAAAGGGTTAAAAGGAAATTTATTAATATGATCTGTAATTAACATCAAATCTCCTTTTTTGAAATCAAGGTTCATCGCGCCAGCTGCATTTGATATTAATAATACTTCTATTCCCAATTGTTTTAACACCCGAACAGGAAATACAATCTCTTCCATTGAATAACCCTCATAAGCGTGAAAACGTCCCTGCATTGCAAGGACTTGTTTACCGCCTAAGACGCCATAAAGTAATTTACCTGAATGTGACTCAACTGTAGATAATGGGAAATTGGGGATTTGTTCATAAGGTATCTCTAATTCAACTTTTATCTCTTTAACCAAGTTTCCTAATCCCGTTCCTAATACAATTCCAATTTGAGGATTTGTAACTCCTTTTTCTTTTAAAAATCTTACCGATTCGCCAATCCGTTCTAAATTCATTCTTATTTTTTTATTTTAGGACTAATTAAGTTTATTGACTCACTCTTCAATATACCCTCTTAGGTCTCCTAAATCTTCTTCTGAATCTACATCAGAAAGAGTCGGTAATAAATAATGTGATTTCTCTTGGTTTTTGATATCTAGTAAAGTATCTAAAAATACATTTTCGGAACTCCATTCCTTATTTTGAAATATTTCTAAATTAAGTTCCTTCATGCCAATTAAATAATACCCTCCATCTTTAGCCGGTCCAAGCACATAGTCACTCTCTTCAAGAGCTTTAAACGCCTCTTCGATTATGCCTGAATTTAACTCAAAACAATCACTCCCAATTAAAACAACTTTACCTGCCCACTCACCAAAGCTATGCTTCATAGCATTGTACATCTTATCACCTAAACCATCTCCACTCTGAATATGTTTTTCATAAACCAAATCGTTAAATTGATCCATATTCTGGACAAATTCTGAATAATACAATTTTTTGTCAGCCAATACAGGCAGAGTAACCTGAAAAGTTTGCTCTAACAACAACTTATAGATATACAAAGCTTTTTCATCTCCAATTGTCCTCGCCAAACGCGTTTTCACCTTCCCTAGCTCTGGATTTTTAACAAATATGATAAGATGATTAATACTCATGGAACGAAGATAAGAAATATCCTATAGTTGATTTTATTTTCAAGCAATTTGATAAGGTAAATTTAAAGTTTATTAGCAGTTTTAAACAATAACATAGTAAATTTGCACCAATGCAAGAAGAGATCAACAAAGTTATAACCATACTAGAAAATGGAGGGATTATTCTTTACCCTACAGATACTATCTGGGGGCTAGGTTGTGATGCTAAAAATGAAGTAGCTGTTCAAAGAATCTACGAAATAAAAAAAAGAGTACATTCTAAATCATTGATAATTCTTTTGGATGATGACCGAAAATTGAATCGCTTTGTAAGGGAAGTACCTGAAGTTGTTTGGGACATCCTGGATTATTCTATAAAACCTACGACTGTTATTTATCCTGAGGCCATCAATTTACCAAAAAACTTAGTAGCTTCAGATGGATCAATTGCCATCCGGATTACAAAAGATGATTTCTGCAGAAAATTAATACAGCGGTTTAAAAGCCCTATTGTTTCAACCTCTGCAAATATCGCTGGTAGCAGTGCTCCAAAAGATTTTAAAGACATAGCCCCTGAAATTTTGAAAGCAGTAGACCATGTAGTACATTTGCCCGCTTCTGAAAAAAACAACGAACCATCATCAATAATTAAAATAGGCCCAAAAGGTGAACTCGATATCATCAGAAAATAAAAAGAAAATTCAAAAAGTAATTCATGACAAGGTGTTTAGGGTTGTGTCTGAATGTGGAGAAGAATTAGGCAAACCAGTTTTTGTTATTGGAGGCTATGTTCGTGATGTAATCTTGGGAAGGCCTAGTAAAGATATTGATTTTGTGATAGCCGGATCCGGTATAGCTTTAGCAGAGCTAGTAGCTAAAAAACTAAAAGCAACAAAAGTTTCTTTCTTTAAGACTTACGGCACTGCAATGATTCACCACAAAGGATTTGATTTGGAATTTGTTGGCGCCAGAAAAGAGTCTTACAAGCGAGAATCGAGAAACCCTATTGTCGAAGATGGAACATTGGAAGATGATCAAAAAAGAAGAGATTTCACCATTAACGCAATGGCCATAAGTTTGAATAAAGATAATTATGCAACTTTAATCGATCCATTTGGAGGGATTGATCATTTAGAAGAAGGAATTATTAAAACCCCACTCGATCCTGATATTACTTTTTCGGATGACCCATTAAGAATGATGCGTGCAGTGCGTTTTGCTTCACAATTAAATTTTAATATTGACCCTGAAGTATTCAAAGCTCTTAAAGTTAATAAGGAAAGAATCAAGATTATTACCCAAGAAAGAATTACAGATGAAATGAATAAAATTATTCTTTCGAATCATCCTTCAATCGGTTTTAAGTCATTATTCTCATCGGGGATTTTACATATTATTTTTCCAGAAATGGCCGATTTGCAAGGAATTGAGAATAAAAATGGAAAAACGCATAAAGATAACTTCTACCACACTTTAGAAGTTTTAGAAAACATCTTACCCAACACGAATGATTTATGGTTAAGGTGGGCTGCAATTATGCACGATATTGCAAAACCACCAACCAAACGATTTCATCCAAAAACAGGATGGACTTTTCATGGACACGAAGATAAAGGAGCGAGAATGGTTCCAATAATTTTCAAACGAATGAAGCTACCTTTAGATCATAAAATGAAGTTTGTACAAAAGATGGTTCAACTTCATCTGCGTCCAATTGCGCTTACCAAAGAAATTGTTACAGATAGTGCGTTAAGACGTTTACTTTTTGATGCAGATCAAGACTTAGATCCCTTGATGAAGCTCTGCAGAGCAGACATTACTTCAAAGAATGAAACTAAAGTCAAAAAATATTTAGAGCGATTTTCAGAAGTTGAAATCAAAATTAAAAAAGTCGAAGAAAGAGATAGAATACGAAATTGGCAACCACCCGTTTCTGGAGAAGTTATTATAAAGACTTTTAACTTGAAACCATGTAAGTACATTGGAGACATAAAAGACGCGATAAAAGAAGCTATATTAGATGGAGAAATTGAAAATAATTACGATGCTGCATATAATTTTATGCTGATAAAAGGGAAAGAATTAGGACTTATAGCCGAAACTAATTAAAATGAAGACATACGTTTTTAGAGTAGTAGCCGACATCGAAGAAGATGTTTTTAGAGATATTGAGATTTTAGGGTCTCAAAACTTTGAAGACTTGCACGATATGATTATTGAATCTTTCGATTTTACAGGAGACCAAATGGCATCCTTTTACATGAGTGATGAAAACTGGGACAAAGGTGAAGAGATTGGACTAATGGATATGGGATTTGGAGAAGAGCAAGGACCCAGAATGATGAACATTACTACTATTAAAGAAATGGTGAGCGAAAAAAACGAAAAGATTTTATACCTCTATGATTTTCTTAGAATGTGGATTTTTTACGTTGAATTTTTTGAAGAAAGAGACTTTAAAGAAGGAACCAGATACCCTAGATGTATACGTGAGGCTGGTTTATCTCCAGAAGAGAGCTCAAAAGAAATTCCCGACTTAACAGAAGGAATGTTTGATGAAGAGCCAAAAAAGAAATCACAGCAAGAGGAAATTGATGATATCTTGAATGAATACAGCGACAATGAATTTGGTGACGAAAGTGAAGGTGAAGGTCATGAGAATATAGACGATTACGATTTTTGATCCAAAAAAACGTAAGCACCTGACTCGCATTTAGAAATTTCCGTTTAACATTTAAATTAAACATCGATTAAACCTTCTACTATCTTTGTAGTCTCAACCGAAGAAAAAACCAATAAATGCTAAAAGCTTTACTATTTGCAACTCTACTATTAAGTTGTCTATTTACAGAGGCTCAAAGACCTGGAGGAGGAAGAAAACCAGGAGGAAGGAGCGGTGATTTTGTTGGGCAAATTAGCGGAAAAATCATTGACAAGACCTCAAACAAACCAATGGAATATGCAACCATCACGGTTTTCCGCATGCGTAACATGGAATTAGCTTCGGGAATTACTTCCGGAAAAAATGGCGAATTTTTATTGGACAGTATTAAAGGTGGAATGTATCAAATTCGGTTTTCATTTATTGGATACGATACAAAAATTATGGACTCCGTAAAAATACATCCACAAAACAGCAGTATTGATTTAGGTAAAATTCTTTTATCATCTATCGACAACCAATTAGATGAAGTTGCTATTACGAGTGACAAACCATTTGTTAAATATGAAATAGATAAAAAAGTAATTGACGTGAGTAATCTGAATACAACCGCTTCAGAATCTGCAGTGGAAGTATTGGAAAATGTTCCATCTATCAGCGTTGATATCGATGGAAATGTAAGCTTAAGAGGAAACTCTAGTTTTACATTATTAATTGATAATAAGCCAACCAATTTAGATGTTACAGATGCTTTAAAATTAATTCCTGCAAACGCTATCCAAGAAATTGAAATAATCACAAACCCATCAGCAAGGTACGATGCAGAAGGGGTTAGTGGAATCATTAATATAATTTTAAAGAAAAATAGACTCAGCGGGATTAGCGCGTTAATAAATGTGAATACAGGTACTAATTTAGGAACTGTTCCCGGAACCGAAATTGGTCAATTCAACCAATATGGAGGCGATTTCCTAGTCAATATTAATCATAAAAAAACATCATTAACAATTGGAGGGAATTATAAAGAAGGAGAGAAGCCGAGATATAAAAGTGCCGTTAACGAAACTTTTTTTGAATCCATATTATCAACCGTAGAGCAAGAAGGAATAGTAAGCAGAAACTTTGGTGGCTATGGTGCTAACTTTGAATTTGAATGGAGGCCTAATCGGAAAACGATTTTTACAGCCGGAGGAAAATTGGGAAAAAGAAAATATAATTCCAGTTCAGACCTAAATTTTAGAGAAAACGCTAACAACACTTTAGTAAATGAATATCACAACATTGAAATAGCTACTAGAGATTTTCTTAATTATGCTTTAAACACATCCTTAACCTACAATTTTAGAGGAGATAAAAAGCATTATTTAAATATAAGAGCAAACTATAATGTGCATGATGGTAGCGAAATATCAAGCACTGAATATTTCAATAACAAGAATGAAATACAAGGTGGAAATATTAATTACGAAATCGGACCATCCAATATGGGAAGAGTCAACTTAGATTATGTTCGACCTATAAGCAAAACAGGAAGATTTGAGACAGGTTTTCAAGCGCAACTTGGAGTAAGCGGTGATCAAACAACTGCTTTTCAATACGATACTCTTTTAGAAAGTTATATAGAGCAATCGGCTTTCAATACCACTGTAGACTATTTCAGAAACATTTATTCCGCCTATTCAATTTTGGCAGGGAAATATAAAAAAATAGGATATCAATTCGGTTTCAGAGGAGAATACACAGACAGAACGATTACCTCTACCGGAGTTTCTGCCACCACTAAAATAGAACGATTAGACTTATTTCCAAGTGCTCACTTTTCCTACGAATTGGATAAGGAAAATCAATTTATGGCAAATGCTTCTAGAAGAATACAAAGGCCTCGAAGTTGGTATTTCGAACCCTTTATTACTTGGCAAAATGCTTTTTCTGTAAGAACCGGAAATGCACGACTTATCCCAGAATATATTTTATCCTATGAAATTGGATGGATTCGAAAATTAAAAAAAGGAAACTTTTCTTTAGAAGCATATCATAAAGACGTAAGCAATAAAATTCAACGAATTAGCTCTGTTTATTCAGCAAACGTAATTATTACTAAACCAGAAAATATTGGAAAAGAATACGCTACAGGTATAGAAGCTTCGTATAACTATCCATTAGTAAAATGGTGGAAACTAGCGCTCTCTGGAAACGCTTACAACTACAAGGTTACAGGACAACTTAATGAAAGATCTTTTGACCAGCAATCATTTAGCTATAACGGGAGGATCAACAATACGCTAACATTCAAAGGAAACTGGAGACTTCAAGTCACTGGAAAATATAACAGTGCAATTGTTACTCCGCTCGGTAGTCAGGGTAATAATTACTCCATGGACTTATCGATTAAAAAAGATTTAAATGATAAAAAGATGTCTGCTTCAATGCAGGTTAGAGATGCGTTTAGTACCTCCAGAACAATAACAGAAAAGGAAAATACGAACCTTAAAACGATTTCATTTCAGGAGCCAATCACACCGATGGTAAGTATTGCTCTATCAATGCGTTTAAATAATTACAACAAAAAACAAGCTAAACCTGATAGTTCGGATGAGTTTTAAAGAATCGTTATATGATGATTTAATTAGCTCTCATAATTAATGAGTTTGTTAATTGAAAGATTTAATTCATGATTAATCCGTTCTAGTAAATAATTAAAAAACTCAATTACTAACGCTCTTTTTTCTCCAGGTTGATGGGCATAAAACCAAACATTTTTCACTCCTAAATCAACAAGTTCAATTATTCGGTTTACCCATTGGTCAACACGTTTTTGATCAAGAGGGTTAGAAAAATCACCTACGTATCGAATGAATAAGTTTTCGTTCGTCAATTTAAAACTTAAAACATCCCTCCTACCCGGTGTATCCGTTAAAACAGGAGTAATATTATTCTCTGCAAATAACGCTTGCCATTCATTTTGTAAAGCATCTGATTGAAACCATTCAGGAGCTCTTAGCTCAATTGCAAATGGAACATCCTTGGGCAAATACTCTACGAACTCAATGAGTCCTTCAAATTTATCGGGGCGAAAATAATTCGCCATAACCGCAAAAGCTACTCCATTTTTTTCTCCCAAAAAATCAAGAGCCACCAAAAAGTCTTCTAGTCTTTGCTTTGCAGCAACTTCATTAATATCTTTTCGATGTGTAATTACCTGCGGAAACTTTAATGAAAATTTAAAGTCATCAGCTACACTATCTTTCCACTTCTGTAAGGTTGATTCTTTAGGAGTACCAAAACGAGTAGCAGCAACTTCTATACTATTAAATTGCTTACCATATGCCTCTAAAAAATCCTTTTGCTTGGTCTCGGAAGGAAACAAAGTTCCTTTGTAATTTTTATCCGAAAATACCGGTGCTCCAATATAAAAGTTAGGTTTTGCAACTTTCTCTAAAGCCGACAAATAACTTTTTGTTTGTTTGGACAATTTTGGAAAACTAAAATTAACGTCCTCCCAAGTATCTAATTGGCCAAATTTCATTTATTCCGTTTCTGAAGCTGATGCTTCCTTTTCCAATAAGCTTTGCTCATACTTGTACTTATTACGCAAATGTTTTATACAATGCTTAAAATAAGGAAAGAAATGGTCTTCTGGAACTAGATTTCCAGGAATTTTGACCTTTTCAAACTGCGTATAAATAGAATCATTTGCACCACTTATATAAATTGCGATTTTTCTTTCGTATAAATCCGCAACAGCATCTTCCAATGTCAACAAACCTGTTTCATCAATAAAAGGAACTTGCTTCATATCAATTATTACAGCTTCATACCCTTTTATAGATCTCATCTGTTGTCTAAACTGATCTGCAAAACCAAAAAACATAGGTCCATCTAATTGTTTCACATATATCTTTTTCAATAATTCTTCAGGGACTTTATCATCACGCGTAAAAGCCCCTAAATCGCCCTCTTTAGTCATATCCTCCATTACTTCAGACATCTTTTTCATAAAGGTAACTACAGCCATTAAAGCTCCTATTGCAACTGCATCTAAAAGCGTATCGAAAACAGTAACCAGTAGTGTAATAATAAGAATTGCAGAATCAGCCCGCGGTACTTTTAATAACATACCCAAACCTTTTAAATCCAGCACCCCTACTCCTATTGTAAAAAGTATACCGGCCAAAACAGGTAATGGAACGTATTTAACAACTGGCGCCAAGAACAACAAAACAAGGATTAAAAACACCCCTTTTATGATTCCAGACAAATGAGTGGTAGCACCTGATTTAATATTAATAACAGTACCTGTGGTAGATCCTGCACCTGGAAGAGCACCAAAAAATGCTCCAACAAAATTACCTAATCCTTGTCCCATTAACTCTCTATTACCATTGTGCTTGGTTTTGGTCATATTATCAGCCACTACAGATGTTAGTAATGTATCTATTGTTCCTAATGAAGCCAGAGTAATTGCGGGTACCATTACATTAAGAATATCTTGAAATTGAATATTTGCTAATACGCCAATTTTTGGAGAAGGAAGCCCGCCTTTAAAAGCACCAACAATTTTAAAAGCTTCTTCTGGCATTAAAAAATAAGAAATCAGTGTCATTACTATTAGCGCCACTAAAACTGAAGGAATTTTCTTAGAAATTAGCGGTACTAAATAAATAAGAGCAATCGTTCCAAGTCCTAATATTAGCGCCCAAGTATTAATACTACCTAAAGGCTGGCTGATTTCACTAAAGATATTGATAGCACCTTTAGGAGAGGTGTGCCCCATTATTGGAAACAGCTGCCCAATCATAATAATAATACCTATCCCACCCATAAACCCTGAAATAACAGGGTATGGAATAAATCGCACATATTGAGCTATCTTAAGAAACCCAAATACAATTTGAAAAAGTCCAGCTAAAGCAAATGTCAATATAATATGAACCCATGCGTGATCATCCAGTTCACCACCACTTGCTCCAATTCCTTGAGCTATAATTGCTCCCGCAACAAAAGCCATAGGAGCAGTAGGATCACTAATTAATGTTTGCGTACCTCCAATTATAGAAGCTATAATAGCCAATATAATAGCAGCATATAAACCAGCTTCTGCTCCAAGTCCACTTAAGCCACCAAAACCTAAACCCAAGGGAATCGCAACTATTGCTGCAGTAACGCCACCGGTAAAATCACCTTTAAAACCTTTTTTATATTTAGCTAGGAATGCCATAAGCTATTTTTTTACCCAAAGTTGAATTCCCTCAGGTGAACTAAAAGCATAATTTAATGTCTTGTGAATAAAAGGCTTAGGACCACTAGCTGGAAAAAATGCTGCACAAGTTGGAGCATTTAATCCCCAAGAACCGGATTTCACTTGTTCTCCTTCAATAATAACTATTACCAATTTGTGTTTATCTTCTGTATCAATGGCAACCACAGCAAAACCATCGTTAGCCATTTGTTGTGCATTATCTAAAGTTTCTTGCACTGTTGCCATTCCCAAATTTTTCCAGCTAGCATCCGTAGTTACAAAATCGAAAATTTCATGGTATTCGACGTATTCTCCGCCCTTCTTCAAATCATCAATACCGTAATACTCGCAAATAGCGCGAGCAGTAAAGTTTTTACAATCATTTCTACTTTCTGCATTTGCACTGCAATCGTTGTATTCGCCTAGGATAGTTTCAATCGTAAGTCGCTTTTGAGTAGACAGCTCCTTTTCTTCTTTTTCTTTCTCCTCTGCAGTTGGTCCGCAACCCACTATAAAAGCACTTAACAATAATGTAATAATAAAAAATATTCTTTTCATGTTCCTTTAAATTTTGACTTCACCAAACATAGGAAGATTGGATGATAAGAGAAAGGATTGTTAATAATTATATGGCTATTCATTATATCCACAACACTTTAAGGTTCATTTAACCCTCTTCTATTAAAGATGAATTTGCTTCTAATTTTCGAACCATCCTAATGACAATAAGTTGGAAAGAAAAAAGTAAAAACTCGCTTAGCTTAAGTGAAACTATAATTCAATATATTTGAACATCGTAACAACAAATACACATGAGTTAAAATTAATACGGATATGAAACCTGATTTAAATACAATTCCAGAATTTTACAGAGGCTATATTCAATCCATGTTAGATGCAAATTACTTAGATCTTTTAGGTAACGTTTATAATGATGCAATTACCATTTTGATTGATATATCTGAAGAAAAGGCAAACTACGCTTATGCGGAAGGTAAATGGACAATAAAGGACATATTACAACATATTATTGATTCAGAAAGGATCTTCACTTATAGAATGGTTGCAATTTCCAGGGGAGAAAAACAAGCTATATTAGGATACGATCATGACGATTATGTTGTTTGTGCGAAAGCTAAAAATAGAAGTTTTGCTTCCCTTTTGAAGGAATATAAAAACCTTCACCATTCTACTAATGACTTAATCGCTTCTTTTTCTACTGAAATGCTTCAAATGACAGGAAATGCAAATGGTAGCAACATTAAAGTAATTGACCTTATCTATATCAATGGGGGTCACCAAAAGCATCACATTAAAATATTAAAAGAGAGGTATCTATAAAATAAAGCTGAAACACGGTGAAAACATCTTAAAAATGGTTGCGCACAATGAAGGCAGTGAAAAGCCCAATTCAGCGGCATTAGAAATTAGATCAGTATTAAGAAAAAAGGCTATTACTCTTAATTCAACAATGAATAGTACCGCAATTATTAACTTGAACTACCTATACAAGGAATAAGAATTACTTTTTAAAAAGCGCGTCCAATATCCAAGCCGGTCCGATTAATAAATATTGAATATCTTTCAAAAAAGAGGGTTTCTTTCCCTCTATGTGATGCCCATAGAATTGAAATACCCAGGCAATTACAAAAATCACTACAGAAACAATCCACAAGTTAGCTATTGTCGCTATTTGATAATTAGCAAAAACACAAATAGCAGAAAAAATCAAAATCAAGATAGCCACTTTTAAGGAAAGCCTTGCATAAAACATGAAAACAGGTATTAGCACAACCACTGCCCAATTAACCAAAATAGGTTCCTGGATATTTACTTTTGATAGAACTCCTAGCGGAATAGACATTAACAGACCTACAATTGAAAAGTAGATTGCGGGAACGCAAAAGTAATGAATCAACTTATTCGTTTTGTTTTGGTGGCTAACTGCATAGGCATCAAGCCAATCTTCTAGTGTTTTCATAAAAACAAATGTAACATTTCTTATTTTAAACAAAGCTCTTAAGAGGATCTTAAGTTATGCACTTCGGCTGCGCTCAGTGAATATACGTTTTGCCCCCTCACGACTTTTATGTTATTGAATTCTTAATTCCAAATCCTTAGTAATACCAGCATAAAAACTTCCATCTGAACACTTTAATATATAAATGAAACCGAAAGATATTTACGCTTGCGTTTCTATTCCAGATACTCGTTCTTTTAGATCTTTCAACTCCACTCCTACACTCCTCAATAAACTCATTACATGAGCAGGATTAACCTCATCTTCCTCATATTGACCAAGACTCAAGTTTACCGTAAATTCCCAAATCTCTAGCACTTCTGAAGTATGTAAATCGTAAGGATGGTATTGTTTATTATCCGAGGATAAAGTCAAAAAATTATCCTCTAAACGGTCTGTCATTATTCTTTTATACACCAAACCATTTTCTTTGGTAAGAATGATATAACAGTTATTATTTCGAACTGTTTTAGGATCATCCATGTATTTTGCAACAACAAAATCGCCATCCTTTACCCATGGATACATTGAATCTCCTTTAATAGGAAAGGCTCTGTATTTTCCAGTAGGTAGAAAATTCAAATTCATTATTGGCAAATTAGCAATGTATTCTGTATCAGAATAACCCTGTAAATACCCCGCTGAAGCTTCCTTTGATATTAATTCAATCACATCTTCATTTTCTTCATTTATGAGAATTGGAAACAAAACACGGTTATTTCCTATATCGATAAAAGTATCCTCACGACCCTTGGTTAAATTCGTTTTAATCAAAGCATCTACAGGAAGTCTAAAATATTCTGAATACCCAATCAAAGTATGAATATTGGGCTCTGCTCTTGCCTCTTCGTATGCAGCAACTTTACTACGTGTTAACTGTAATTCTTCGGCAAAAGCTTCTTGAGAGATCGCTCTCTTATTACGAAGATACCTTACGTTTTCTGAAAATTTAGACATTGTTTAATTTTTAAACTTTAACTGCTTAATATTTAAGCTAAGATAAAAAAAGATTTTTAACGTCCAAATCTAATCACCTTAAAATAATATATTCAAGTCACATTCTGTAGCCATAAATTGATAATTAACTAGAAGATGGGGTGCTTAGTTTGCCTAAAATGCGGATTTAAAAAGCATTAGACCTAATTAATATTATTCTGCCTTTTAGTCCCCTTTATAGCTTTTGCATCATGTGGATCTTCAGGCCAAAAATGCCGCTTATACTGCCCCTTTAAATCTTTTCGAACATCGAAATAAGCATTTGCCCAAAAACTTTTTAAATCATCTGTGATTTGAACAACTTTGTAGCCTGGAGAAAGTAAATGCATCAATACATTATTCTTACCCCGATTAACTGTTGGTGTTTCTTCTAGTCCAAAACACTCTTGCAGCCTTACAGCCAATATAGGGTCAGACCCACTGGTTTGATAGTTTAATTTGATAGACGAACCACTCGGAACATCTATTTTCGCTGGAGCTAAAACATTTAATTGTTTTTGTAACTCTTGTGATAAACTGTATTGTAAAATCTCCTTTAGGTTAATTTTCTTAAGAGCCTCTGGTTTCTTTATATTGTTCAAATATGGAGTTAACCATTCGGCATTTGTCAATAGTAAAGTTTCCATACTAACGTCTGGCCATCCTTCTTGAGGATTCCACTTGCGCAAAGACAAAACTCTATTTTGCCATTGCTCTACTTCTTCATTCCAGTTTAACAAGACACCACCTTCCTTTTGAACCGCGTCAGTAATTGCTTTTATCAACTGACTATCATCTGGATCTGGTAAAGGAGTACTTTTTAAAATTATACTGCCTATTCGCATATCCAAAGTTGCAATTAAGCCTCCTTTACGGGTGTCCCAAGTAATTACCTCTTGCGTTTTAACTAAAGGTTGTAAATCAGTTGGGTTAAGAGGAGCAGCCATAAATATTTTACCACTGCGATCTCTATCGTTTACATGCGCAACAGCCAACCAAGGCTCATGTGCTAAGTCATCTCGATGTCCGGCAGATGCAAATCGCCCATTCGCCATTTGAAATTGTGCATTATTACCAGGTCTTGCACAAGCTATTCTTTCTGGATATGCGTAAGCTATCAAAAGTCCTGTTTCAAAATCACTATGGGAGTTATTGTCTGCTTCTATCTTAAAAGTTCTACGGTATTGATCCGCAATTTTCTCAATTCTCGCCAATTTTCTTCCGCCTACATTTTCTTTTCGGTAGCGACGTAATGCATCTATTCGCAAATTAATATCTATTCCGGCTTCTTTTGGCAAAGGGTCTCTTTCTTCTACAATTGCCGCTATGTCCGTTGCCAAATCCAATTGACCTTCTTCTTTGGCGCGAATTAGCATGTGCGCAATTCGAGGGTGTGTTGGTAAGCGATGTAATTGTTTACCGTGTTCTGTAATACGGCTATTTTCTAGAGCTTCTAATTCATGGAGTAATTCAGATGCTTGGGCTACATGACCCTTAGGTGGTGGAGTTAACCATGAAAGTTGCTGCGGGTCTACTATCCCCCATTGCGCCATATCCAAGACTAATGATGATAAATCTGCATGCTCTATCTCAGGAGTTCCATGTTCTTTTAAACGAGATTGGGTTGCCAAAGTCCACATACGATAACAAACTCCAGCACTTAACCTACCTGCCCTTCCTGCTCTCTGATCAGCTGAATCTTTGGAAACTTGAACCGTTTCTAATCTAGATAACCCAGAATTTGGATCGAAACGAGAGGTTCTTCCAAAGCCAGAATCTACAACAACCTTTACGCCTTCAATCGTCAAACTAGTCTCGGCAATCGAAGTTGCCAAAACAATCTTCCGTTTACCTTCTCGATTGGGCATAATTGCTGCAAACTGCTTATTTGGAGGTAACTGTCCATATAAGGGATGAATCATTACTCCCTTTGTAGAATTGCGTAAAAACTCCTCACATTTCCGAATTTCACCTTGCCCAGGCAGAAATACCAGTATATCTCCTTCATGTTTTTGCAGTGCGGACTTAACCACTCTAGCTGCTAATTCTGGTAACAAGCGCATATCACTTTCTCCAGAGTAGTTTATCTCTACTGGATATTGGCGCCCTTCGCTAATTACCACCGAGGCATTTAGCATTGCAGATAATTCCGGCATATCCAATGTAGCCGACATTACCATTATGCGTAAGTCAGGACGCAATATTTGTTGTGCTTCTCGGCATAGTGCCATGGCCACATCAGCGTGAATACTTCTTTCATGAAACTCATCAAAAATTACCAAGCCAACTCCTTCAAGTCCATTATCTTGTTGAATCATCCTTGTAAGAATCCCCTCTGTTACAACTTCAATTTGTGTATTTGGTCCTACTCTATTTTCAAATCGAATTCTAAAGCCAACAGACTCCCCTATTTGTTCACTCAATAAATCCGCCATACGAGTGGCAATTGTTTTCGCAGCCAATCTTCTTGGCTCCAACATCAATATTTTCTGACCTTTCAGCCAAGGTTCATTCATTAAAGTAAGTGGAACGAGCGTACTCTTTCCGGCTCCAGGAGGGGCCTTAACAATAAGTGTAGTGTCTGTTGTTAGTTTCACCTGAATTTCAGAAATAACTTCTACAACAGGTAAATCTATATTTTTGTAATTAAACTTCAAGGGTATGATTTAGAAATACAAATTTAGGGTTTCTAAAATTGTAATTGTATCTCCATTTCTTTTTTTTAGATTCGCACTTTCTAAAAACAAAAAAGAATGATATCTGTAGATGCACTAGGAGTAGACTTTAATGGCAAAACACTCTTCAATGATGTTTCGTTTTCCATTAACCCCACCGACAAAATAGCCTTAATGGGAAAAAATGGTGCGGGAAAATCTACCATCATGAAGATTATCGCTGGCATTTCCAAATCAAACAGAGGTGGCATTAGGCGACCTGACGAAACCGTTATAGCTTATTTACCTCAGCACTTATTAACAGAGGACAATTGCACCGTATTTGAAGAAACATCAAAAGCTTTTGGGCAAATAGCTGCAATGAAAAGTGAGATAGACATGCTCAACAAACAACTGGAGACACGCACTGATTATGAGTCGAAGGAATACATGAACATTATTGAAAAAGTAACTGAACTTGGAGAGAAATTCTATTCGATTGAGGAAGTCAATTTCGATTCTGAAGTTGAAAAAGCATTGCAAGGCTTAGGATTTAAAAGAGAAGACTTTCACCGACCTACTAGTGAATTCAGCGGGGGTTGGAGAATGCGCATTGAATTGTGTAAAATACTTTTGCAAAAGCCTGATTTGATTTTACTAGATGAACCCACAAACCACGTAGATATTGAATCTGTCATTTGGTTAGAAGACTTCCTAATTAATAAAGCCAAAGCTGTTGTCGTTATCTCTCACGATAGAGCTTTTATTGACAACATTACCAATAGAACCATTGAAGTAACCATGGGGCGTATTTATGATTACAAAGCAAAATACACGCATTACCTCCAATTGAGAGAAGAAAGGAGAGTTCATCAAATCAAAGCATTTAAAGAGCAACAAAAGTTTATTGAGGACAACCAACGATTTATTGATCAATTTAAAGGAACCTACTCCAAAACCAATCAAGTTTCTTCTCGTGAGAAAATGCTGGATAAATTGGAAATAATTGAAATCGACGAAGTTGATAATTCTTCTTTAAAACTAACCTTCCCTCCTTCCAAACGTTCTGGAGATTACCCCGTAATTGCAAAAGACTTGACCAAAAAATATGGAGAACACATGGTTTTCAACAAAGCCAATATGGCAATCGAAAGAGGTCAAAAAGTTTCTTTTATAGGCCGAAATGGCGAAGGGAAATCTACTATGATTAAAGCCATAATGGGCGAGATTGATTTTGAAGGTGAATGTACTTTAGGTCACAATGCCAAGGTCGGCTATTTCGCTCAAAATCAAGCATCTTTATTAGACCCTGAATTAACTATTTTTCAAACAGTTGATGAAGTTGCTAAAGGAGATATCAGAACACAAATAAACAACATATTAGGACGCTTTATGTTTGGTGGCGATGACATTGACAAAAAAGTAAAATTCTTATCTGGGGGAGAAAAAACACGTTTAGCAATGGTAAAACTATTACTTGAGCCGGTTAATGTTTTAATTTTAGATGAACCATCTAATCATTTAGATTTGAAGTCAAAAGATGTATTGAAAGAGGCTTTATTGGCATTTGATGGAACCTTAATATTAGTTTCTCACGATCGGGATTTCCTGCAAGGTCTATCTAAAAAAGTGTTCGAATTCAAGGATCAACGAGTAATTGAACATTTCGAGTCTATCGATTCATTCTTAGAGAGAAATAGGATCGAAAGCTTAAAAGAAATTGACCTAATTAGTTAAAAAAATACCTGACATATTTTTCGAAATTTTTATCACTGATTCGATGTTCCATAGTAGAATCAATAATGATTTCTTGTTTCGTTTTCTTTCGACTTAACGGACGTAAAAACTCTAGTGTATGATAAGGCAATACCACATCATCTCGTTCTCCTAATACAATTAATCTTTTGGGGCATTTATTATAGTTTCTTTCTGCCGAAATGTCAATAGACCGCATTCCCATTGCAGGATTAAAAAGTAAACAAGGCAGACTATTCTTTTCGCCTAACCAAAACCCCAAAAACCCACCTAAGCTACTTCCAACGATGTGCGAAATATTTTCATTTTCAATTGTATCGTTTAACAACTTAAAGGGATCTTCTTCTTTCTTGTAATCCAAATGAAGACCAATAACATCCGCATATTGCTTGAGTATCTCTATCTTCTCTGGTTTTGGAGAACTATCTAAACCGTGGATATATAAAATTTTCATCATCTAAAACAATTAATTTCCTTTATAGCGTCTCCATTTCTCTAGAACATTTACTAAATCTTCTGGCAATTCCGAGTCAAAACGCATTTCTTCTCCAGTTTTAGGGTGCGTAAAACCAAGAGACTTTGCATGTAAAGCATGACGTGGAATAGCTGCAAAACAATTACCTATAAATTGCTTGTATTTAGAAAAAATAGTTCCTTTCACTATTCTATCACCTCCGTATTCGTAATCATTAAATATTGGATGCCCTATGTGTTTCATGTGGACTCGAATTTGGTGAGTTCTTCCTGTCTCAAGACGACACTCTATCAGCGTAACGTATCCAAAACGCTCCAAAACTTTATAATGTGTAACAGCATGTTTTCCCATATCTCCATCCGGAAATACATCCATAACCTTTCTGTTTTGTTGAGAACGCCCAATATTACCTTCTACCGTTCCTTCCTCCTCTTCAAAATCTCCCCAAACCAAAGCATAATACCTTCGGTAGGTTGTTCTATCAAAAAACTGTTTTGCTAAGTTCGTTAGGGTATTTTCAGTTTTAGCGACGACCATTATCCCTGAAGTATTTTTATCTAATCGGTGCACTAACCCTGGTCTTCCAAAATAGTCTGTAGGCAACGATGGAAGATTGTCAAAATGAAATGATAATGCATGTACTAGTGTTCCGGAGTAATTTCCGAAACCCGGATGAACAACCATCCCTGGATCTTTATTTACAATCACCAATTCATCATCTTCGTACTCAATATTAATTGGAATATCTTCGGGTATCATTTCAAAAACCTTGACAGGCTCCGGCATCACAATGGAAATATCGTCATTTGGCTTAACGCGATAATTCTGCTTAACAACAACCTTATTGACTAGAATATTTCCATTTTTCGCAACTATTTGCAGCTTGTTTCTTGAAATATTAGGAATACGTGCCATCAAGAATTTATCTATTCTCAGAGGCTGCTGACCTGGATCAGCTACAAAATGATGGTGTTCGAATAACTCACTTTGTTCTTCTATATTATCCTCATTCTCTTCCACCTGTTCAGCCATAACAATTATCTAGAAACAGACAATCTGCTTGTTGCAAAATCACCCTTTTTACTTATTATTTGAAAAATATACATTCCAACGGATAAGTCAGTAATACTACATTGACCTGAACCAAATAAATTATCAACCAACATTAACTTTCCTTGCATATCGTAGATTTTGAATTCTCCTTCAAATCCATCCTGAACATTTATGTTTAATAAATCATTTGCTGGATTTGGATACATCTCAAAATCGATTACAGAATTATTTGAATTGACTGATGCTAGTATATCATCAAATCCCGAAACAAAAACTGGACGTATCATTAATGAACCTTCAAAACTAGTATTCGTCCAACCTGAGCCCATATCGTAAAAAATCTTGTCTTGATTGTTGATGTTTTTATCAAAACCAATATTTAACCTTTCTGCAGAAGACTGTTTCCATCCAACATAAAAAGTCCCAGATAAAGCAACATTTTCAGGTAACACATATTCAAAATAGCCATTTACACCATACTTATACTTTGGCAAGTAGGTAGTTGGAAGTAACTCATCATCCGTAGTATAAATTAAATCTCCGGGTTCTCCGTTAATTTCATTCCATATCTGAATATAAAACAGCTCACTACTCGCATCGTTTACCGAGGCCTCAAAATGCATTTTTACGGCTCGTAAAGAATCCACTACTCCATTTGGCATTGTGAACTTATATGCCAGTTCAGCACCACTACCTACTATCCCATAGGCGGACTCAGCACTCCCATCATCATAGGCATAATAGTTTTCGAAAATTTGTTCCTGCCAAAGAGTATCATTTCCACGGAATAAATTATCAGTATCAGTACCCAGAAAATGTTTTAAATCAAAAACTGCAAATGTATCTGCATAAGCAGTATCAAACCAAAACTCCTCAGGTCCAGAATCCGGAAGTTCGTATCTTAAATCAAAGGTAGCCAAGGGACTTACCGTTGCTGCCCCCAAATAATCTATTGAATTGAGTAATATTCCATCATAATACAATTCCATTCCAGTACCTCCTGATACATTTATTCCTGCTAGATTAGGATTTGAACTATAAGTGGACAAACTCACACTGTCATTTACCATTCTACTTTTTGGATCTACTTGGTAATGCGTCCATGGCATAGAGGTATACTCTTTGATAAAAGAGGGTGCAGGATATTGAAATGCCCATTCATCTTCAAAAAAATCATCAAAAGCTCTATTATCTGCCAATTCAACATAATCAATATGCCAATGATCCAAACTCCCAGTAAGTGAACCATAGCTTTTAAAACGGAATTGAAAACCATCTTGTTTGTATTGTGCACTGGTAACCTCAAATAAAACCTGGTTAAATATTGAAGACGAACTCCCAGTAGTATTCCAGACAGAAAACCATTGAGAAGTAACAGGTGACCAGAACTCTAAAGTTAACGAATCAAATTGATCGGGTGCTTCTCCAATTCCTCCGCCTTGGTATAAAAAACTAAAGTAAACATCGCCAACTGTTCCTAAAAGGTTTATTGGCTTGGAAGTTAACACATCCGATAACCCGGTAGCAGAAGGAGAAGACCAATCATAAGGATATCCAATATCATCAATACCATCAAAAGTAGCAACACCAATAGAATGCGGCTGAATAGGGTAAGTATCATTTAAATAAACAAAGCGATCTTGCCAAAAAACATCTGCATCCGCAGCAGATTCCAAAACGAAATACATCGTTAGGGAATCTTGCAATAAATCTGGGTTTACTTCAATAATTGTTGCATCTGGAGAGGAAACAGTCCAAAGTGAATCTATGGCATAAAACGAAGGCCATACTTCTGTATTTGAAAACGTAACTGGATAATTATCCAATATAAATACGTCAACGAATGAAGATGATAATGCAATTGTATCAATCGATATAGAGTCAAAACCATATCCTGGAACCGTGTCATATTCGTAGCGATAGCTTGTATCCAGCATATAGGAGCTTCCCCAAGCATCTGGAACACCCGCTATTTCTAACAAAAACCAAGTTGAATCTTCCACATTTGAACCACCAATGGTATCGTTAAAGGTTTTGAAGTGATTTTTGGAGAAATCATCAAAAAAAGGAAGATCTAATGTATCAAATATGTAAGTAAAAGATTCGTGTAAAACGCTTACTTTCTGCTGCGCTTGCTCTTTCAATATTTTACCATTATATCTTAATGGCTGTAATTCTTCTTGCGCATAAGTTGCAAAAGAAATGAAAACCGTAAGTAGAACTATTATTTTTCTCATCAATCAGTATCTATAATGGATCTACGACTGCTGTTGTATCCGATACAACAACCTGTTTTCTTGCCATTATTGTCACTAAAGAGCCCGAAGGGACAACACCTTTAACAACACTTCGAGGATGAGGACTTTGCCCATAAACCACAAAAGATAAAGAGTCTTCAGCTGTAAATGCATTTTCGTATAACACTTCAGACTCTAAGCCTGATAATGCCAATAATTGTTGTGCATTGAATGCCGTTTCTCCTACCAGTATTGGTAAAGTAACAGGTTTCCCACCTTCTCCGCTTCCGTAGACAACATCTATAACGGAACCTTTCAGCAATTTATTACCTGCTTCTATCTTTTTTCCTTTGTACTTCAATTCCAAAACACGACCATCATCCTTATGGGGTTTTGGTTCGAAATTAACTTTAAAACCCAACATTTCTAATTTCACTTTCGCTAATTTTTTAGAATTGTTCACCGATAATAAATCTGGAAGAACCTTGTACTCTCCTGCTTTTTTTATTACCGTAAGATAAATTCTACGGCCAGGTTTTACAAATGAAGGGATTGTATCATCAGCCGTTTCAATATGCGGATCTGGATCTTGACTAATCACCGAACCTGCAGGTGCATTATCAGAATAAACAGAATCATTGATAACGTAGTTCAAATCTTTACTTCCAATAAAATCATCAATCTTATCCATATGGACCCCAATAAAATTGGGAACCGCTATGTAATTACGCTGATAATCTTCAGAATCATTGTTTGTAAATTCTTCTAAAGCTCCTAAAGAACAATAAGGGATCATAAATCCAACCAATATTACAAGCGCTAGGTTGATTAAGAACAACTTACTAATTAAAAATCTAAAAAATGCTTTTACTGTACCCATATTCATTTTAAATCGAAACAAAGATAAAAATATTGTTTTGTAAACACATATTGAAACCATTTTACTTAACGAATTTTTCGCTATCTCCAAGTGACACTTTTTTTTAGACTAAATAAAATTAAATACTTTTAATGCGTCTACTTGGCTATCAGTAAATCTATTCATAGCGCATTCACTGTTATCCTAAATTTTGCTTTGCAAAGAAGTAAAAAAAAATCATTCACCCAATTATCCGAATACTAAGTTAGTTTGAATAGAACAATAACGAACAGCTGTTAATAATTAGTTTAAAGCGCTTAATAAATGAATGCACAGAAACATAACTTTGGAAAGACAATCTTGTATCTTAGATACATAATTATTGAGAATTCTTATTAAGAAGTAACATGAAAAACATTGCTGTAATTGGAGGTGGATATAGTAACGAAAAAGGTATTTCCTTAAAAAGTGCTAAAACTGTTTTGGAAAATATAGACAGGAATAAATACAACGTCTTTAAAATTCAAATTGATAAAGACGGGTGGTTTGGTTTTGATGAAAATGACAAGAAACAACTTATCAACCGAACTGATTTTTCTTTTGACATAAATGGTCAAAAAATAACGATCGACTGTGCTTTTATTGTAATTCACGGTACTCCGGGAGAAGATGGAAAATTACAAGCCTATTTTGACATGCTAGACATACCCTATACAACTTGCAGTCACTTAGCAGCTACACTTACATTCAATAAATTTGCGTGTAATCGTTTCTTAGAGAGTTTCGATATCCCTGTTGCTAAAGCAGTATTGGTTCGGAAAAATGAAGCGATTAATAGTTCAGAAATAATAGAAAAAGTTGGACTTCCTTGTTTTGTTAAGCCTGCAGATGGCGGAAGTAGTTATGGTGTGACTAAAGTAGAGAATGAAAGTCAATTAGAAGGTGCTATCACTTTAGCATTAAAACACGGTACTCAAGCATTGATAGAATCCTTTTTAATTGGAAGAGAAGTCACTAATGGTATTTATAAATCACTAAGAGGAATACATGTTTTACCCATAACAGAAATAGTAACTGAAAATGCTTTCTTTGATTTTGACGCAAAGTATAAGGGAGAATCTAACGAAATCACACCAGCTGACCTGACAGTGGAAATGACTGATAAAATTAAGAAACTAACATTAAAGGTTTATGAAATTCTTGATTTTTCAGGAATTGCTAGAGCAGATTATATCATACATAATAGGGAACCGCATTTAATTGAAATCAATGCTGTTCCAGGACAATCTGCAGAAAGCATTATCCCAAAAATGGCAGCACAGGAAGGTGTTTCACTAAAACAATTATTTGAAGATGTAATCGAAGTAGCACTTAAAGGCTAGAATCTTGGGGATTCCTCCTTTAAAAACGCAACCAACTTAGCAACAGCTTTTCCACGGTGACTTATAGCATTCTTTTCCGCCATCGACATTTCTGAAAAAGTAATATCAAATCCATTTGGTTGAAATATTGGATCATATCCAAAACCATCAGAACCACTTTTAGAACGGGTAATACTTCCATCCACCTGCCCTTCAAAGGAATGTTCTTCATCGTTTAATATAAGGGCAACAATGGTTCTAAATTTTGCTAACCTATTTTCTTTACCATCTAATTCAGCAAGTACTTTGGTCATATTATCTTCAGCTTTACATTCCACTCCGGCATAACGGGCAGAATAAACCCCAGGAACCCCATTCAATGATTCTATTTCTAGTCCAGTATCGTCTGCGAAACAATTTACATTATAATTATCAGCAACATATCTCGCTTTTTGCAGCGCATTTCCTTCTAATGTTTCTTGCGTTTCGGGTAATTCTTCATTGCAACCAATGTCTTTTAGTGATACTATTTCAATTCCTTCACCAAGTAAAGATTTTATCTCGTTGACTTTATTTTGATTATTGGTTGCGAAAACTAATTTCATAAGATACTTATCACTTTGTTTAAATTGTAAAGAATATAAAAAGCATTTACTGTTGTCCTTTTACCTTGATGTAAAAGAACGAAAAAATCAAGACTACGCAAATAACCTTTAAAACTTTATTCCTCATCGCTAAAGCGCAAGAACTCTCTCGTTACTCTCGTTCAAACAACTTGCACTTTTTCACGCTCTCTGCGGATAAGTTTTTAAAGAACATTCACCAGGTCGGAAATTTCTTATTCCTAGATTAATTGGCATTAACCATTTTTAATAGTAGAGATTCTCTTAAATATTGAGTAATAAATTTCAAAACCCGTTATTTAAAGAAAAGAAATCGGAAGCATATTTTCTTAAAGCTGTGTTTGACTTTATTTTGATTGTTGGTTGCGAAAACTAATTGCATAAGATGTTTAAAGCTTTGTTTAAATTATAAATATTATAATTTATTTGGACATTAAAACCTTTTGCGATTTTTTATCTTCCTTACCCTTTTACCTTGATGTAAAAGAACGAAAAAATCAAGACTACGCAAATAACCTTTAAAAACTTTATTCCTCATCGCTAAAGTGCAAGAACTCTCTCGTTACTCTCGTTCAAACAACTTGCACTTTTTCACGCTCTCTGCGGATAAGTTTTTGAAGAACATTCACTAGGTCGGAAATTTCTTATTCCTAGATGAATTGGCATTAACCATTTTTAATAGTAGAGATTCTTTTAAATATTGAGTAATAAATTTCCACTCCTTTATTTAAAGAAAAGAAATCGGAAGCATATTTTCTTAATTCTGTGTTTGGCTTATTTTGATTCTCTAAAAGAGCGGCAACCACTCTTTCGTATTCTTCATTCGAAAACTCTTTCACTAAATATTCCGGTAGAATTTCATTCATCACTAAATCATCATCACCTACATCTGAATTACAAACAATAGGGATATTTAAATTCAATATCTCCCCCATCTTGGTCGGTGAAGAAGCCTTTTTAGAGAAAACAGGCTTAATAAAAAACAAAGAAACATCGCTCAATGATACCATTCTTGGGACCTCTTCTCGATTTGCTGATTGAATAATTATTTTCGAAGTGTCCAACCCTCTCTTTCTGGCTTCAGAAAGCACCATTTCTTTAGGTTCTCTTGTTATGAACAAAGCTTTTGAATTTTCTTTTTTAGTAAACAAAACTTTAATAAAATCCAACATTTCGTCCAACATATACCAAGTTCCAATTGAACCTAAATAGGATATTACATAATCTTTTTCTAAAATTCCTAATTCATTCTTGAGCGCTTTTAAACCCTGTAAATCCAGTTTAGCAGGGTCAAAATGTGCTTCGTCTGTACAACAAGGAATAACCGAAATCGGAGATTGATTCGGTAATTCCCAGGATTCTATTACTTGCTTGCCACAAGCCGTCAAAGAAACTACCGCTTCCGATTCTGTGAGGAATTCCTTTTCCTTCTTTTTAAAAAAATTATACACTAATTTAAAAACCGGGTTTTTAAGGCTCCATATCTCACCGTCTAATCTTTCATCTGCATAAAAACCACGCATATCAAAAACAAAAGGAATATTGTCTTTTCTCTTGAATGACAAACCTGCCAGTGCACTAATATAACTGCGGCAATGAATAACATCTACTTTACCTTGTTTAAGTTCCTGTTTAACGGCCTTCTTCAACTTCCAGACATCAAAAATAGTAGATAATACGGGTGGCCTTTTAGTATATTTTAAGGGGATCCATTTAATACGGGTTCCTTTTAGTATATTTTCAATAGTAGTTTTATTAGCAATAAAGTTTTCTTCCTTTTCAAAACTAATTATTGTGTATTCAATCCCTTTCTCAGCCAACCTCAGCAAATAAGGTAATACCTGAGATTGACCTAAGGAATCCGTCATTCCATCATATGAGAGGTAAAGTATATTCATTTTATATATATTTGAGGTCGCTAATATAAGCAATGAAATTATTCTCATTACAAGATATTTTTTTAGGTATAGTTTATTTGGTTATAATCTACGCCATAGCTTATGGGCTTAAATCACAGCAACAAAAAAAGGGGTTGGATAGCACATATTTTATTGGTGGATTAACGGCAAAGCTACTAGGTGTTACAGCCTTTTGCTTGGTTTATGGCTTATACTATGGTGGAGGTGATACTGTAGATTATTTTCAAGGCACATCTGCTCTCACTAACTTAATGACGGAAGATTTTGCTTCTTTCTATTCCATTGTATTTGAAAATGAATTGGATCCAAACTGGTATGCATTTAATAAAGAAACCGGGTATCCTGCATGGCACATTTGGAGAGATCCTAGTTCATTTTCCGTTTCAAGGTATTCCGTCATATTTAGTTTACTAGGTTTTAAAAGCTTTTTCGTTACTAGTTTATTAACAGCAGCATTTACTTATATGGGAATGTGGAAATTGTATCGTTTATTTACCATTAATTACCCTGAAGCAAAAAAAGTATTGGCGATTTGTATATTATTTATGCCCTCATTGTTGTTCTGGGGCTCTGGAATAATGAAAGATTCTTATGTATTAGCAGCAGCTTGCTGGTTTTCTTACAATTTCTACCATGTATTTATTGCAAGAAAAAAAATATTAATCAATGCACTGATTTTAATTTTTAATATTTCAATGATTATGACCTTAAAACCGTATGTAATTCTCTCCATTCTTCCTGGAGCTTTATTATGGCTAAACAGTGCTTACATAAAACAGATTTCTTCTGGTTTTATAAAAATGCTGGTAATGCCACTAATAGGGCTAATCATTCTTGGTGGTGGGTTTTTCTTGTATAGCAATATGAGCAGTTTAATGGGGGATTATGGAAACATTGATCAGGCTGTAGAAAAAGCAAAAATTATTCAACAAGATTTACTGCGTGAAGAACAATATGGTGGGAATAATTATAATTTAGGGGAGATTGACGGAACAGTGGGAGGGATGAGCACTATTGCTCCACTTGCAATATTTACAGCGTTGTACCGTCCCTTGTTTTTTGAGGTAGGGTCGCCGCTGATGGTAATTTCCGCTTTGGAAAACACGATTCTTCTATTACTCACATTAATTCTCTTCTTTAAAACAAATCCTCGAAAAGTAATTCGTATAATTCTTAGCGAACCCTTAATCTTATACTCTATTTTCTTTAGTCTATTGCTCGCCTTTGGTGTCGGAATGGCTAGCACTAATTTTGGAGCATTATCGCGCTATAAAATTCCATTTATGCCCTATTATTTCTCTGCTCTTTATTTGATTTATTATTTAAATATTAAAAAGAAAAAAAAGAATATTTAGGATGAGTTTTGGATAATAAAACAATCTATTCTCGATACAATCCCGATGAAAAAACAGGAAGCATTCGCACTTAGCGAAGCGTTATCACCGAAGGTAATGGACAATTATTTTAAACTATTGTACATTGTTCTGAATGACGCAAAACATTACTAGAAAAATTTCATTCAGAATGATCTTTAACTGAAAATTTATTTTTAACGTGAAATGAAGTGATGAATCTTATGTCGGAATGTTAGTATTGAAGTAATAATTCTCAATTTGGTTATTAATGAAAACTTAATTGTCCTTATTTTCGTTTTATTGATTTATTGAAAATACATAAAACTATATTTGTGCTTTAATTAGAAAATAGAAACATGGATTTAATATATTTCATTGCTGGGAAACATGTTAAACAAATAGAATATAATTGGCTCTAGTGCCTTCAGCACTTCGACCAGCTCAGTAGGTTCAGCTCAGTGGGGGCCGAAAAGCTATTGAATTCAAAATGAATGATTAGAAAGACTTTTTATCGAATAGTGTGTAAAGAGTATCTCTTCCTACTTTTTTTCCTGCGTCAAAAAAAGTAGGCAAAAAAGGACGCTTACTATGCGGCTACTTTTGATATTCAATCACCATCAGCGCAAAGCTTAAGTGCGGCCAAATGATCTTCTCGTTCCTCGAAGCTTTTCGGTCTTACTAAACCTTTTACTCGATACTTCAATCAATCAAAAAAGGCCGAAAATACTAGTCGTTTGTACATCCATAAAGACTGGAAATACTTTGGGAACTTCATGATTCACTCAAAAGATAAATAGTAGCAAATAACCTTGTAATTTCTATTCCTCTTTGCTAATCCCGGGAATCCGAAAACTGTAACCAGTTTTCAGTTTTCAATCAAGGGATAAAATCCTTTTGATTCATATTCTGAAGAAGGATATCCTGACGGAAGATTATTCTTCTCTTCTAAATGAAGTTCTAAAATATGCTCCTTTGTGGAAATGTCACATAATTGCAAAACTTCTATCCTCGTAAAATGATTATGAAATTCGGTCGGTAAAATAAGGGAACTTAGGTCCATTCTATTGAATTAATTGTGTAACTCAAATCTAACCTTTTTTAACGTGCTCACTAAGTTTTACGTGTGAGGGATCAGGGCAAACTCACACTTTTTTTACAACAGTTAATTTTGTTAAAACAGTAAAAATCTGTCAGTTCGAGTGCTTCGAGGAACGAGAAGTGTATCGAGAATAAGCTTTTTTGTTCTCGATATATTCCGATGAATAAAATCGGAACACTCGAACTGACAAAATCTACAAAAGCAATTAAATTATTGCTAATTTTTAATTATTATCACTAAAAATGAGAAAGTGTGAGTTTGCCCTGTGTGAGGGATAAAAAGGCTTGATTATTCAAAACATTTAGTACTCTTTTACGTATATTTATATATCAGATAACCAATTGTATGGAGTCTAAAAAGAAAAACATCAAACAAAAAGCTGCATTAATAAAGCAATTAGCAGAAACTAAACTAGCCCTAAAAACTAGAGTTAGAGGTGGTGAGAGTCTGAAAGAAGTAGAGAAGGATTTAGGTGTCAGAGTTGTGCAACCCCTATAAATTTGTATAGAATGAAGACGGTCATTATGAATTCACTACAGATAATGAGAGTGTTTATTCCTGTTTTTTCTTTATAAACGACAAAGAACCTAGTCTCTTCGGAATTGAGATTGAAGCCGTAATCTATCATTTTAACATCGAAGAAATAAAGTCTGTCAAGAAAGACAAACCCATTGATTTCAAAATTCAACTAACTGTAGTCGCAATAGTTAGAGCTTTCTTTATAAACCAACCCGAATCAATTCTTGCATATATTTTTGAACATGGGGATGGCAAGGCAATGAAAAGAGCTGGAGCCTTTCGAAGGTGGTTTAAAAATCATAATGGCGACCTTCATATGGTTCACTTCCAAGGTAACTTGAATGCAGAGTTCAAAGCTGGAGTAATGGTACTTCGTTCTTTTACCCACTATAACAAACTTCATAAGGCGCTTCACGAAGAAATAGATGAACTAGTAGCTCAAGACAAACCTAGTAGTGTTTCCGTCTCCCCGGATGATCAGTCCTAAAAGGTCGTCTGAATGACAAGGAATGTTCGTCTAAATGACACAGCATTGAAAATTTACATCCATTTTGCATACCACATCTGAAACATTAAAACGTACCATAATTTAGTTTCGTATTCCTTTTTTCCGTTATAAAAATCTGTCTTTAGTTTTGAAATATATTCCCAGTTAAAAATTTCTTGTTCAGTAATGTTCTTTTCATTAATAAATGAATCAATTCGTTCTTTTAACTCTTCATTCATCCATTTAGCAATAGGAATTGCAAATCCCATTTTAGGGCGATCCATCATTTCCTTCGGAATATATTGATGTACAATTTCTTTAAGAATGTGTTTTTTTACTCCGTTATGGTATTTAAAGTTATCAGGCAGGGTAGCCGCCCACTCAATAATGCGGTGATCCAAAAATGGTTCTCTACCTTCTAAACTTACACTCATAGTAGCTCGATCCACTTTTTGCATGATATCATCTACCAAATACGTTTGGTAATCTATCGCCATCATATAAGCTAATGGAGAAAATGTTTCTTTTTTTAATCCATTACTAATGTATGCGGTATCTAAAACATGCACAGAATCTTTCAATACTACTTTAATTTGCTCATCTGTATATTGTTGACTCAAACTCAACATTATTTTTTCGGGCGAAGGGTCTTTCATTATCCCCTTTAATTTTTCGTATCGATTATGAAAATTGTATTTATTCTTTAGAACAGGAATACTATTAGAAGGAATCACATTCATTAATCCCGCAATAGACTTTCGCGCAAAACCCGGTATTTTATTCAATTTATTCCCGTAACGAATTAAATAATCGTAGCGATTATAACCTGCAAATATTTCATCTCCACCATCAGCGCTAAGCGCAACCGTTACCTTTTCTTTTGCCATTTTACTAACCAACGTAGTTGGAAGAGCACTACTATCGGCAAACGGTTCATCGTAATAATAGGGTAAATCATCAATTAAATCGATTGCTTCTTTTTGTGTACATTCATATTCATGATGATCTGTTCCCAAATGCTTCGCTACATCTTTAGCATAAGGAGCCTCGTTCAATCCAATATCAGAAACACCTATCGTAAAAGTTTTCAACTTATCTGTCCTGTCTTTTTGCAATAAAGCGGTTACACAAGCACTGTCATAACCTCCACTTAAAAATACGCCTACCGGAACGTCCGAAACCATTCTATACTCAAAAGCCGATTGTAATATTTTTTCTGTTCCA
>Ga0206130_10001470_pt1 | contig 34310 bp, 24 predicted proteins | sample Helgoland_Spring_9_FD_148637 | JGI IMG/M metagenome (GOLD analysis project Ga0206130, IMG submission 148637) | Pelagic subsurface seawater microbial communities from Kabeltonne, Helgoland, North Sea - Helgoland_Spring_Bloom_20160512_1 | ecosystem: Environmental > Aquatic > Marine > Epipelagic ...
GCCTTGGAGACCTATAGTACCTTGGAGTCCTTGAGAACCCTGAAGACCGACAGTACCTTGCTCACCTTGAGCGCCTTGAAGACCTATAGTACCTTGGAGTCCTTGAGAACCTTGAAGACCTATAGTACCTTGGAGTCCTTGAGAACCCTGAAGACCGACAGTACCTTGCTCACCTTGAGCGCCTTGAGCGCCTGTCGCACCAGCATCACCAGTCCTTGCGAAGGTAATTGTTACATCATCTCCATCAGCAAACGTATATCCACTGTTACTAACATGAGCAGCAGTGACTTCGAAGAATCCTGAAGATTCAGTAAAGCTTGCGATTGTAAACATGATAAAGTTAGAAGGTGTATCTTTTTTAGTTATTTTAAAGTGACCTTTGATTGGACTTGTTGAATCATCAATAGTTCTTAAGAACGGTTGAAGATCAACAGAGTTGTCATCACTGTCATCAATGTATAAAACTGTGGCTGATGTCTGAGTTCCGTTATTTAGTTTCAGTCCACCTGTACCGGGATCAGTTGCAGTGGTGTCTGTTTTGAAAGTGTAATCAAACGTTATACCACCAAAAGTACCGTTATCGCCTTGAAGACCTTGAAGACCAATACTACCCTGTGCGCCTGTGGCTCCGGGCTGTGCGGGCTGTGCGGGAGCTGGGATGTTAGCATCAACATAAGCTTTAATAGATTGTTGAGTAGCTAAAGCAGTAGGACTATCAGAAGCCATATTATCTTCATCTAGTATATTAGTAACTGCAACTGCGCCTGTTCCTTTAAGACCATCAAACTCAATCTCTCCATCAACATTCAAATCATTGAATATTCGGAAATGACCGTTAACGTCCATAGTTAATCTGTCTAGGGAAGTAGTTCCGTTCCATGCTTGAATTCTGTAATCACCGTAAACACCATTAGAGTTTCCAGTGTCAAGAACATGTGTTCCATCAACTTCACTAAGAGTTGTGCTCTTGTTATTAGGATCATCTGCATCAGCAAGAGTTAGAACTGAAATAGCAGCGTTCTCTATATCAATAGCTGAAGCGAATACCGTACCTGTGGCTGTAACAGAAGCAAAAGTAGGGCTGTTAGTAGTTTTAGCTTGGTTATTAACATCACCTTGGAAAATATAACCTTCATCTAGGTTGGGAGTAGCATTAATACGACCAGCACCAGCAACAAAGAGAACACCTGCTGTTGAAGAAACTCTTTCAACCTTGCCTAAGTTTTGAAGAAGGGAAGTTTCTCCAGTAGGAGGTGAAGACACTAAGGTCCCCGGAGTAGTACTTATGTACAATGAGTCGCCTAGTGAAAAAGTTGAAGTGTCAAGATTTGGAAGCTGTCCATAAGTAATGCAATTAACAGAAGCATTAAGACTTACTGTAGCATCGGCTAAACCAAAGGCAGGCATCTTAGACGCATCATTAGCATCCGCTTTCATAACCACGGGTTTGTTACCACTAATACCAGAGATGTACAGAGCGTCACCTTTTGTTAAGGCCTCTCCAGCTTGTGCTGGAAATTGTTGAGCACCGTTAAGGTTACCACTAAACAAAGGTGCTTCAACTGTATCACTAAAGATAGGTGAGTCTATCACACTGATAGTAGAAATACCAGCAGCTTCTGCTATTGAGATGTTTGTACCTGCAGCAACTGCTGCGGGATCCCCTTGAAGACCCTGAAGACCAATAAGACCTTGAAGACCTTGAAGACCGATGTCTCCTTGAAGGCCAATGTCTCCTTGATCACCTTGTAGCCCAATAAGACCTTGAAGACCAATAAGACCTTGATTACCTTGTAGCCCAATAAGACCTTGATCACCTTGAAGACCAATAAGACCTTGATCACCTTGTAGCCCAATAAGACCTTGTAGCCCAATAAGACCTTGATTACCTTGTAGCCCAATAAGACCTTGATCACCTTGTAGCCCAATAAGACCTTGTAGCCCAATAAGACCTTGATCACCTTGTAGCCCAATGTCTCCTTGATCACCTTGTAGCCCAATAAGACCTTGACCACCTTGTAGCCCAATAAGACCTTGATCACCTTGTAGCCCAATAAGACCTTGATCACCTTGTAGCCCAATAAGACCTTGTAGCCCAATGTCTCCTTGATCACCTTGTAGCCCAATAAGGCCTTGATCACCTTGTAGCCCAATAAGACCTTGATCACCTTGTAGCCCAATAAGACCCTGAAGACCAATGTCTCCTTGATCACCTTGTAGCCCAATAAGACCTTGAAGGCCGATGCCCTGAAGGCCAATAAGACCTTGAAGACCAATAAGACCTTGGAGACCAATAAGACCTTGAAGACCAATTTCTCCTTGAAGACCAATGTCTCCTTGATCACCCTGAAGACCTTGTAGCCCAATTTCTCCTTGAAGACCTTGATCACCCTGAAGACCGATGTCTCCTTGAAGGCCAATAAGACCCTGAAGACCTATTAATCCTGTTTCAGACAGTAGCTGAGGGGAAGTCCACCCATTCTCAGAGTCAATTAATACTGAAGCTGCTGTGGATCTAGCGATAGCTACAGATATGTAAAGGTCACCAGTTCCTGCGGGAATTGTAGGTATCCATCCGTCTCCTAAAACATTACTGTCAAAGGATGCGGTAGAAAAGGTCCAAACACGGTCACGAAAAGGGGGTGAAGTAACTGCTGTAGCAGATCGCTTGTATGCGTAAATAACAGCTGTATTAAATCCTTGTGCTCCTTGAAGACCTTGAAGGCCGATGCCCTGAAGGCCAATAAGACCTTGAAGACCAATGTCTCCTTGATCACCTTGTAGCCCAATAAGACCTTGAAGGCCGATGCCCTGAAGGCCAATAAGACCTTGGAGACCAATAAGACCTTGAAGACCAATAAGACCTTGAAGACCAATTTCTCCTTGAAGACCAATGTCTCCTTGAAGACCAATTAAGCCTTGAGTACCGGTTTCTTGGAACGATACTTCAAATGTATCTTGTTCGAGGTTAACAATAAAATCTGACATAAGTTATAATCCTACAGAAGGTGAGCCGCGTCTCATAACTAAAACCATACGACTGGCTCTAATTGCGGAATCTGCGGAAGTTGTATCTATATCGTAGTCTATGTACATAACTCCTAAAGGTACATCGACTGCTAAGTCTGTATTAATTGCAATTTGTTCATTAGCAGGAGTTACATAAAAGTCCTTGGGGACTGTAATTGTAAATTCACCTTTTGCGGTATCAGTTTTTACACCGTTGATAGTATGTGTTTTGGGAACAGCAGTAGGGGTTAGGTTAGATATCGACATAGACCGGGATGTAGTTGTTACATCTGCGAGGTAAAAATCTACTTTAGCAACAATGCCAAAGTTCGTGATATCCATTGCGGTTCCATCTGCGTTTAAGATTTGGCCACTTAATACTCTTTGTTCGCCTTGAATTAAAGAGAGTGCCTTTACGTTATCAGCACCTCCAATATAATTTTCTATTCCTGAAATTCTCATTGTTAAACTCCTATAGGATGTTTGCGCTGTCTAAGGACAGGCCGCATTGAGATTGTGTTATGAAAAGAAAAATGTACAGTATAATCTGCCATCTTCCTTATTAGAACCGAATGTGCCACTGCCTTTGTGATAATGCTGGGCATTAAAGACAATTAATCGGTTGTAGACGTTTCCAAAGAAAGCTACCTGTTCCCAAGTGGTTTCGTCTGGACCTGTGTTCAGGGCATTATGGTCGGTAGTAGGGTCGTTTTCGTCCCATACTGAAATACCTGTTTCTTTATGTCGGTATAGACCTGTTCCTGCTGATACCGGAGCATCAGGAGTTAAATACACAATAGCGACATACTTGCCGTGATCGTGATGAACAGGTTGATTCTGACCTTTTACTGAGTATTGCCAACAAGTGTTGTAGCTCTTTTCCCAGTAGGTAATAGGTCTTCCAAGTATTCTATCTTCTATATGTTTTTTAATATGTAATTGGTAGTGAGGAGGTTCAGGCTCTGCCTTCTGAGAAGGAAAGTTGCTGCCTCCATCACCGAAATCTCTTGTTAACACCTCGGATCTTATGGCGTCGGGGTCGTGAAAGAAATTATCAAACACCATCATAATAGGTTCTTCTCTCATTCCGCGTACTCCTTCGTTATACTCTTTATAAAATCTTCTTTTTGGTACTGAGTCAATAACAACTCTTTGTACATGATTGGCAATTCTTTAGCACTACTTCTGCTTTTGTTTACGTAGTTAAGAGAGAGCTTACGAAGCTGTTCTACATAGTCCTTTTGAGGGTACTGATCTTGTATTGAAGACTCAGTGTTCCTATCAATAACATAAAGGTCACTAGACATAGTTTGAAAATAACAAAGATTACCTTTCTGGTGCTCTGCTAATAACTGATACGTGTACAAGTGATCTTCACCGACAGGAATGTCCTCGTGCATCTTTATGATAGCCGATTTCTTACTCTGTAAAATAATGAAATCAGAAGAAGGTGGAAGCTCCTCTGTCCATATGTGAGACAAGCCGGGGCCAGACTCTCTAGACGGGGGAACTACACTACAGCCCCAAACGCCCACCTCTGATCCGTTGTGGATATTAAAGAGGTGGCCTGCGGCTTTCCCATTGCTAATGAAGTCAATCGGGATAACACCGAGGACATCTATGCAAGGGAAGTGGCTTATGTGATTGTACAAAGACTCTAGATATGTGGGATAAAGAAAATCATCGCCATCTATCTGACTTATAAAGTCAAAGTCTGTTTCTAAAAACAAGTCTAAACAAGAGTTCTTACCCTTTCCGGGTTTACCATCACTTTCTGTTCTTACAATGTGAAATGGTAAATCAGCACTAAAGACTTCTTGTGCATACTCTTCGTTTAAAGTGTTTAACACTATTATTGTTTTAAGTTCAATCTCTTTCACAGAGTTCAAACCTAACACTGAACCGATTAATCTTTTTAATCTTGGAAGATCACTAGAGGTCAAGAGTGTCAACAGTATCTTCACTTAAGATCACCTGCTGTGTTAAAGAAAAATGTTTGAAACAATCTACCGTTCTCTAAACAATCCCCGAATCCGGGCTTCATAGAGCTATGATACATATTGCCTCTGTAAAGAACTAATCTGTTGTAGACATTACTGACCTCTGTGATAGTCTCCCACAAGTCGTTGTTCATAGGATTACCGAGACCCTTAGACTGGTTAAAGTCCGTAGAGTCGTCATCAGGGTTCCACCAGTGTGTCCCTGTCTCCTTATGCCGAAAGATTGCTGTTCCAGCTTCCTTCTCTGCGTTAGGGGTTAAATAACACACAGCTGCCCAAGTGGTAGCATCGTGGTGAATCCAAGATGTATCTGTTTCAATCGTGTACTGAAAGGCTGTGTTAGCTTCACTGGGCCACCAAGTAATCTGTTCTTTTAAAATATGGTTTTGAATGTAATTTTTTGTTACTTCAGAGTCGTGGGGACTAACGGGATCAGTTCTGACTCCGGGATAGTTTCCGTGTCCTGCTTTAAAGTAGCGCATCTTTAGTGCTTGTTCTCGCACTTGGTCTGGATTTTCATAAAAGTCATCTATGATATATAGTGATTGTCGCATAAATATTATCTCCTTGTTTAGTATGAGTAAACTAAGGGGTCACACGGACCCCTTGTTTATTTGTATTATGGAAATGCTGCACTGATTTGTTGCCAATTAGCAGCAAGATTCTCGGGCCTAGTAGTGTTGTCGGGGCTGCTTGTTACTGCTGTTTTACAATAAAAGGTGCCTGCCGAGGTTGTGGAAGTAGGTAAAGAAACTACAAGACTACCTACAGCATAGTTAGTTCCTGATACCCAACTAATTAATCCCGGAAGCCCTTGAGCTCCCTGATTACCAGCTAATGCTTTAGAAAGTGATTGGATTTTGTTAACTGTAACATCACTGTTACTATCTTGCTTGTAAGTGACAGGGTATGTTCTGGTTACTGAGTCTCCTACAAAAGCAGTTAGAGCTGTAGTTCCAAAACCTGATATAACCCTTAGTTTCGACGCATTGGCGAAGCTTATTGGCGGATTGCCCGTTTGGAGATAGTCAGTAATAACGTATGTTCTAAATGAGGACAGACCTGAAGTACCATCTACTCCTGTACCTATAGTGCCCTGCCATTCGACTAAATTTCCATCATTATCGGACACTGTTATCTCAAGTGTTTGAGTGCCACCTATGTCTAACTGTGTAATGAGCTGGTCTGAAGGAGAACCCGGAACAGGGGTGTTGCGAGATACTCGTAGCTTACTTATCTTTTTAGTAGGATCTCTGGCTAACCCAGCATCCCACGCTTCCTCTGAAGTACCGTCTAGGTTAGACATAATTATATACATAAGTCCGTCATTCCCAGTAGTTCCGGGTATAAGGCTAGTACCATTTTGAGTTTCAACATAATTTCCACCAGTAGCACCGTAAACCCCGCCTGTTACAACTGCGCTATCAGTAGGGGTTCCTACTTTAAACTCATTAGCAGCAAGGGTAGTACCGGAAGCCACCTGTGTAAAAACATTAGTGCTTGATGTTACCGTAAAGGCAGTACCTAAGTTAGTAGAAGAAATAACTCCAGCACTATCAGCAGGTATAGTTAAAGCAGAAGGGGTTATAGAAACATCCACCCCGCCAGAACCAGCTGAAGATTTAGAAATTACTTGAGTCTTAGTGGTAGTAATTTCAGCAGCGGTCGAACTCGTTTTTGATACTACAGTATAAATTCGGCTCAATGATGCATTACCATCAGCAAAACCTGTTATAAAGGTTGTGAGCCCTTGTACTGAACGGAGCCTTCTGACTACGGCACTATCCGGGGTTCTAGATCCTATACTAACACCCGTTCCTGAAGGGGTTAAAGTAAAGCGTAGCGAGTCTTCACCTACAGAACCCGTAGGCCCTAGGTTGTTTCTAGTTACTTCGACTCTTTGCACTGTACCGACAATGCACTTATGTCTAACCCGCTGTCTTGTAATACCGGAAAGAGAATCACCCGAGAAAACCACTTCTAGGCTCTTACCCGTGACAAAAAACGAATCAAAGAAAAGTCTGGCAATTGTTTGCCTAGCAGTACTTGAAGATGTGTCTAAAGTAGGAACACCTGCCGCATCAACCCAAACTTTAAAATCTAGGGAATACGAAGTACCCCCGGTATTAGCCAAAATGCTAGCCATTGTAGGTAGATCAAAGTTAGAAGCAGCGGTGGTAAATTGAAACAGGGCGCTGCTATTAGATGAAGGTTGTAGAGGATTGTAACTTTGGGTGGAAAAACTTGTAGGCTCAGAAGTTATTGCGCCGGCGGCTACTTCAGATTCAGTAAGAACCCCAGCTGCACTATCGGCCACAGTGTATTTGAAGTCTCCACCAGCAAGGGTTGCCCCTGACGCTTTCTCAGCTAAAGCTGTGCCATTAGCAGACACTGAAACAACAGTGTCAGTGTCAGGAATACCGCCGGTATTGGTTGCTACGTTGCCCGAAGAGTCCGCTGCTAATACTATGGAAGCAGGGGTCACATTAACGTCTAAGGTATCCCCATCATCCCCAAAGCGGCCTTCAATAGTTGGAGTAGCCCAATCACCCCATAAGGGTGCTACTGTAGGGGGAACAGCTCCTGCTGCTGGGGCTCCTAATACCTTTCTTGTAGTTCTCCATAAATTAGGGAGGGCAGAAGTAAGGGCAGGGGCTCCATCAGTCCAAGGGCTTGTAGGGGTATCATAGGGTGAAGTGTTTAAGGGGCTGGTTGGAGCTGTGTTACTATTTGTAGCTTGGAACACATACTCAATACCAACACCCTCAGAGCCAGCGGCACCCGCTGTACCCTCTATAGACTTGGACCATGTTTGGGTTCTGCTTAAATCAAAAATAGTGCCATTAGGGCTCCCTACAGGGAGGGCTTCAATCTCAAAAGTCCTTATTGCGCTATCTATTGTGCTAGAAAACCCAGTAGGAGGAGTAAAGGTTGTTGCCGTGACTGTAGCGCTTATTGACTCTACGCTAGTGATAGAACCACTATTAGTGGCATCTGGGGTAGGGGCGAAGGCACTTATAGAAAACTGCGCACAAATTACTGACTCGTTTCTAGGAGTAGGAAGAGTATTACCATCTAGTGCTAATATATCTTCTACTAGGCAGGTCACAGTTCCTCTTCTGTTACTGCTATTTTGAGCTTGTACTACCATCTCAAAAGTAGTACCTGGTACAAACACAGTCTTCATAAAGGCTATTTGGGCTAATACCGATGCTGTACCAGAGGTAGGAGAGTTAAATCCACCTGCCCATCTAAAATCCATAAATCCAGTGCTAAAATTAGAAGTAGGCTGATCTCTATAAGAATAGATTCTACCGAGACGGCCTTCACCTTCACTTTCGCCTATTGAGTAATTCACAACGGTAGGGTTAGCTGGGCTACCGAATAAGTCTGCAGCAGTACTAAATACATTGGCGTCGTTTCTCCAACGCACTTGGTTAGTAGTACTAGAGGGTTCAGCGCCAGCACTAGGAATACTTCCTACAAGAGAAGCAGTAGTAGTAGTGCTGCCTCCAATAAAAGCAGCAGTAGGGTCATTAATAATATTACGGACCCTAAACTTACCCGCTGTTAAAGCTACAGTTGGCCCTACTTCTTGTAGACTAACGCCATCAGAAGATACGGTAACCGCAGTAGCATTAGCTGCGGCAGTTACTGTAGCACCAGCAACTACTCCACTAGCATCAGCGGTTAAGTGTACTACTCCGGGGGTTACTACTGAGTCTAGTGTAAGACCATCGCCACCAAAGCGGCCTTCAATAGTTGGAGTAGCCCAATCACCCCAAAGAGGGGCTGTTGCAGGAGGTGAATCTCCTGTTGTAGGAGCTCCTAATACCTTTCTTGTAGTTCTCCACAAATAAGGGAGAAGTGCCGTTAGGGTAGGTGCGCCATCAGTCCAAGGAGCTGTAGGTTGGTCGTAAAGTGCAGTGTTTAGAGGGTTAGTTGGGGCTGTTTCAGAATTAGTAGCCTGAAATACATACTCAATACCAACGCCTTCATTACCTTCAGCACCCGTTACGGATTTAGAAATAGACTGGGAACGCAAAATTGTATTTGTAATTCCGGCTTTTCTATAACTAATATCAAATTCTCTATTAGCAGAATTACCAGTAATACCAGTAATATCTGTCGGTACACCATCTACTGTAAGATAGACGCGACCAAAGACATCTGGAGTCCCAGTCGTCGAAATTGCGGTTATGCGGGAGGCGGCACTAAGGTTATACACATTTCCGGGGGATCCGGGAGATCTTTGACTACCATCTGGATTGAGAGCTACCCCTACTAAACTTGCTACTGCTGTAAACCGGTACGTATAATCCAGATTTATTCCAGCTATAACAAAGTTAATCGGAGCTCCTGTGTTAATTTTGTCTACTACCGCCTTTAGGTCTGCACTTGCAGCTAGGGTAGGTGCATGGTCAGTCATCCATATTCTTGTGGGCGCATCTGAAGCTAAAGCACTATTATTAACAGGAACAAAAGGGAAAGTATTTGTGTCAATAGTTTGACCTGTTCCATTAAAGAAGTAGATCAAAGATGCCCCGTTATCGGGTGCATTTGCTTGCCCTTTTACCACTGAAAGAGTGCTACCTGCAGTCGTTGGACCGGTACCTCTTGCACCCGCATCATATGCTATAGTAGCAGCAGTGTTAGGAAGGAATGTATCATTCCCAAAACTTTGCCCACCTGATATATTAGGGTTAGCAACAATAACGTATTTAAATTGATCATCCGCAAGAGTGCTTGTACTAGGTACTTCACTTAATTGCTGAGATCCTATACTTACACTAACATCAGTAGTTACTGGATCTGGGCTAATAAAAGTTCCATCTGCAGCTGTAGGGATTGTAACAGCAGCAGGGCTTAGTGTTGCACTTACTCCTCCCTCACCAGAAGTACCCGCAGCTGCATAAAGTACAGAAATAACCCGAGTAAGACTAACAGGAGTAACAGCTGCAAATGCAAGATACTCTATGGTTACAGTAATGTTCCCTGCTATTTGAAGAGAAACATCAGGAGTTATTGTAAACTCGTAGTTATTTGTACCCGCTGAAAAAGCCACATCAACAATGTTAGCATTAGCAGTACCAACGTTAGCAGCACTAGAGATTACTCGCCAAGTACCTCCTACAGTTAATGTAGCAGCATTTGTTCTTGTTTCAAGAGTCAAACCACTACCTGCTCTGACTTCTAGCTTTCCAACTATATTTGTAGGATTAAATCCACTATTGGTCTGTCCAAAGGAGATAGCAGGAGTTTCAAAGGCTACTGTGATATTTAATAAGTCCGAAGCAGTAATTGCCAAACTTGCAATACCCGGCACCGCTGGAGTTGCGGCAGGTACACCCGCTACTAACGGTGTAACTCTGCCGTCTGAAGTCTTTGCTCTTACTCTATAGTAATAAGTTGCGGCTCCTTCTCCGGGAGTGCTAAACGCAACATAGGGAATATAATTTCCGTCTGTTGTTTCACGACCGTCACTTCTTACTTGGGCAATTTCTGTCCACCCAATGTCAGCGTTAGTAGGAGGCTGGCCAGCAGTGGCTCCTGTCTTTACGTAAGCTTCTACAATATAGGAGTTTACGGTTGCATCTTCTTCTGCGTTAGGATCCCAAGAAATAGTAAACTTTCTGTCAGCAAATGTAACCGGTAAAATAATAGGAGGGTTTACAGCGGCTGTAATGTCATCTCTATTAGAGACTGTTTCTAGCAGGTCAAAACGCCATCCGTAATCTTCATTGTGAAATTCAATACCTTTTAATTGAACCGATAGGTTTGCGGTAACTTTAGTTTCAACAATTTTAATATAGGTACGTTGAGCATTATCTGTTGCGTGTCCGACTGAAGAGGCTTCATCATAAACCTCAACAATATCACCCGGCTCATACAAGAACCCTGCGGGTCTTACGGTAAAAGAATAGATAGGGCGTCTGCTCTGCGCAATCTTGTTTCCAGCTAAGGATTTAGCGTGATACTTGTCTACGATGCCTCTAATGTCTTGAAGCTCTTTTAATGGAACTTCGTTGTCTTCAGATAATAGCACTTTGTAGTCGCTTGCGGCATCTGTGCTTGTCTCGGGAAACGTAACAGTTGAATCAGCGAGGTCAAGATTGACACTAGGGAATCTAATGTCTAGTTGGTTAAGCCTGTTGGTAGCGTCTGGATAGCTAATGGTTATAGCAGTAATTAACTGAGAATCATCAATTAAGTTAGTGCCCGCCTGTGATTGCTCAGAAGTAATTGAGTTAGGTACTACAAGCTTCCATTGGCCGGTTGGGCTCCTAAAGAACTCAATGCCGGGTGCTACTGCTAACATAGTTCCAATATTGTCTCTGTGTGTAGCTCCAGTAGATAGTGATCCGTTAAACTGGTACCGTTTTAGCGCTCCCATATTTAAAACAGGAGTAGTTCCACTTGAGCTAAATGGATTAACGCTTCTCATACCAACACCATTAATGACTAATGTGTATCCAACAGTATACTTAGCATAGAGTATACCGGTTGCCGGGTCTAGCCATCTGTAGGGATACAAAGTGCTTCCGTCAAGGGAAGAATCAATATCAGCTCCACTAACTACCTCATCGCAAATATCTCTAGCAATCTTAAAAGATTCTAAATCTAAATCCGAGGCATCCCAGCCGGGGCCATATTCAGTGGATGTAACGTAGTCTAGGATTACTAATGCTAAGTTAGCACTATATGTTCGGGTGGTTGTAAGTTCATTAGCCGCAGTAATATCTTTAATCTTATTACCCTTTAAGAAATAAAAGGGAGTAGGTGCTCCAGAGAATTGAGGATCATCTCTGTTTAATTTAAAGACGTTAGAGGCATAGGTTATGTTTTTAAATTCGTCATTAACGGTTCTTTTTGCGTTAAAGGCAGTAGCCATCGTAGAAGCTGTACCTGTCTGCCATTCCGCATATGTATAATTTCTCATAAACTCTGAAGTAGATTCTTGATCGTCTATCCACATATCTACAATGTCTTCGATTTCACCTATGCCAATTACTCGTTGGCTTAGTAAAAATTCATTTCTCTTACCTTTATTGCTTACATTTAGTCTACTAAGCCGAGGTAATGCTTGACCGTTTCCTTTGAGTTCAAATTTTTGTCGAGTAGCAACGAACACTTGAGTGCCGCTAGTGCCGGTGAAACCGTAGTGGACGTCTAGTGGCTCAGCGGAATCAGAAGGACGCACGTCTTGGCCTAAAGAGGCATCTCGTGCTGCTGCTGCTTTTTTCTTTGCTGCCACTGCTGAAACTACGCTAATAGCTGTACTAATAGCAAAAATAATTAATGATTCTATGCCCACCTTATTTACGCCCCCATTTAATTGATTTATCGTTTACAGCTGAATGTGAATATTTAAAACTGTGATCGGTTGCTGAAGGCAGAAATTGAGCATAGCTTTCAGGAGTAGTTAGAACTGAATTAACTCCACTTAGTTGAGTAAGCTGGCCGGTAAATGATACTTCAGTTACAAAACCCTCTCCTTTAGGGGAGTAAATTACTGAAGAAGATTGACCGGAATACACATTAAGCAACTCGTTAATTAGCTCATCACTAGAGTTTAAAAATCCTAATTGAACAATAAGGCCTGTTCCAGTAGGACCATCGGTAACAAAGCGCCGTCGAATTGCTGCGTCGTTATCCGTGAAGGATACCCCGTAATTATCTCTAGATACAGAGTTTTGTACATCTGGAGTACTCAATCCTGCTAGATTCTGCGAAGAGAGATAAGTTACGCCGCCGTGAGTAATGTCCCTAGGTGCTTCTGTAATATGTACAAACTGAGAACCGTCTGTTACTCTCGTGTTTGTATTAGGGTCAAGGGTATATTGGATAGTGAGAAAGCTAATTGCCGTAATATCATACGCTTCAATAGCTGCTCTTAACTCATTACCTATTGAGATCATTTTTCTTCTCCCATACTTGTATAATTAAATCATTGTTATCCTCATCGAGGATCCATTTGTTACGAAAGAACTGAAAGCCCATTCGTTTTAAAAATTTGTGGTGTTTGAGGTCATCTCTCCGCGCTACACCATACGCATCTCTCTGATACTCCCTTTGGAGCTTATCTATCTGCATTCTACATCTTCTAGCAATATCAGGAGACCATTTATTTACTTCGCAATGGCACATAGCAAGACCGTTTATGTCTTGAAAGGAGATACCAAAGTCATCGTCAAGGTAAAGTATCTTACCTTTATCTTTCAACTTATCTGTATTTTTCATTATATTCCTTATAATAAGAACCCGAGACCCTCAAACGAGGGCCTCAATTACATTAATAGTAGATGATACCATGATGCCATCTACATAGCTTACGCCGTCTACACCATCAAGTGCATAATAAACAAAAATCTGAGGTCTAACATTAACTACTTTTTCTACAGCACCTACTGGAGCTATTAGATTAGGGAACAAGGGTACAGAAGTACCTGTGCTCTCATTTGCTGCAATTGTAGTTTCTGTAACCACCATATAGACTTTATCAGAGGCAGAAGGAGTTCCGCCCGGCGAACCTATAGTAATAAACAGGCCAGCGGGGAGAACCACCTCTGGTCCTGATACATTCTTAATAACTAGACTTCCAGAATTGGAAAAATTAACAGTGGCCGAAGTAACCACAGCCCTAAGACTTGTGGTTACTCCCGTGGCCTCTATGCCCAGATGTTGAGGCATTTCTATTTTAAACGCTCTGTGAAGACCATTAATGGCCCTATGTGCTGCCAATGCGGCACCCGCTCTATTAGCAGAGAGGGGATCATACACAGCCGTGGCTTCTAGGTCTTTTTTATTATTGTTAGGCGCTAACCCAATACTAAGATCCCATCTCTGAGACCCGTTATCTACTGCTTGAGTTTTAAGGTTCAAGGTCTCACTTCTAGAGACCCTGTTTCTGCTGTCAATAGTAATTGGAGTTGTATATTCAAGTCCTTGAAATTTCATTTTACCTCCCATTTAATTGATTTAGCTTTGTTATCCATTTAAAACACCTCTTTCTTGGAATCCCGCTTGAACGGTAGTAGTTATCTCTTGTGACATTTCTCTTACGCTCCTACGAGTTGCCTCTGTTACATCTCCCGTAACTTGGAAGGTAATGTTAGCATTGTTGGTAGTAGCACCAGCGGCTCTACGATTACTTGAAGCTTCTCTTGCCATTGCTTCGCCAGCCTTAATGTTTACTGGTCCACCGGTGGCAAACTTGCGAATATCTCTGTTGCTGTTAATAGCATCAAGAATAGGCTTGTTAGCTTTAGTTGCCTTAGCATTAATAACATATTCACCATTGCTTAAATAAGCAGGGATAGAATCAGAAGTAGATGTACCTGCGCCTCTAACTGGCCCACCTGTAGCGAAGCCGAAGATGCCAGCAGCAGCATCTGCACTAGCGGCAGCAGCGGCAGCTTGAAGCGCAATAGCAGCCGCAGTAGCGGATGTAGCCAGTGTAGTTACAGCGGCAGTAGTTGCCGTAGTAGCGATAGCTGCGCTAGTGTTGGCAGAGGCAGCAGTAGTAGTAGCAACGTTGAAACCAAGGAAGGAAGCAATCTGCTGCACTAAATTACTAGCCCAGCCAAGTATACCGCCGTTAGCCTGCGTAGTAGACTCTGTTAACTTGGTAAGACCTTCAGCAGCCGCAGACGCAGGGTCTTTTCCGCCCACTAGGGCAGCCGCCTTGTCAGCAATACCACTGCCTAAGTCATCCTTCTTATCTGAACCGCCTAATAAACCGCTTAGCGCATCCTTTGCCCCTGAAACTAAACGAACTGTAAGAGGTGCAGCCTCTGTTCCATTAGGAGCAGCGCCGCCTATGGCTCCGCCAAATCCGCCTATAACTGACCCAAATTTGTCATCCAATCCACCATCTGTATCTGTTTTACCAAACAAAGTATCAGTGAAATTAGCGATACCAGCATCAACAACAGAACTGGCAAGGTCGCCAATAAATGACTTAAATGCATCACCAAGGCTCTCAGTGCCTCTAAGGACATCAGAAAAAGCGCTAGAGAATGAATCACGGAATGTTTCACTAGCTGCTGCTGATGTAGCCATTAGCTCATTAAAGTTGTCTACTTGTTTATTTAACTCTGCCTGTGCTCTTGAAGCAGCTAATATTTCAGCTTCACTAGAGTTAGGGTTAGCAATAATTAACGCTTGATTTTGTGCAGATTCTTGTAATTGTAAAAGCTGTGCTTGTACTTCTTTAGTCTGCTTAGAAAACTCAACTAGGTCGAGATTAATCCCGATGTTACGAAGGTCGCCTACTACTTCACTAATGTTTCTAGTGCTTCTTATCAAAGCATCAGTAGCGGCTTTTTGATCATACAATTCCCGAGTCTGTTCCTTGTAAGCTTCTAATGTTTCTGCAGTTAAAGGACCAAGGTTTGAGATAGACTTAGCGATGTCATCAGTTGCCTGTTGACTTTCCAATACAGCAAGTAATTGCTCATTTGTTAGTCTAGTGAACTCAGCTTGGTTTAAGCCAGAATCTTTAATAGTCTGAGCAATACCACGAGTTCCTCTTAACAAGGCTTCCTGTTCTTCTCTCTGAGCCTTAAGGACAGCTAACTGCTGTCTGTAAGTATCTAAGTTTACTGTACTTTCAGAACCAAGATTTTTAAGCGCTCTTTCAGAAGCTTCAATAGCTGCTTGTGAGGCAGTTAATGCCTGAGTTTGTTCATCAGTAAGGAAGGTTATTGCCTGCTGGCTTACCCCTGCGTTACTAAGAACTTCAGAGTAAGAACGTGCTGCTTTAAAGGAATCTTCTAATCCAAGTTTAATAATTTGGATATTCTTAGATTGTTTCGCATACTCTTCAGCATTATCCGCAGTAAGAGGGCCTAGTCGAGTGAGGATTAACTCAGCATCTGCTAATGCCTGTCTTTGCTCAAGTATAGATGTAATACCTACGCCATTAAGGTTGTTCAAAGTAGCTTGATTGATACCTGCGTCTCTAATAAGAGAGGCGATACTTCGTCTGCTATCTGTAATTACTTTTAGCTTATCTTCTTCTATTTGAAGAAGCCTATTTTGCTCTATAAGAGCAGGCAGGGTTGCTTCATTAGCAGGTCCAAGCTCTGTAATGTTTTCCTTGATTTCACTAATGCGATCTTTGTACTTAGTAGCTTCCGCAACTTGAGCTAAGGTAAACCCATTCAAGTTACTTTGTGCAATACCTGTATCTACTAGTACTTGAGCAATACCACGGCTATTATCAAGAAGTTCTCTCTTAACCTTGTTTTGTGCTCTGAGCTTCTCTAACTCTATCTGATAGGTCTCCGCGTTTTCATTAGTAACAGGACCGATATCAGCAATTGTTTTATTAATGCTTCTAACTTTGTCTTCAGATTCTGCTAATGCGACTGTTTGTTCAGCAGTAAGCCCAAGTAGGGCCTTTTGGCTTAAACCTGCCGCATCAATTACCCCAGCTAATCCTCTAGTTTTATCTAGAATAGCTTGGATCTCATCTTTACGACCTTCATTTTCAGCACGTAGCTCTTTCTCTGTGTCAAGTTCTTTGCCGTTTAATGCTGTAATTTTAGTCTTAGTGACTTCAATTTCTTCGTAAAGTGTTTCTATGGCTTCAATGCTGCTAACATCAATATTGGCGAATTGTGCGCCTGATATTTCTGAGTCAATTTCACCAAGAACTTTTTGGAGCTTATCAAAGGAAGTTCCAACACCGGTGAGTAAGGCTCTTCTTGCCGCAGCAAGAGCTTGAGCATTTCCTTCTAAGGTAGAGTTAGTAGAGTTACCAAGTTCTTCAACAGCATCGTTGTAGGTAGTGGCAAGTGCTCTAATTTCTTCTCTATCAGTAGGACTAATTAAACTTAATTCTAATCCAGAAAAAGAAAGCCCAACTTCTTTAAATGCTTCACCCGCTTCTTTAAGAAAGACTTTATAGTTTACATTGCTTATGCCATCACTAATAGCCTTTTGTAAATCATCAGTGATTTGTTGAGTTTCTATAGCTTGGTCATCAAGACTAAGATCAAGGGATGAAATTCCAGCAAGTTGTGCTTCTAATGCAGCAATTTCTGTGCTAAACTTAATAGCAACTTCTACATCAAAGTCCTCTTGTGCTCTTGCAATTGAATCTAAGCCAATATTAATAGACGAACTTTGATCCTGAGTTAACTCACCCTGCTGGGCACGACCAATGTCTGAAGCATTTGAAGCAGCTTCTTGAAGCGCAGTGCCTCCACCAAAGAAGTCTCCTACTTTAGCAAGTACTTCAACTACAGATTCTAATATTTTAGTATCAGGAGCTGCAAAACCTTTACGATCACCGCCGATAACTTCAGCGCCGCGTGCAGCAAGTCGTTCCTTAGTTTCGTTTAAGATATCATTAGTGGTCAGAGTAGCAGCTACAACAGCTCGTTGCGCATCTAGTAATCTAGACTGGCCATTAAAACCTTTAACATTAACGTCTTTGAGTTCTAAATTAGCCTTACGAAGTTCTAATGAAGCATCGAGCAATCGTTTAAACTCATCTGAGGTAAACGCTACTGCTCTTAATTCACCTAGTGTTTCTTGTGGCGAGTCTATTTTCCCACCAATAGCATTAAGCTTATCAAGGTTGGGAATTTCAAAATCACCTAAGAGACCATCAAGGATTCCTTGTCTTTCACTCTTGGCTACGAATGCATCTACAAGTCCAAAGAAACTGGCTACTTGTAATCCAGCATTATTTAGTTTTTCACCAAAGCTGTCTCCTACACCAAATAGGTAAACTCCAAGAGCGCCAACAGCGGTTGCTGCTGCAACTATGGCTGCGATAGTTAAAAATACAGGATGAACCAAAATAGCTGTTAATGCGGTTAAAATACCACCACTAACTAACGCGACTCCAGCAAGTATTTTAGCTGAGGCGGCAGCAATGCCTGCGGTACCAAAGATACCAACAGCAAGTAAGCCAAACTCTAAGAATGGACCAATACTAGCTAATATACCGCCAGTCATTGAATCACCCGCATCTGAAGCAAATGCTCCAACGCCTGTTAGTAGTGCGGCTGCGCCAATACTACCAAACATAAGCTTTCGCATTAAGCCGCCTTTCCCGAAGGATCCGACTACGCTAGCTTTCATTCTAGCAAATGCAGAAGAAGCAACGGCACTAACAGTACCAATCTCAGCAGTTGTGCCTGCAAGACCTCCCGCTCCTAATAAGAGCCGAGAGAAGAGGCCACGGGTAGTAGCAATAACAGAGGCAAATAAGCCTTTAGTAAATGCTATTGTAGAAGCTACAAATGCCGTTATTTTAGCAAAGAGAACACCGGGTCCGCCTACTCCAAAGAAGAAGCTTTCGAGAGCACCTATGCCACCGAGGGTAAAGGCTACTCTTGCTCCTGCCAATACACTGCCAATTTTAGCAAGCAAAGCTGTAAGACCAGCAACAACAGAGGTTCCTGTTCCGTAGAGGAATGTACCAAGTGCTCCAAATCCTCCAACAGAGAATGATAGTTTAGCAGCGTACAACGGGGCTAACACTCTTGCGATAAGGGATTTAGCTGTGGCGACTAATGAAGAAACACCAGCTCGCCCAAACAGCGCAATATCCATAATACCGTTTTGTGCGGCTAGGGCTACCATTTGACCTTTAATAAAATTAAAGATGACAGTGGCGGTTGCCATTATCGCCTTGCCTCGACGATTACCTCCGAAAATCAAGAATGCCAGTACTCCACCCGAAAAAAGACCAGCTAGCCCGAGTGTTAAGGTGTTTATTAAAGAAAAAACACCAGAGAGCGCAGGTCCAATAAGAGGAAGGCTACCTAAAATACCTCGAATAATACCGCTTCCAATAGAAGCCAGTGTAGAAAGTATAAGAGGAATTTGTTTAATAACACCCTCGGCAAACTTCTCTGCAATTATCCCTGCATTGTTAGCAAATCCAGCTAGTACTGATTGGATGCTAGTACCAAAGGTAGAAAGGAAGGTATCTATGACTCCACGTAATTCACTACTAAATATAGTACTAACAATACCGATAAACACACCAAAAGGTGCTAGTGCAGCTAGGAGGGCTATAGATATAGCTCCAGAAATAGCAGAACCAAAAGTGTCTGCTAAAATAGTTCCAAGAGGTATTAATAGTTGTTGAAGCCCTTTTAAGCCTAAAATTAAAGTATCGAAAACGCCAGATTTGCCTATATCACTAAACAACGCTTTAGCGCCTTTTGTAGAGCTTGACAATAGGTCAAATTCATTAGTTAGAGAGCGCAGTTTAATGGTTGCCTTGTCAGAGAAGTTACCTAACTCTTTTAAAGAAGTAGCCCCTGATTGAATAGCAAAACCAAAGAGCCCAACGGCGCTAACTATAAAGCTAAGGGGTCCGAGGATTGAGGAAACTACTGCGCTAATGGCTATTCCAAATCCAAACTTAACTGCGTTTTCAATATTTTTAAATTGATTAATAATGGCTTTAGCAAATTTACCTACGCGACTTTCTGCTCCAAACAATTTATTACTTAAAGAAACAACTCCTTCAATAGTATCCGTCCACCAAGAATTACCTATAACTGCTATATAAATTTTTCGGAAGATTTCTATAATCTTTTCACCGAAAGAACGCACGTTATTTAATGCTTCTTTAAGAGTTCCTTTTGAAAGTGAAACAATTGATTCGCCAGTTTTTCTAAAAGTTGATGCGACAGTTTTAAAAGCTTTTTCTAATTTTTTCGCAGCAGAGGGAAAGGCAGCTATTAACCTCTCAGTCAAACTCAAAGACCTAAACAATGAGGGAAATGCCTTTTCTGCAAGGTCGCTAATACTACTGCCTACACTAGAGAAAACATTAACAATACTGCTCCCTAGTTTCTCAAATCCTGACTTATAATCACTAAGGGGGTCTCCAAATAATACATCTAGTACTGAGGTTAGACTTCGAAAAGTGCTAATTATACCGTCTACTATAGGTTTGAAACTAAAGGATTCAAAGGAATCTAGAATAGATTTAAACAACCCTTTTAAATCACCGCCTGTAACTCTAGTGCCTAACGCAAAAATGCTTACAAAGGCTTCTGAGAAGGCACGCGCCGCCTCACCACCAAAGCGAGCAAATATTCTAGAAAGCCCTGCAAATTGTAATGCAACAGTTTCAAAGAAAGGTTTGCGAATAATATCCCCGATAAGTCCTAGTGCGTTTGAAAGCCCGGTAAGAGTAGCGGCTATAAGTTGAGGAAGAATTCCAAGAACTCCTCCTACTTCTTCACCAAATCTTCTAAACTCTATACTTGCTCTTCTAATGCTGAATTCAACACCTACGAAACTACGAGCAACACTACGAGAAAAGATAACACCAAACCTACTAAATGCGGAAGTAGTGTCTGCGATCCTTGCCTGTAAACCGGCTAATGCGTCAAATACGCCAAAAGAAATGCTTCTAGCAAATCTTTCAAACGGCCCAATACGGAGACTTCTTGCAAGCAGGTCTACATTAAGCGCTGCTATTTCAAGAAGGTCACCAAACCGTACTAAAGGTATTGCTATTCTACTAACAATTACTGCAGCAGCTTTCAAGTTTTCTGTAAAAGCCTTAAAGGCTAATATAACATCTGTAGGTAATGCTCTTTCTAAAATTGATTTACCTAAGAAAACAAAGGCAGCAGCTAGATTATTTACTTCTTGGAATATTCTACTAAATTCTGCACTTACACTACTAAGACTTTTTGCAGTGTTAGCAACATTACCGCCAATACCTTCGGCAGCAGCATTAAAGCTTCTACCTAGGTTAAGCATCCCAGAAGAAAGTCTGCGTGTAACGTTTAATGTTTTGTCTATTTCATTTACAATACGACCTACGCCAGTCCCCAGTACCTGTGTTGCCTGAGCAAAAGTTACAGGTATAAGTGCGAATTCTTTGTCAATAGATTCAGTCTGGCTGGATAAAGCGCTTACAACAGCCTCTGCGGTTAGCTTGCCTTCATTGGCAAACGCACGGAGTTGCCCAATAGTAATGCCCATCCCTCTAGCAATTGCTTGCGCTACGGCTGGGGTCTGTTCCATTACGGAGTTTAATTCTTGTCCTCGTAGTGCTCCAGCAGCAAGACCCTGACCCAACTGTACGATAGCAGAGTTAGCGGATTCGGCTGAAGAACCAGAAATGGTAATTGCTTGAGAGATAGAACGAGTTACTTTAATTACTTCTGCTTGTTCTATTCCTAAGACTTTTGTTGCTCTTGCAATACGAGAATAAAGGTCAGCAATGCCTTCTTGGTTTGATCGGGTCTCTAGTGCAATAGCGTTTAGCTTTTTAAATGCTGCAGCTTGATTTTCTATTCCATCGGTGGCGAGTGCGATACGCGCTTCTAATCGTCGGTAGGAGTCGGTTACGTTTGTGATAGCTCTCGCAGAACCAATGGCCGCAAATGCTGCTGTAGCTCCAACCGCTAGGCGCTGGAGGGTCTTAGTGGCATTTTGGGTAGTGGTACTAATCTTGTCTACAGATCGGTTTAGTTTCCGGAGGTCTGCTTGAGCTTGTAGACTGTTCGATTTAACTTCTAACTCGATACTCATAGTTAGCTCTCCTTATTATACCTTTGTAGGTAGTTCATATTAATCCTTGTATTTGCTTAAATTAAAAAACCCCCGATGGATCGGCTACCAATTCTAGGTAGAAGACACCATCGAGGGCGGGGAATTATTTAACTGTTACAACAGCGCCTTTAGGGCTGAAGAAACGTGATACGGTTTTCTCGATAAATCGAGCAGGGGCTTGTTGTGAATTTCCCATATTTAGGTCGGTGATATAGGGAACACCGTTAGACAAATACAAAGTGTCAAATTTAGTGGAACTCGGGGGAGGTAACAACCCCACAGAACCATTACCTTGTGAGAAAGTATTTGCAAAAGCAGATAGATTCCACGAGGATCTAGCTCGCCCGGTTTTCACCGGGGTTGCCAGTTGTAATGCTGCATATGCTTGAAAAGATGAGATACGCAAGGCAAGATTTACTTCTTTCATTAGTTCAGCTTCTAAACGCTTGAACTCTTTGCTTACATTGTTTACTCGAATACTTATCCTTGCCATCTTATTCTCCTTTCTTTTCTTCTAGTGCTGTTTCTAACATCGCTCCAAATACAGAGGTTTTCAAAGACCGGTTTATAACTTCTTCGTCTGGTCTTTCTTCTTCCCATTTGTGCATCTGAGCTAAGCTAGAAAATATCTGATGAGGTTTTGCTTTTGTGTTTCCACTTGAAGAAATAATCATTGCGGCTCTATGGTCATCGCGCCAACCTACAGGTCTGGCTTCAAAATACTTGGCCCACATTAATAGTTCTTCTTGTGGCATTTCAGCCTCTAACTGATACATTGGCATCTGAAGATTGAAAGCTAGTTCAAACATCCACATGTCAGCATCTGTTATACGTTTCCCTCTTTTTCAGCAGGGGCGATACCCATAACTTTTTCAGACAGAGAGGTCAATTCAGAAATAGGGAAGCCTTCGAACTCTTCGTCCGTTAAGTCTTCTGCTCCAACAACGGACCTACGCATTACAAAGCGCAGAATTTCTAATTGGTCTTGGTCTTCTTCTTCACGAGCTTGAATTTCTTTGGTCTTGGCTTCAATAGCTTTAACATCACCTACTGTGAGTTTCTTGACTTCTACTTCGCCATCCATGAATGGTACTTTTGAGGTGTGTACCTTGCCTACGAATTGTTTCATTATTGTGTATCCTTTTTATCAAATAAGTGTTCGTTGTGGGCACTAAACTCGTCAAGGAGCTTGTGCATTTTGTTTAGAACGCTAAGCGTTTCAAAAATTTCCATTCGTTTTTCTTCGTTACCTTCAAAGTCTTCAAATCGGTCGAAAGTCTTTCGCAAGCTGAAGTCGATATCTTTGTGCATATTGCGAATGGTAGCTTGAAGCACAAATGCTTTATCAAATGGTTTATTCATTATATTTATCTCGTCTATAGAAGGGTCAGAGGCCCCGAAGAGCCTCGCCCAATGTGCTACTTAAGCAGGTGCTAAGTAACCCGTAACTACGCCAGCTCTCAAAGAGAGGGGTCCACGGAAATCGCCATCTACCGTCAAAGAGATAGTGGCTTGGATTGCATCGGTTAAGTTAGTTGAAATCTCAAAAGAAGCAATGCTTCCCAAGAAGTAGAAGTCAGAGAACTCATCCGTACGCTTGTTTCGTGCTACACCAAGGGTAGTAGTACTTGGCGTGGCATCTGCGAGACGTACGCGGAAAGCAAGTTTAGTACCGGCTTTACGTAATGCGTCTAATGCAGCGTGCTTGCTAGCAACGTAGTTAAGAGTGAATTCCAAAGTCGGAGCGTCTGATTGACCAGCAACCTGTGAAGAGGTTGATTGACCATAAACAGGAACGTTTACGACATTAGCAGGAGTACCTACTGATGGGAATTCGCGAACATCGCCGACAGCCAAAGGAGCTACAGTAGCCAGTGTTTCGACTGCAACATCAGTGGTAGGAAAGGTGTTACTGGTGAACAGTGCTGCAACAGCTGCATCGGTTGATGCTGAGGTGAGAGCGCCTGCATTAGCATATGCTAGTGAGGTAAATTTACCAGCAGAAATTTTTGTTAAGTGTGCCATTTAAGACTCCTAATTTATTTAAACGTAAACTTCACCTGTTCCTGTTCCGGTGAAGGAAGCAGGTCCAACGAAATCACCTTCTACTGTCAAAGAGATAGTAGCTTGGATTGCATCAGTCAGGTTAGTTGTGATTTCGAAAGAGGCAATAGTGCCGAAAAAGTAGAAGTCAGAAAACTCATCATTAACAAAAGCTGTAGGTACGCCAAGGTTAGGCGCGCTAGCTGCTAATAAAGTAGAGGAATCAGTCATACGTACTCTGAATAACAAACGCGTACCCGCTTTCCGCAAGGCATCCAATGAAGCGTGTTCGCTGGCAACGTAGTTAAGTGAAAATTCAAGGCTTGGAGCATCTGATTGCCCGGCTACCTGTGAAGAGGTTGATTGGCCATAAACAGGAACGTTTACGACGTTAGCAGGAGTACCTACCGAGGGAAATTCTCGTACATTTCCTACGTGCTTTACGCCTGCTTCTAAGGCTTCACGGATTGGAGCCGCTGCAGTAGATAGTGTTACTAATTTTTGATTAGAGTCAGTGACCATTAGGTCACTAACGTCAGCTAGGGCGGTTGCCGTGCTGGTACTAGGAATAAAGTCTAAGGAGGTAAATTTACCTGCTGAGATTTTGGATAATTGAGTCATTGATATTCTCCGATCAATATTAATATAAGGTGAAGCCGACAGTGTAGTCGGCTCGGTAAAGGGCAGGATTTGCCGTGTCAGTACCGATTACGTTTAAAACGCTAGAACCCGTTTGGGTTCCTCTGATGAAAGTTTTAGTTTCAAGTAGTGTGTCAAGTATGTCTGCTATAGCCATCATGCGTGTTGTACCAGTTCCAGCTTCAGGATAGATTTGAATTATAACCTGTCCTTTCACACCAAAATCAGCATACCCTTGTTGAACACTGCTAGGTAGTATTTCTACTTTAACAAATTCAGTAGTTCCAACAATTACGTTGAAGTTAGAGGGAATAGCTGTAATACCCGTGGCCGTCCATGCAGCACTCGCAAAAACTTCTTCTATATCGGCGTGAACATTAGCGTACTTAGCCATGTTAAACCTCCGTTACGGTAAGAGTTACTAGTGCAACATCTTTGAGTGACTGAACTATCTTATGCACTTTAGTGCCGATAGTTACAGTATCATAGCTTGTTGGGTCTGGTAAATCAATCCTTTGGATGTATACTATTTTAGTTACTACGCCAAAGTCTTGTGGATTAGAGCGTCTAACACTTTCTTCTATAATAGCCTTAACGGTTTTACTAGAAGTAGTAGACGTTACAGTTCCAGTACCAAAAGAATAGTTGGTACCTGCGGCAGTAGTTAAAGTAACTTCAGTAGCTAAATCTCCAATAATTGAAAAAGCAGATTTTACTTGGTCTTGGATTAATTTAGTGAAAGCCATTAGATAGCATCCCACTGTCTCTGATTATAGCCTAGAGACATGTCTGCAAAGATGCTTCGGATATACCGGGGCATCATAGAAGCAGCTTTAATTGTGTCTAGTTGAATAGGTCCAGCTTTTAAACTTACTACAGAAGCGGTGTTACCTACAATACCTTCATTAGAAAGAAGGTGCAATGCTAACTCGTAGCACGCCTTTCTTAACAGTTGAATGTCTATTGGAAGGGTAGTTTCTTTTTCTGTAGCGCTTGGAAAAGCGTAAGTGGAACTAAATGCCATAGCCTGATTTCTGCTTGGCGAAACCCAGCTACCAGAGCGGGGCCAGCTTAGCGTTAAACTTGTACTTGATGTAGTCATACCACGCCATCTTTCCTGTTCTAGGAGAGTAGTAGCGGTGATAAGAGCTGCCTCCTGCTTGTCTTCATTTAGAGTCCAAGCAGTGGCATCAATACGATCATCAAAGTAATTATCGGCTTCATTCAGGTTTACATATGAGTTAGTGCCTTTTATGAGAGCCATGATAATTCCTTATGTTTATACGTGGAAGATTGGGAGAATACCGAGGTTCAAGATGTTAGACTGACGAGTCCAGCTTGCAGCTGCGCCAAGAACAGCGTTAGTAGCGAAAGCAGTCTGTGCGCCAGCAAAAGTGTAGCCACGTGGGTGCATTACATAGCCCCAACGGTACCAAGCAGTCGTTCGACCAGAACCACTACCTACGTTTTCGTTACGATCCATAGCAACAGGATTAGGAACAGAAACTTGGCTCATGAACATAGAACCGGGCAACATCATGTAAGAGGTCTTAGGTGAAGTAGAGTTAGAACCTAAAGCTACGTTAACAGCTGCTGTTACGGCAGAGAAGCTTCGTGATACGATGATTCGTACCTGACCACTCAGAATAGTTTCGAAAGAAATGTTACCATCGGTGACACGCTCGTCGTCAACCAAGTTGGCAACTTTGATGTCGAGGTAAGTTTCAGGGCCTACTACGAGGTAGACAAAAGAAGGAGCGTAGTCAGCCCATGCACCCATAGCTCGGATGATGTGTTCTACTCGCTTCCCGGGGATAGCTTCACTGGTGTCAACTAACTTCTCAAGACCAGCGCCAGTACCGATTGAGTCAGTGCTTGAAGCTACATAACCAAATGCTTTAGCAGGATTGCCGTCAACAGCGTTCCCAGCGAATACTTGGCTGTACAAAGTCTTTGGAGCAGCAGCTGCTTGAAGAGCGTTACCTACTGCTAATTCAGAACCGCGAATACCGGTGAGACAAGCACGCAATGCTTGGTCTTCGTCTTCTGCACGAGTTTCAGAGAAATCACGAGCAATCTTAGCCATGCCGTCTTGCTTAGAGATAACTTCTTGTACTAAGTACTCGTTAGCACCGTGGGTACGAACAGTCTTGATGTAAGTTTCTACGCTAGTAGAGATGTTAGTAGTAGCACCGTAGTTCTCGTCTTGAGAAGCAACGTTAACAGTGGTAGCAGCGGTACCAGCAATAGATTGTGCTTCGGTGGTCTCGCCGCCAACAGCGTAACCGCCGAGTGGCTTGTAGAAGCGGATCTGACCGATGAAGTCTTCGCCATTTGGGTTAATAGATGCATCGCTGCCCATGATCCCGGTAGATACCAGTTTCTTTGCGCGAGTGTAAGCTTCGTCAGTGTAAGCAGAGATTGCTTTGTTAAGTGTGCCGAATGCGGCTGAGGAAATTGCCATTGTGTGTTCCTTTGGAATTTATATTAATTTAAGAGTTGATGATTAGCTTAGCGCCAATCTTTTCCACCGTCAAGGTGTCCAGCTGCGGCTGCAGCCATGATTTCGTCCATGCTCATATCAGTAAGAGACTTCTTAGCGTCAAAAGCGCCTTGAGTAACAGCGTTAGGCTGTTGTCCTGTTCCTGAAGATTGCTTGGGTTTAAACAAAAAGTCTTTGTCTTCGTCTTTCTTAAAACTTTCAGCGAAGTCTTTAATTGAAGCGCCTGTACGATGAACCCACTGGCCATTTTCGTCTTGAACCAGCTGGCCAACTACATCGCGGTATGCGAACTCAGCGGCTGTATCATTACGAAATTCCATTCCCCTAAGCGCATCACGTACAACGTTATCGCGGGTTAGTTCAGTTACTTGCTTTTCTCTTACTTCCAGCTTTGCAGCTAGTTCAGCCAAGCGAATGTCGCCTGCTTCCTTGTGCTTGCCTTCTTCTTCGAGACGTGCAATTTCAACTGCCTTCTTCTCTTCTTCGAATTGAACTGCTTTCTTAACAGCGTCATCTCGTGATGCGTATGCATCATTCAATTTGCCTTTAATAGCAGCAAGTTCTTCTTCGACTCGAGCTTGAACCATACGAGATAGTTCTTCGGAAGTAGCTTGTGGTGCTTCAGTTTGTTGTTCTTCGTTATTTAAATTTTCTTCAGACATTGTATTATTCCTTGGTCACGGACCTTTGGGTTAATTTGGGTTATGTGGGCAAACATTGCCTACATTTTTGGTTAGGTTATTAGCAAGTCCTCAAGGACCGATGCCGTACCAGTCCCAACCGGGAGGTATCGGCGCTAATATTTCTTTTGAAGTTAAGGGATTTTTAGGGTTAATTAAACCATCCCGAATTGCCCTCTTTAAAAGGCTCTGGTAAGAAGCTTCTGACAACCCGCGTGCTCTCATAGCCTGCAAAGTTTTCAGCATTGTTTCACCTTCAACAGCATCCGCATAAATCTTTCTAAGAGCGACTTTAGCACGAAGGCTATAACCGATGTTAGTAAAGAAGGCGTCATGTACTGTACCAGTGGCAACATTGTTTTTCCTACCCCATAAATGAAACTGCCTCACGAGTGTGGCATCATTCATATGGTTACCATTCACACCTAACCCTAAACGGGCGGCAATGATAGACACTTTTCCTTGCAAAGAACCATCCGTAGTTGTATCTTCAAAGACATTAGCAACTCTACGTCCCGTTACAGGGTCAGTAAAGTCTATTCTATGTTGTACAGTCGGTCGGTATCTTTGGAAAAGAGTTTTCCCATCTACTGTGACCCAAGGGATATCAACCCGTTCAGACTCAGTGATGTAGATTTTAGCAACGTCCTTCCAGAATTCAACATATCGTTCGGTAATAGGGGCTATCTCGCCCAGCTTCTCACTCATGATTGCTGCTATTTGTTGGAATTGTTTGGGGCCTACTAGACCCGTGCGGACATTGGTTAATTTGTTTACGAAGTCCTCGACGTCAGGATGAGAGTCACGAGCTTGAGCAATCAATCGGTTCCCGATGGGCGCTCCGTTGTTCACAATCTCATTTAACTCAGCCTTTAATTCTCTAAGACTCTTTTCAACAGCAGGAGCATTGGCTCTTTGTGCTGCTTTTATTTTTTCATCAATAGCTTTATTCACACTTCGAATTTCAGCAACACTGATAATAGTGTACTCTTTCTTAGCTAATACTTTAGCAAGTTTGGTTTCAATAGCGGCGGCTTGTGTAGCACGAGCAGCGCCATAAACATTATGTTCAACGAGGGGCGTTACGCCTCGTCCGGCATAAGATAGAATGCGTCTCCGCGCTTAACCATTCTCCCAATTGTCCTGTGGGATAGATTAAGTGCTTCAGCGGCTTTACGAGATGACTTGTATACAACACCGTTAACCTTAACTTGTTTAGCTAAGTGGTGTTTTTCGTTAAGGGTAGCAGAGAGTTTCTCACCAAACCCTTCAGGCTTTTTAAGGCCTTTATGGAATTGACTAATCTTCTCTTTATGCTCATTACTTAACTTTCTTCCTTTGTTTATTAAAGACTGTGCCTTTCGGATCTCTTCAGGGGCTTTGCCTGCTCTACGACTCATCATCGTAAAGGCAAATGCCATAGAAGGGTTCCTGTGCATCCTCCACAACAAGTGGTGAGCCAGTACGTGTTCTCTTAAAGAAAGGTATACTAAGTTGTCATCTTCATCAGTGCCGCCCATAGACTTTGGTAGTATGTGGTGTCTTTCAGAGTAACCTGTTGGTTTCTCTTTCTGACCATACTTGTTTATGAGTTCATCGTAATGAAATTCGTAATTCATCTATTTCTCCTATGCCTGCTATATGTTTCCATATAGATCAGACTATATCATCATTTATTTGTAATTAAATGCTCTGCGCTTCCACTCACTTGAGTGTACTCCTTTCGGATAGTCGTTGCACGTTCCCTTTCGGGCTTCGCTCAGGATTGTCTACAGCATTACCTGTTTAGGTGTTCCCTGAATTCACAGAGTTTTACTTGCGCCTTAATTAACGCAACCATATTCTGGCCTTTTGCAGCCTTTGCCATATCAGCAAAGGTTAAGTCATTAGCGATGTTAATTTGTCTAAAGCGAATATCACTCATTGTAGCTTCTGCTACTAAGTCATATAAGCGATTCTTTCTGTTGGTGGCTACTACATTAGAGTTTTGTGCCAGCTGCATATTTCTTGTGGACATAGCGATTAGCTGTGCTCCAGATGCTGATGCATCGTTCTCACTGGTTAGTCTTGTAAAATAAGTTTTCAGTGAGGGGCTATTTAGATTTCCATTAGTATGATTATACACGCGAGTGTACTCTAATGCGAATCTAGCTAACTTAGGTAGATGGTCAGCCTCTGTGGCTTGAACTAGCGGGTGCTCCAGAAAAGAGCGAAGTCTAGCCGGTCTTTGAGTTTTAGAAAGCAGTAGTTCTCCGAGTTCTCGAAGTGCTTTCTCATTGGCCTCAAATGCCGCTATTCTTCCTGTGTTTGTTAATACAGTAGAGGCTTCTCCTACGAGAGCGCCAATTTGTATTTTCATTTCATATAGTATCTCAGGAGTGAATGCCACACGTTGTGCACTGTTAATAAAGGGACGGATAAGCTCTCCACCGGCGGGGTGAAGGTATCCAACACTATAAACACGTCCTCGTCCATCGATTTGAACAGGGTTTCGGAATGTGCCGCCTCTTTGTAAATGCCATTTGACGGTTTGAATTAAACCGGCTCCAGCATCTCCACGGGCTAAGATAATCTTACGGAATCCGTTAAGGTCATCAAACTTGGCTACATTACCTCTAGGGTCTCTGAAATGAACTAAGTCAGTAAAGAAACTGGCGAAGTCTGAATCTACTTCCCATTCGGAGTCCATTGCATGGTTGAGCATATTTGCAAAATCACGGTCGACTAAATCTGTGTCGTAGTTGGCACCAGCCCTTCTAGTAATGGCTGATTCACCTGTAGGTCTGCCACGGGCGTCTACATAGTCTTTTCTTCCAACTTGAGCATAGATTCGGTCTCTTGGGTTTACAATACCTATTCTTCTTGAGTATACTAATTCCCTGCTTGCTCTTTGTAATGCGAGCATTGAGGGGTCTACAATTGTTACTTCTCTGGATATAGTGTCTTTAAAACTACCTAATTCGGGTCGTCCACTGTCTAAGTCCAGAATACCTCTTCGGGTTGTCCCTCGAAGGCCTACTTTAAGTTTTCCTTGGGCCTTAAGCCCTTCTAATATTTTAGAACCTGCTCTATGAAACTCTGGAAGACCGGGTTTAGAAAAGAAGATGTCAAAGTCACTTTTATTGTTTTCATATAATCGCTTTCCGATATTAATGGATAGCGTATCATAGTCAGTGGACTTTCCTGTAGCAATAGACTTCATAATCTTTGACAGTTCAACTTCTCTTTTTCTAATTGTACTGGGTAATACAGCTTTTCTTACGTAATTTTCTCTAAGTAAAGCATATGTCCATTCTAGGTCTAAAATTCTTCTTAACTGTTCTTTTCCATCTTTTAAGAAGTCAGCCAGTAGTGAGTCATTAGGTTTACCTTCAAGTGTTCTTGCTAGCCTTTTTCCAAAGGGTAGCTTTTCTATTTGTTTTAAAATATTCTTTCTAGCGTTAGGTAATTCAGGGGTTGCAGTTGAGGGCTTTGGGAAATAGCTAGCCATAGGTGCTCTACCTTTGAGGTATGCCGTTTTTGCTAATGTAAGCCCTTCTGTAGAATCCCAGTCTCTTACTAGTCGCTGGTTAGTTAGTGTTCTAGCAGCAATATCGTCAAAAGAAGTATGTCTGCCTAAGATTTGAACTGAAGCCTCAGACTTCGTGCCTGCATTAAAGCTAGCAAACTGGCTGGATCGAGCTCTAGATCTTCGGTCTAATATCCTAGAAGTGTTAACTACAGAGTTTTTAAGTTCTGCACGAATAACCGCAACAGAGTTCTCCCACGGTTTCTTATCCCTCGCAAAGCGTTCAAATACTACTCGTAAGTTTTCAACTATTGCTGTTTGTTGGTTTATAGAGACCCCATCATTTTCTAATGAAATAGCAAACCTCTCAATGAAGTTCTTTTCATCTATCGATAGAGTTTTAGATGCTTTTAGATAGTCAATTCGTTCCTGCAAAGTTGTGAAATCTGGACTATATACCAGAGTAGACTTAACTTCTCCAGTAAGAGGATCTGCGCCTTGGTTTCTTTCATCAAACTGATTGTTAGAACGACGACGGCTAGCTCGCTTACCTACAATAGAGGTTCCTCGATAGTCCACCACAGAAAGATTAGAGCTTACATTATTAGCTTCTGTTCTGAAAAAGGTGCGAAGTTCATCTTCCCTAGCTGCATTTCTTATTAGAGAACGCGGATTTGGGGCTTGAACTTGTAAGGTAGCAGATGCTGCTGCGGAGATAACTCGCTGTTTAGTAGGAACGACTGCAGTAGACTTATTATCCAGTCTGCGCAGTGCTGTTATAGAAATTGATTTTCCTTCAGGGTTTGTAAAGTTCTTTAATGGTATTTGACCTTTGTTAAAGAGCTCTACTTTCATAGCATCTCCATCTAAGTGTCGGAGTTTAACATCTTGTGATTGCTTCTTGAGCCAAGTGCCATAATTTTCTTTACTGGGAGAAGCACCGTTGAGACGAGCTACACCCTGTGCTTTTAATGTGTTTAAAACTGTTTTCTTTATAATATCGCTCTTGCCTTCTAGCAGCTCAGAATGAGACTTAACTACGGGCACAAGAGTTGATCGGCATCTCCAATGAAGAGGAGGTGCGAATTTTTGGTCATCTACATCGTAGACTTGACCGTCGTGGTGAGCGCATATTGCGGAGGTTTTGTTGTCTAAGACAGCGGTAAACCGCATGCCTTTTAGAATTTCTTTGTTTCCTTCATAAGTTCTAAGCTGTGCCACAGTTTGTGTGCGGGTAATTCCCGTGCGCACTAGTGAGGTTGCTTGAGCAGAAGTTAATTTGGTGGTGCCGATAACATCTCGAATAATCTGTTTTTGTGTGAGACCTTTCGAGACGCCGTTTGAGATTGCGCCTTGGATTCGGGTAAGCTCTGAGCTACCTAGTCCTCTAATACGTGCGCTGAATGTCCCATCGCCTTTGATGTTAGTACCTACGATTTCATCTAATATTTTCCCAGCATTAGGTCGTTTGATAATAGCAAACTTGGACATTGATTTGTTTAGGTTGTTAGTAGTAAAGTCAACTTCAGCTAACCCTATTTCTTTTAGTTGAGCACCCATTGAACTGTCAAGCTCTTTAACAAAGCGGGAAACTTCAGGCTTGATAGTGTTATTAAGTGCTGCTTTAGATGTTACATTAGTCCCTTTAACCGACAATCCTTTTCGTAAGCGGTCTTTGTGGCGTCTAATGATTCTTTGCACATCGCTTTGTATACCGTTTTCCGCCAAGCGCGTCATTGCGCTGTGGTCAATTGATCGGTCAAAAATATCGTCGTTGATGGAGGACATATGTACTCCTTAGATTAGTTTATTTTTTATCTTCAGAACGTCTAATTTCAGTTATTATATTTTCTTCTGCTTTTTCGATTTCTTTTTCGATGTTATCGCTTAGATGTAAAAACAGAGTGGTGTGACCATCTTTAATGTGTTGTTGAGTTTCTCGTACTATTTGTTTAACAGCTTCTTGGCTGATTGAGAATTCTAGTTTAGTTAACACTTTCTTAGACTCTTCAGAGGCTGTTTCTATGTCACTTTTTAAAGTAAAGTATCCAGTTGACAAAAAGACAACTGCGGCTATTATCATTCCTATAGTTTTTAAGTCTAAAGTTAATTGAGTATCTTCGCTTATTTCAGTAGGAGAAGGGTTGGAGTTAGGCATATCATTCTTCCTAAAAAGCAATAAAAGGGGGGTAGAGGGTGGGAGTAGTTTAGTAGATGTCATACTCAGGACGAACCCTTACTGGGCCTCGGTATCAGCCGCATCCTCTTGGGATGGCTCATCCGAGTTCATTATGTTTCTTACGGTATCTTCCATTGACGTAGCATCAACGCCCATAGGCATAATCAGGTCATCTTCTTGAATTTCTGAAATGCCAGCGAGGTCATCGTAGCTACTTGGAAGAATGTCATTGGCTTTAGCAATGTCTACGAAAGTAGAACGAGGGATAATCCCAGCTTGATACCATTCGGTAACTAGTCGGAGCCAATCAGAGCCAAGTGGCGCAGGGTTTAAATCTGCAGTAAGATTAAAGTCAATATCCATGACTGTGTAATCTGTGTCATATCTCCAGTTTAACATGAAGACAATAATTTTACGCATCTGTTCTGAAATCTTGGTGCTCAAAGAACCAAGTACTGCGGATTGCCCTGCATTACGAATTTCTAACGCAACACCAGAATCCCGACCAGAGCCATTTTCAGGTGAGAGCATTCGAATACCCATTCGTGCCATCTCGGAGACTGTGGAATTAATAGCTGTTTCCATATCTCGGAGGGCTTTAGAAGGGGTCTCTAAAGCTTGGATTTTGTCATCTTGGTCAAGTTTAATCCACGAGCCAAGCCCGGCATCTACGATGTCATCAAAGTCATCATCTGTCATATTTGAAAACACAACAGGCGTATAGGTGGCAGACCCTAAGAGTAAGTGGTTTCGGCGAGAAACCTTGTTATATAGAGCAACTTCACGGTCGATAAGCGGCATCAGCATGGGCTCAATGCCTTCGATGCTTCCATTCAGAGGGAAGGCAGGGATTCTGTCTATTCTCTTGCCGTTGGCTTGGAGGTTATCATACTGATATTTTAGTTTCCATTCAGAATCGCCTGAAGCAGCTCTACCGCCCGCGCCAAACGCACTATAGTCAATTTGTTGTTCGCCGTTAATAAAGTTAACGTTTTCTCCACTCTGAGACTGTTTCTCATAGATGTCGATGTAAAATAGTCCATCTTTGCCGATGTAATGGTCACAAACGGTATCGATGTAATCGGGGTGGTAATCGTTCTCAGCATAAGACTGCGTGTAGTATCTGGTCAAAAATCGAGTTAGTACTTGTTCACCAGAGATAGGGTGTGTTCCCGTTCTCCAGTTAATCACTGACTCCGCT
>Ga0206130_10001472_pt1 | contig 34273 bp, 44 predicted proteins | sample Helgoland_Spring_9_FD_148637 | JGI IMG/M metagenome (GOLD analysis project Ga0206130, IMG submission 148637) | Pelagic subsurface seawater microbial communities from Kabeltonne, Helgoland, North Sea - Helgoland_Spring_Bloom_20160512_1 | ecosystem: Environmental > Aquatic > Marine > Epipelagic ...
ATGATCTCTTCCGGCTTGTGCTTCTTGAATGGCATCTGACGTCCCTTTCGTGGTCCAGACTATCATAGTCTCTGGGCCACTCAGCGGGGGGCAGATCAAAGGTGCATGCCCACGGAGTAATTCAGATCCTTCCTGCCGAACCGCGCCGTCTCAAAGGCGGCGGCTATCCGATGCGTGTTCGAACAAAGATCGCTTTGGATGGGCTTGATGCCGCGCGTCTAGAAGCAGGGGAAAGTGCCACCTACCAGGCAATGCAGATTGCGTCGGGCAACGGCGGCGATCGCCCAAGCGAGCATAAGGGACGGTCGCAGGCGCGGAACATATGGTGGCGGAAGCCCTATCATCCGATCTTCAATACCGAGTGGATGTCTTACTCGTTGAAGAATGCAGCTGCGGATAGCAGAATGCTCCCCGACAACCGTTTAGCAATGTGTCGACCTCTTAACCAAGAAGCGCAGCGGCTTTGGGCTTTGATCCGCGAGGGCGAACCCGCGATCGACGCATGGTCAACCAAGTGAATAATGCCAGCAGACACTTGGTTGCGTTTAGTTGTCAAAAGGTTGCCTGTTTTTGACCGTTTGTAAGCAACCTGAATTCCCATCCGTTGCCACCCGCATGCCGCGATGAAAATAGCGATGCTCTCCTTGCGACCAATTCCGGTCAAGCAGGAGAACACGATGCCAACACCTACCGAGACCGAACGCTCGAAATCGCGCTTCCAGCTCTACGAGATCGACCTCCCCGCAGCACAATACCAATACACAGTGGTTGCGCATAACCTCGCCCGTGCAGTGGAGATGTTCATGACGCCCGTCGACGACATCCGGGACGGTCAGATGTTCATGGTGCGGAATGTCACAAACTCGTGGATCTGCCATTCTCGCGTCGCCGCGGAGTCGACCTTCTCTCTGCTAGGCGAGAAGCGTGAGGGGTTCGTTGAATTCGACAGCAGCGAGGGGTGGTCGCGTGCGGAAGGTATCCGCCTCTAACGCTAAGCTGCTGGGTGGCGCATCGATGTTCATACCGCTTTGACATGCTCACGCCACCCACCGGCAAGTGACGAAACGTCAGGTCTTCCGCGGCTTTTGGGCGTGGATGACCTGGCGCGTTCGGTTGCAGCAGGCAACCAAGCAGACCCGCCTAGTGAATGATCTGCTGTCACCAGACACAACACTGACCAGGGCCGTTTTCGACCATCAGTTTCGGCGGGAGCTCGTCTATCGCCGACGAACTTTCGCGTGAGCCAGGGCTACTTGAGGCGCGCTCGTTCTGTTCGTCAAGGCGCTGGGACTGGCAGGTATCTGTTCGACAGTTTCTGCCAACGCGCTGCGAAGCGCCGAAAACTCAGCAGTATCGTCTTGGGTCTTACCGAGTCGCACCAGGACAAGGTTCTGGTTTGGTGACGCGATGACATACTGTCCGAGATGCCCGATGCACGACACCAGTGTATCAGGACCACGGCTCAGAAACAGAGCCGGTTTCGAATCTGAGCCACCTGCGCGGTTCAGCCACAGCTGCCCACCGTATTCGCGGTTTCGGGGGGAAGGCGTCTTCATGAACGCAAGCCATTCGGGGGAAACGATCTGCGTCCCGTCCGGCGCCTTGCCCGCGAGCAAGACCTGACCAAGCCGCCCATAATCGTTGAGCGTCATATAGATCAGCGATCCACCGATCTGAGTTCCAGCGCCGTCGAACTCGAGCGCCGCGCTCCTAATCCCGGCAGGCCGAACAATCGCTGTTGGGCAAAGCTCCGATACGCCTCGGCACGGATACGCGGGTCGGTGCTGGGCGTCAGCGTCCGCGTGATGATCTCGGCCAGGATGATCGTCGTGAGCGAGCTATATTCGAACTTGGCACCGGGCCGCGCCTCCAGCGGCATCCCGATCGCGCGCGCCGCCATTGCCTGGGTGCCGCTGACGAACAGCACTTGGTTCGTGTCCGACGCTTCAACCGGTTCGCCGACCTCGGTATGCTGCAAGCCCGATGACATGTTGAGCAGCATCCGCAGCGTAATCGCGCGGCGCGGATCATTCGCGCTATGCCATTCAGCAACCGGTGCTGGCGCATCGATCAACAGCTTTCCGTCGGTGACAAGCTCGCCAATGAGGATTGCGGTTACGGTTTTGGCCATCGACCAGCTGATGAAGCGGTTGGCGTCCGAGTAGCCAGGTGCATAGCGTTTTGCGATTACCCGCCCGTCGCGGATCATCAATGCGGCGCGCGTGTCGCCTTCGCCGGGACGAAAGAGTGGCGCAAGCGGTCCGCCATCGGCCGCCGCAGTTGAGCCGGTGGCAAACACCAAGCCGGCGATAGCGATCCACTGGCTGTTCTTTCGCATTTTCCGAGCCTAGGCTCAGGCGCAATGAAAGCAAGGCGCGCTATCCTCTGGTCGCTGCTCGCACTCGTTTTGGTTGCGGGCGGGGCAGCCTATGCTTGGGTCCGTGCGCATCGAGCGCAACTTGAACTTGGCGTCGGTTATGCAGCGCGGGTCGGGTGCGGATGCCGCTATATGGGTGGACGAGCGCTGGCAGACTGCAAGAAGGATTTCGAGCCCGGCATGGAGCCGATCCGGCTATCAGAAAACTTCGCGACGAAGACGATCACCGCGTCTGTTCCGCTCATCGCCAGTCGGAGCGTGCGGTATAATCCTGTACTGGGCTGCCAGCCCGAATCCTTCGCAGGGTCGCCGCTGTCGGTCCGGCCAGGACGCTGATGCTACCCGCGAAAATTTTGCACTATAGGGCTGGCTTGAGATGATGACCCGCGGTCGTCGAATTTTTATCCGCCATAATCGATAAGAACGATGTCCTAGAAAATTGGGTGTCGTCTGACCCGGATCGTGCCTATCCGCGCAGACTTCCCAGCACGGCTGCCATCCGCGAACGCTGCTAGTCCGATTATACATATGGTTAGGCGTCTCGGTCGTCTAGCGCGCTCGGTCAGGAACTTTGAGGGCATAGTAAATATGGTGGGTGAGGAAGCCACGCATTCACGAGAAACTGATCGATAACTCGACGCCCGCGAGAAAGGCTTTCCTCCAAATGCGCGGCGTGTTGGCACCGTTCGATACCGGTCTTCGGCGGGAACGCCATTTGAAACGGATCGTCAAGCCAAGGCGCAAGGCGTTTACAAGGGCAGAAAGCCAACAGTAGACGAGAAAGCTGTCCGCCAATTGCGGGGCGAGGGACTTGGCGCGAGTAAGATCGATACGATGCTCGGGATTAATTGCGCAAGCGTTTATTGAAAGATTAGCGGCTGAGTAGTCCGTACTGTTCCGTCGCCCTGTCTGGAAGTATTTCCAGAATCCGCGGCCATTTTGACCTGAATGCTGTTGATTAGCCGCTCTCCCCCCCCAAGGCAGATCAGCCATACACCATCGACGCCCGTGTCTTTGGAACGAAATCATTGGACCTTTCAGATTAACACGCCGGTGTCTTCGTCCGCTCATGTAGACTGACGCGCAATTTCCTTTCACAATTAATGGCTGGGCCAAGTAAAATGCCATTTTCGCGCCGGAGCTGCGGTTCAGTCGATTAGATTCCCGCCTTCTCAAGCCAATGCTCCGCACTGGCGTGCATTTTGTGCTCGGTATCGTCACGTCGCAGGCGGTAGATTCCAGGGAATAGGAGGACGGTCTTGGCCCGGTTCGCGAATATGGCGTCCTGTAATGCCCGCGAGCGCGCCTCGGCAGTAGCTGGATCGGCTTGGCCCGCAATGATTTCGTTGATTAGCTTTTCGGCCTCCGCCAGAGCGCCTTCGTTGGCCCTAATCGCGTCGGTCTGTCGGAAGGCTTCCCTAACCGTCCAAGTGATGAATGGTGCCGTTGGCACCCACGCGCCGAGGATGTAGTCAGAGAATTCGACCCTGCGCCACAGGCCGGTGACAACCAGCGCGATGACGACAATAGTTACGACAGCCCAGAGTATGTTACGATAGATCGTTCGTAGGTCCGCATCGTATGAGACGTTGGTGCGCTGGCATACGGCCCGAGCGAGCGGCAGTGGCGCCCCGTCAACCTTGGGCGAATACCAGTCCGCGATCGGCTGCGGACCGCGCAGGTTGTCAAACCCGCGCACCGCTCGATTCGTGTCCTCCGGTGAGGGCCGCTTACCTGCGGCGAGCGCGTTCCAATTGAGGCGAAACAGCATTGTGTCGAAAAGTTCGCTCGCGCGGGCGGCGGATTTGAGCGCCTCGCGGTAGACTCGGTCGAGGAACGCTGTGTCGGCGATCCCAAAGCAAACGGCGATAAACGAAATCAGGGGGCGGCTGTGTGGCTGGTATTGACCGAGCGTGACGCTCAGCATTGGCGCGACAAGGACCAAGATTAGCTGCGCCATCTGCCACCGGGCCGCGACCGCCCAGCGCCATTGACGCGCCTTTAGCAGCCGTAGGACAGCCGATTGGTTCTGGCGGATGCCGATGCCTGAGCGATCAGTGTCCGCATTCTTACTCATCGTTCGGGCCTCATGCGATCACGACGTGGAAGGGCGGGCTCTGGCCAACCAGGCTGCGGTCGCTCTCCCGGATCACGAAGGCTTCCGCCAAGTGAACGCCGCGATATTCGAGCGGCTCCCACCGCCGCGTTCCTTCCTGCGGGGTCTCGAAACCGCCCCGTCCCTTACCGAGCGCCATTGCCACCGCCCCCGTGTTCGTGATTCTGTAACGGACGGAGTGTCCAGTCGGCAGCTCCTGGCCTTCATTCACGTTGACGTCGAACCACAGACCGCCATTGCCGGGCACCTGCTCGAAGTCCTCGATCCGCTCACCCTCCGGCGAATGCTGGCTTGGCCGCCATATCGCGACGATTTGCACGCGACCGGAGACGATGTCCGCGCGCGGCCAGATCGGCTGTCGCATGTGCCTTGGCCGATCCAAGCTCGGCTTCCACAGCCAGCGTCCGACACGGGATATTATGTCAACAATTTCACTGTCGTGATGGGCGTCTGATCGGATCACTCCAGCCAGAATTTCTGTAGGATCGCCGAGTTCGTCCTCGTCCTCGTCCTGACTCTCGGTTAGCGAGTAGCTGAGGATGGTCGCATCCTTTGCGAACCTATCGCCAAACACCTCGCGCCAAGCGAGGATGCTCGCGAACTTGCCCGTGGTTTCGTAGGCCACGTCGATGTTGGCGCGCAACTCGCCTACCGCCTTGCACAGATCGCCATACGCCTTGTCCGTCATGCTCGCGGCAAAGTCTTCGGACCTTAGCTCGGGATTGGGCACTTTCGGGCGATTGGGGTTGAGCCGTAACCAGTCATCCAGCCTACGCATGATTGTCCTGAGCGTGGTCGGTACGTCCTTGAAGTCGGGTGCGCCAGCGTCAGACCACTGGATGCGCTCGCCGATCATGGTCGTCAGGAGCACCGAGGGGCAGGCAAAGTCGCCGCGGACATCCCTGAGATGTTTGATCAGCCTGGTCACCTTCCGAAACGAGTTAGCCCCCGAATACCCGTTCTTGGTGTTAAACCAGTTTGTGTATTTGACCGGCTCAGTACGCTCGAACTGGTCGATCGGACGGTTGCAGACTTCGAGTCGATCCGTAATTTGGCGGCCCCTAACGCAGGGGGCAATGTCGATCCGCCGGTCAGTCGCATAGACGATCGTCACACAGTAATCCCAAACTTCGACCTTCTCCTTGTAAAGGCCGCTAGTCTTGAACGCCTCGCCAAGGTTATTGACGTAATCCGAGGCCGCCCATCCGTCGACTGGCTCGACGATTACGAGCAGGTCGGCGTCAAATTCCTTCCCGTCGACGGGCCGGATTATCGTGTTTTGCGCCCAGGATCCCTGTTCCACGAACTTCCAAACGCGCGGTTGCCAGTCTGAGTCCCGGATGAAGTTCTTAATCGCCTCGACGCTGGCCTCGAGCGTATCGATGCGATGCTGATTCAGGTTGACATTATTCGCGAGAAATTCGGAGAAATGTTTGATCAGTTTCATCCGCGGTTCTCTTTCATTGGGCGGTGCGTCCAAGGATGAGCTGACTGTAATCACCGTTGTAGAAAATTGGATGTAACTGCTTCGTTTCTCGCACGCCATCAAAGATTTGTTGGTACGTGCGCGCCGATCAAATGGTCCGGGTTAGGCAATGGCTGGTGGCCGCGGCGATAGCTTCTGGTGCCGCACCAGCCTGCAAGGATAAGCTCGGGTTTGCTTCGCGACGTGCTGGTTCTGGCAGAGGCGCCGCTATCCGCCGATGCACTCGCAACCTTCTTGAAGGGGCGCATGACGCCCAAGCGCCGCGCGCGGGTCGCCGAGGTAATAGATACACTGGTCGCGACAGGTGCGGCTCGCGTTGACCGAGAGGGGCATTTCCTGCCGCAATGAGCGAGAATGTTGCGTCAATCTGAGAGTCGCCGAGGCGGATGTGGCGGAACTCTGATTAGCTGCACGACCGGTGTCGTGGTTTTGATGGACACCTGTTGTCTCCTGCCTTTTCAGCGCGATAGCGCCGCGTTGTAACAGTGCGCCTAGGTCCGAAGATGCAACCTCAGAAGTTACACCTTTAGAGGTAAGGCAAATACCCGCTAGATAGCGCCTCAAAAGATACGACATTGACTTGTGATACTGTCTCTTTATCAATAGGTATCTTTTGAGACTCGGAGGCCATCATGAACCGCATCGCATATTATCGTGTCAGCACCGGCGATCAGTCAATCGACACACAGCGGCATGCGTTAGGCGAAGGTTTCGATCGCGAGTTTAGCGATGAGGGCGTGAGCGGTGGCACGATGGCCGCTGATCGACCGGGGTTCGGGGCATTGCTTTCCTATGTGCGTGAGGGCGATACGCTTTATGTCTATGCGCTTGACCGCTTGGGGCGTGACGCCCTCGACGTGCAAACTACTGTGCGGCGGTTACTCGATGAAGGTGTGACCCTCGACGTGCGCGGGCTTGGTCCTATCGGTCGCGGGGTCGGTGAGCTTATCGTGGCAGTATTGGCACAGATCGCGGATATGGAGCGCCAGCGCATTCGTGAGCGCTGTGACGCTGGTCGGGATGCAGCACGCGCAGCGATAGCGGCAACAGGCCGCACACACCGGGGCAAGGCAAGCATGGGGCGTCCAAAGGCCCATGATGCGGCGGTCGTCGCCGCATGGCGAGTAGAGAACAGAGCTACGGTTAGGCAGACCATGGCACGTTTCGATATTAGCAAGGCAACCGTTGCCAGATACTGCGCGAAGTAGCTGGATCGTCGCTTAACGCATCTCCAAACCGCAATAGGCGCGCCGGCCATCCGATCGCACTTGCCGCATCTCGGTCTTGCGCGGCACAGTCGTCGAGCAGACTGCGCGGGTTTGTCGAATGCAGCGCGCTGACCTCAATTATCTAATTTTCAAGCTCGCCGGACCGCACTCGTTGGGTTTGAAGACGCTCCGGCTTTGCATCATTCCGCCCCTGCAATGGTTGGCAAAAGCGCTCATATACTAGCGACAGTCCCGGATCATTTGGCTCCTTGAAGCCTTTGCGCCCGTTTACGGGGCGTCGACGCCAGCGCAAGCAGAGCTGCCTTGTCCCGTTCATAAAGAGCAAAAAGATGCTCTACGCGGTCTCGGTCGCCCTCAAACACCTTGGCTCGGTACAGCTTATCTACGTACAAATCTATCTTCGCGTGCGCTTTAGATAGTTCCAATGGCATCGCGACTGGGTCGTATAATTCCGAAAGCGATTGGTCCGAAAATTTTTGTCTTAAGGAGATTACCGCCTCAGCTAATTCAGCGAGCTTTTTCTTGTTCCGTAGCACTAATGAAGGCCACGGAAATGGATTATAGTTTATACCGCTTGAATACTGTAACCGGCTTTCGAGCCGTCCTCCAACATATCGCGTCCAAGCCATATGCATTGCCGATGTGATAAGCGCAAAGTGATAGAGCTCTGCGCACTCTGTTACGAGAAGCTTGTTGCTCGGCACAGCGGGAGGCTTTAACCAACCGATCGGAATATAACGACGCTCTTCCGAGCTAACTTCTGGAACGACCAAAAACGACTTTGAAGGAATTACAGTTACGTGAAACTTACGCGGCGTGTCAGCCAGCTTCAAGCTCATCTTACTAGCTTTTTTCAACTTCGCATTAGGCTTCGTCTTCGGCGGAATCTCGCCTTTGCGATAGCGTGTAACTGACTTTAACGCCTTCATGACCCCGGGAGCACTGCGGAGGAGCGAAGCGTCGGCAGACGCGAGAGTTAGTAGCCACCGCTCTGCGCCCCCGAGAAACTCCTCTGTGCCCATGTAAGGACGGATGAACTTTGCAATCTCTTTGGTCTCAGTGATCAGCGTCGATCGTTCGGCGGCGTTCAAAACCAGGTAGCCCCCGTCTACGGGTTTTGTGCCAACCTGTAGCAGTGGCATCTCACCGCCTGGCGCCCTTGAACGGCTAACGACCAAGTGCCGATCTTGTAGCTTCGAGGAGTCAAACAAGTATGGAGACAGGCTTGCGTGGGTAGTCTCATCAGCCTCGGACCTGTAGGTAGAATACGAAAATAGCCTCTTCTGCTTCGGCTCCATTCCCCGCTTCATAAGGCCGACGATGACCACGTGGACGTGAGCCTTCCCTCGCGCGTCTGAACCCCACGCAAAAGTCCGGTGAGCAAAGCCGATTTCTAAGTTCCACTTGTGGAATAGAGCGGGCCATAGGGCCGCAACCTGCTCTCCCTGAGTAATCGAATTTGTCGCGACAAATGCCATCGTCGCCTTTGATTGCTGCATGTATTCCGCTGCTTTGAGGAACCACGCCGCCACAAAGTCTAGCCTAGATCCCGCAGCCCCTAGCCTTTTCATCAAATTGTTAGCTTGGCTTTGCTGATCAACTCCTCGCATGACGAACCCCACGAAAGGCGGATTGCCGATGATATGCGTACACAAGTCGAAGGGAATAACGTCACTCCACTCGCGATTGAGAGCGTCGCCTTTCTCTGGGCCACCATGGATATGCGCCGCGGCGCGCAACGGAATACGGGCAAAAACCTGACCAAACTCGCGGCTGAGCCGGTTGTTCATGATGTGGTCCATCATCCACATCGCCGTTTGTGCAATTAACGAAGGAAACTCGTCAATTTCTAATCCATAGAACTGATCAACATCTACTTTTGAGAGAAGGTTTGCTTCTAGGTCGAGCTGGCCGTCAGGATACAGTGCATGTAAAACCTTGAGCTCTAGCAGCCTTAGCTCTCTATAAGCTATAATCAGGAAATTACCACAACCGCATGCGGGGTCTAGAATGTTTATTTGCGCCAGTTTCTGCTGGAAGGCCAGAAGCAACGCACGCCGCCCTCTCTTGACTTGCATCAAATCAAAGAATTCATCCGTTAACTCGTCGAGAAAGAGCGGCTGGATCAATTTCATAATATTCTTTTCAGTAGTGTAATGCGCACCTTTTGCCCGCCGTTCTTTCGGGCTCATCACGGACTGAAACAATGCGCCGAATATCGCGGGACTGATCTTTTCCCAAGAGAATTCACATGCCGCTATCAGCGTACTGCGCATTCCGGCGTCGAACGCTGGTATCGGGAGGGACTCTGCGAACAGCTGACCGTTGATATATGGAAAGCGTGCAAGATCTTCGTCGAGATTACGCTGCCGCGCGTCAATCGGCGTGTTAAGAACTTGGAAAAACTGCGACAGTAACGGCCCCAGATCTGCGCCGTCCTCGCGCGTGCGTTCACGCAAAAAGGTTTCGAACATCCCAAGTTCATCGAATATGCCGGTATCATCAGCAAAAAGGCAGAATACGAGACGAACAAGCAGGCGTTCTAAGGGATGTCCGTGGTAACCTGAAACCTTCAAAACATCATGCAATTCACCCATCAATTCGGCGGCAATTACATTTACGGGATCCTGATCCTTGAAAACCTTCTTTTCGACGCCGATAATGAAACCAAATACCTCAACATAGTCCGGGAGTTGGCTTAGACCGAAACTGTACTCTTCACGCGTATCAAGATCGATCAATTCAAACGAACGAAAATCGCAAAGCAATATGTATCGCGGTAACTCATCATCGCGTAAGCCAGGAAAGTACTCCAATGCTTGCTCACGAGCTTTTATCAAACTACGTCCGGCACTCTTCTGCTCAACGAGTAACTTGCCTTTCCAAAATAGATCGATAAAGCCTTGCTTGTTACCAAGTTTTTTAACCGGTTCCTCGAAGGTTGCGACTTTGCGACGCTGGACACCAAAGATGGCGAAAAAGTCATTGTAGAAGGAGTGCGTCTCTGGCCGTTCGTTCTCAGCGATACTCCAACTACGTGCGAACTCCGCAGCGCGGACACGTATTTCATTCCAGCTGAGACGCATTCTCGCGGTACCTCTCTAAGTAGCGATTCGGCGCCAAGTTAGCATCCTCGGCTATCCGATTAACACAGCTCTATAAAATGGGTCGGTTGATCGGCGTAGACCGCTGCTGCTTTTTCGAGCGGTCTCTGATCGTGCAGCATTCTCCGCTCGCTGGCACGTGTGTCTCGGTTGGGGCGGGCTGATATGCCTAAACGATGAACAGCTCGCACGAATCGGCGGCACCGACGGCATGCACCACATCGCCGACAAACGCGCAGACCGACGCAGTATATTGAAATGTATATTTCAGACTGCCTTCAAGCAGCTAAGCCACCGCAATTACAGCACTTTTAATAAGTGGTCGGGGAGACAGGATTCGAACCTGCGACATCCTGCTCCCAAAGCAGTCATTCCAATGGCCCGTTGTGCTTAGTATTTGTGCGCTTTTTCGGTGAATCGGTCAACCGTTGTCCGGTACTATTCCGTGATTCCGTTGCAACCATGATCGAGCGCAAATCCTCCATCCCGACGTGCGCGTAACGGCTGGTGGTCCGAATATCGGTATGACCCAGGAGCTTGCCCGCGGCCTTGAGATTGCCGGTCGTGCGGATGATCCGGGTTGCGCTGGTGTGGCGCAGATCGTGGAACCGGAAATCGCTGACACCGGCATCGGCGAGCGCCTTATACCATTTGCGCGCCCATCCGCCCTTGGTGAACGGATACCGGGCACCCTTGAGACGGCGGGGTCGATCCTTGCGCGACGGGGCAGGGCGCTCGCAGACATAGGTGAACACGAACGGGCACCCGTCGACACGCGGTTGCTCGAGGAGCAGCTGCACCATCGCCGGTGACAGCGGGAAGCTGTGCAGGTTGCCGCCCTTGTTGACGATCGTCGCCTCGCCAGCACCCCAGTTGATCCGATCCCATTCCAATCCGATCACAGCAGACTTGCGTTGCCCGCTCAGGATCGCAAACTCGACGATCGCGCGCAGGCTATCGGGCAGGGCCTCGAACAGCGCTTTTTCCTCGTCCGCCTTGAGCGCGCGGACGCGCTCTGCCGGTTCATCCAGCTTCAGCTTTCCCCATTGAATCGTGCTGACGGCATGCGTGTCGGCAACATGCCGCCAGACCCTGCGCGCCAGCTGCCACTCCCGGTTTATGCTGGCATGGGACACGCCTTCGCCGCGGCGCTTCGCAATGAAGGCGCGCCAGTCGGTCAACGTGATCGCGCTCAGCATGACGTTCTCGCCGATGATCCGGCAAAGGTTGGTAAGCTGATATTCAGTCGTGTAACCCGATGCCTCGTGCTGCCCCTTGTCGTTCCAATAGGCCGCGCAGGCGTTGCCGAGCGTGACGCCGGGAAGGGTGCTGCTGCCAAGGGCTATCTCGCGGCGGAGGTTGTCGATGAAGGCTTGCGCATCGCGCTTCGTCTTGCATCCCGTTGAGCCATGAAACCGCTGTTTTTTGACCTGGAAATCGTACTGGAAGTACGGCGAGCGCGGGTCCGCCGGGACGTGATCGAACATCGCACGGCACCAGGTGCCATCGATCTCCGCCAGCGCGGCGAGTTCCGAGCGATCCGGATCGATTTCGATCCCGAACTCGGCGAGCCGGGCGCGGGCTATCTTGGCCATCGCCTCGACCTGGGCGACCTCGTCATCCTTGATCGGGGTTAGCCCGCGGTCGCGCGCATCGGCGATGAAGGCTTTTGCCGCGGACGTGCTGGCCGCGCCATTGGTCGCCAGCAGATCGGTCGGGATAGCGACATAATCGTCACCGCATCCGAGCACTGCCCGGTGCGCCGCGCGCCCGATATCGAAGGTCTTGCGGTTCAGCGATTCATAGTCGGGGTTCAGGCGGGGGCTCGCATGCCATGCATGGCGTGGCGATTTCGCCGTGATCAGCTTGGCGAGCGTAGCCGACAGGCTCGGCAGCGGTGCCGGGTCGCTGTGATATACGGCGCTCGGCAGCCGATGGACACCGGGACCGAGGTCGGCCTGCGCGATGTTGAAAGCGGGCGCATTCATGGACGTTCTCCAATCGGATAGGCGGGGTTCGGCCCGAACCAGCCGCGCGGCAGGACTGACACGACGGTTTCACCGCTCAGCAGCAGCTTCTGCCCGGTGCCGATCCTCGACGACGCCCTGGCCGAGTTCGACCGGCTGTTCATTCTGCTGAGACCGAACCTGCGGCGTTGGGCGGTACAGGTCGAGACGTGGCAGCGCGGCAAATGGCGCGGCGCAGTGCTGTCGGCCACCAAGGTCGATCTCGATACCCTGATCGGGCCGGATGACGTAGCGCAGACGCTGGAGCAGGCGACCGAGTGGAATGCCAGCCTGGTGAAGGACGTATCGCAACAGGCGCGGCAACGGATCGCGACTGCGGCGTTCGATGGGCTGCGGAACCGGACGCCCGCGCGTGAGGTGGCGGCAACGATCCGGGAGGCGGTCGGCATGTCGCGCACCCGTTCGCTGCTGATCGCGTCGGATCAACTCAGCAAAACGACTGCGGCGCTTGCATCGGAGCGGCGTCGTCAGGCCGGGCTCGATGTCTGGGAATGGAAGCATTCCGGCAAACTGCATCCGCGGTCGTGGCACCGGCAGCGGGATGGGTTCTATTACAGCGACAACCCGGGGCGCGTGGGTACAGTGATCGATGGCAAGACGGTGATGGCGGCCCCCGAAGCGGGTGATTTGCCGGGGAGGCTGCCTTATTGCGGATGTCGCGAGTTGAGCGTGATGGTGTTCGATTAGCCGATCTTCTTGAGCCCGGCAGTCGGGTACGATGCGGTGTGGTGATCGCCCTTGGATGTCGACCAAGCCACGTCAGCTATCGAAATACCGTTGGCGGTGTAAGTCTTCAGCACCGTCATCGGATCGCTGCCCGATTGGAGAACGGCGATGTCGCCAGCCTTAACTTCTTCCATGTTCGTTCTCTCCGAGTTTTGAGAAAGCCCATCCTGACGGCGGTAACCGCCCCGTCAACCCCCGCTTAATCGGGGCTCATGATCTTTGCGGACCATCTGACCCTCGACGCACCGCGCCGCACCAGCGATGGCTACATGGCTGTCCGCGCCAAGGCCGCCCGCACCGGGACCTATCAATACGCAGGCAGCGAGGTCGATCCGACCAATGCGCACGGTCTGCGCGACCAGGCGATCGTCAACGTGCTGCGCGATGCCGACCAGGTGTTCGACGCCAAGGCGGTTCGCAGCTTCATCGGCAAGCCCATCACCGACAACCATCCGACCCAGCCGGTCACCTCGACCAACTGGAAAGACCATGCCCGCGGCACGATCATGGGCGCGGTTCGCGATGGCGAATACGTCGCGTTCGATTTGCTGCTGACCGATGCGGCTGCGATCACCGCGGTCGATTCCGGGAAGCGCGAGCTGTCGAATGGCTATTCCTCGTCGCTCGAATTCGGCGATTTCACCGCACCCGACGGCACCAAGTGCGCCGCGCGCCAGACCGCCATCGTCGGCAACCATATCGCCATCGTCGACCGGGGTCGCGCCGGTCCCGACTGCGCCATTGCCGACGCCGCGATCTGTGATGGCCGTAGTTCAGAACACGTTCGGCGAGAACATCGCGCTCGGCTACCCCGGCATGGAAGCCGACGGCGAGCTTTCCAACATCATGAGCGTCGTGCTGGAAGGCGCGACCGCATGCGCTTTCGGGCGCCCGGTCTACAAGGGCAGCGCGGATCGCTGCGGGTCGCTGACCGTGTCGGCGAACCTGCGCGGCTTCTCGATCGCGCATAAGGGCAATGTCGTCACCACCGCTCGCGCGGCTGACACCTATGCTCCCGGCGACACGATCCCGGTCAAGAACCGCGGCAAGATTTGGGTCGCATCGACGACGGCAGCCGCCAAGGATGACCCGGTCTACGTGACGAGCGCAGGGGCCGTGACCAACGTCAGCACGAGCAACACCGCAGCGACCGGCTGGGTATTCGACGACACCATCACGGCTGCGGGCAACGTCCGCATCGTCCGTCGCTAATCGGGGGATAGCATGACCAAGCCCATCTTTTTCGACTCGGTACAAGCCGCAGTCGCCCATCTGATCGCTCAGGACGGGGCATCGCCCGCGTTCGTCGACGCGATCCGCTCCATCGACCTGAACGACGCCCAGCAGGTCAACGCCTTCCTCATGCCGCAGCTGCTCACGGTCGAGCAGGGCGTCTACATGATCAAATATCCGATGGCGGATTACGCCGACTTCATGCCGGTCGACACCGCTGGCACGATCTGGACGGCGGGTTCGGTCTTCTATTCGGGCGACATCGCCGGGAAGCCGGAATGGTTCGACGTGGCGGCGGACGACATGCCCTACGCCGATATGTCGCGCACCCAGTTCCTGCAGGAAAACCACATGGCCGCGATCGGCTACAAGTGGAACCGCATGGATCTGGAGCGCGGTCAGCAGCTCGGCGTCAACGTCATCGCCGACAAGGCGAATGCCGCAACGACCTCCGCGGAACGGTTCATCCACAACATCGGGATGAAGGGCGATGGCCTCAAGTTCGCAACCGGTTTCGTGAACGACCCGCTCGCGACCACCGTGACGGCGACCGCGGCGATCACGCCGACGTCGGATGCCGAATCGGACATCGCCGTCATGAACGCGGCGTTCACCTCGGTCGAGACCAACACCGGCGAGACCTATCGCGCCGACACGCTGGCAATACCGGGCACCGCTATCCCCTGACGGCGGTAACCCTGCGCGCCCCTCGTCCATAGCGTCGCGGTGCCATGAAGGTATTCCCCACCCGCCGCTTCTATTTCACCGGGGTGAGCCCCGATATCGAACGCCGAACCGTGTCTGGCGGAACGTCGATCAGTGGTGAAGAGGATCTGGTCGAGACGGACGGCGGGGGCCGGGTAGTAGTCGAGTTCACCGAGGCGTATCTGGATGCTCCGGAAGCCGCGACTGCATGGCGCGCAATCAGTGCGCAGTTTGGCAGCGGGACACGTCCGATCATCGTCCCTCTTGGCGATGCCAAGCACCAGATGATGGGCGACGTCACGACCCCTATCGGCGGGCTGCCGTGGTGGGAGGAATCCGATTTTACCGACAGCGAGCCGCATGCCACGTTGACAGCAACCGCGGCGCTTCGCGCGACGACGATCAGCGTAGACGTGTCCGACCTCGCAAAGCCCGTCCGCCCCGGCATCTGGCTCTCGATCGACCACGCGACCTATCGGCATCGTGCCTATCCGGTTGCCGAGGTGCTGTCCGACGATGGCGCCACGGCGCTGATCAAGATTGGCATGCCGCTCCGTGAGGCAACTGCAAGCGGAACGCCAGCCGAGTTCTACGATCCGAAATGCACCATGCGCGTCGATGGCGGCATGGGATCGCCCGTCACGTTTGGATATGCCGAGGGCTCCGTCCGGTTCGTCGAGTATTTCGGGGATATACCGGCATGACGCCCGCTCAGGTCGATCTGGTCGCCGAACGTGGCACTCCCTTCGTCGATGTGACGACGTTCGAGGGGTTCGATTACAGCGCCGCGACTTTCGTACTTGAGGTGCGCGATTATCTCGACAAATCGGGCGCGGCTCGGGTCGCACTCGGAAATGCGGCACCGACAGCTCAGGGAATTTCCGTGTCAGTCACTACGACCAACGACATCCCGAGCAGCGATATCCAGATCAGGATTAATGAGACGACGATCGAGGGACTGCCCTTCACCACCCCCCGTGGCGGCGATCTCGTCTTGCAATATGCGCTCGACATCGACGGTGGCGGGCACGGCAAGGTGCGCCGGATGAAGGGCGCTTTTATCGTGAAGGCGAGCGCCAATGGCTGACCGTATAATCAGGGTAGTAGAGGGGCGTACGATCGTCACGGAAGGTGCAGCGCTTATCTCGCCGTTGGTAGCGAGCGCTGCCAACAGCGCCGCGACAGCACTGGCTGCAGCATCAGAGGCCGCGATCGCCCGCGACGTAGCGGTCACCGAAGGCCCGGTATTCTACGCCACCATCGCAGCCGGTGAAGCCGCGACAGCAACCGATGCCGCGTTCGCGGTGGCGACGGGTGACGGCTATGTCTCGTGGTATCGGCGCACATCGGGCGGGTCCCTGCTGATCTTCCAGGCGCTGACGAAGGAGGGGACAGATTCCCTTTCGATCGGTGCCACCGAGATCAAAGATGCAGCCCCCGGCGATCCATTTAGCGCCATCCTTTTCCGGCCTGCGGTAAAAGGGCGGCGTGGTGAAACTCAGGTTAGCCCGAACGATGGTGACGGGACAAACAACGCGACAGAGCGCGACCAGTTCGCAGGCGGCGAAGTCACTGCTTACGGGTACGATCTCCGGGGCTCGCTCGGCGCTGCCAACAACATCGCATATTCGCTTCGCTACGCCCGCGTGGGCGGGGTCTGTGTCTCGGTTGATATCGCCACGTTTGCCCCCGGCTCCACCCCGGATGTGCCGTTCCGCCTTCTGAATGAAAATGCCGGATATCACACGGAATGGGGGACCAACGGGCGGGTGAACTTCCGGCTCGGTATCACGTCTGGCGGCCCGATCGATATCGCGGGTGACGGATCGAGCGTGTTTTCTGCTGGCAATCCGCTTCCCGCATTTCGTGCGCGCGGCGATAGCCCTGCCTATGATTTGGAAGAATGGACGACTGACGGGCTGACCAGAATTAACGGCATGAGGTTCCGACTCATTGGCGGTAAGCTCTATCTGTCCACGCTAAATTCTTCGGGCGATGCTGTCACGAATCCAATCGAGGTCGGGATGACTGGCGCGATCGTGCTGCGCGGCCCGGTTACGATCAACAGCGATAATTCTGTTCTGCCCGACTTCAATATCGGTGTTCCAGGTGTGGGAAAATCTCAGCCTGCGGTCGACTTCAATGACAGTGACAGCGGCAAGGCGGTGCGCTTCCGGGTCGTGAACGGTATTCCATCGCTTTATTGGGTCGATGACGGCATCGTGCCGTTCGACTTCACGGCAAGCGGCGGGCCGATATTCCGCAATATCCGCGCGGACACCACGACCGGCAATTCGATGGATGAGGTGCGTTACGACACCGCCACCAGTGAACTGGTTCGGTTCGCGTACACGCCACCGACGCTAGCTGCCGACGCCACCGACCTCGCGACCGCCATCACACTCGTGAACCAGCTCAAGGCGCTGGAAATCGCGCGCGGGCGGGCCGTCTGATCGTGATCCCCATCCTCACAGACGGCGCGCGTCTAGCAGCGTGGGGGATCGGCCTGCTGCTCGTCTGGGTAGCGACGCAGCGGCTATCCAACATGGCGCACGTCGCTATGTCGGCGCGCGGCTGGGCCCCGAAGCCACGCCTCGTCTATCGACCGGTCGGTAGCGGCGGGGATCTGCGATCGAGCCTCACGGCGTTGGCCGCGGGGCTTACCGCTCTGTTCGGCTACACGACGCCGCTTATGGGGCACGTCGCGCGCTGGTCGACGGTGATGGCCCCGCCTGCTCAATACCTCGCTGCGGTCAATTTCTTCGTGGTTGTCGAGGTGTTCGTTCTCGGTCGCATCGCGCCGAATCCGCGATATAAAATGCAGTGGGCGGGCTGCTGGTACATCGCCTCGCTGCTCATCATGGGCGTTGCGGGGGTGAATGGTGCCGGATGAGGGCCGCTCCTGTCGCGCCGGGGCTGGTGGGCGCCCTGACGGCATGGCTCTGGGCTCCGACCGAAGGTGGGTTGCCGCTGATCGGGGTTGCCGTCCTGACCCTACTATCGTGCGCGTTCGGCATGGCGTCGAGCCTTGCGCGGGTCGAGGACGCCAAGGCGTTCAAGCAGGCTCGCCGTCAATTGATCTGGAACGCGGGCGGGGTCTGGATCGCGTCATTGATGATCGCGCTGATGACGAAGTCCGACCTTCCCTGGTCGCTTGGCATCGGGCTCGGTGTCGGCATGGCAGGTACGCGGGTTCTGGAGGTGCTGGAGAACGGCGTCGTCGGACTGACGCGCCGCGTTGCTCCGGGCGCGGACGGGCTCGACGAGGTGCGCCGCGAGCTCAGCGACATTCGGAAACAGACACAGGCAGCCATCAGCGAAGAGCGGGTGTCCAAGGATCGCAAAGCCAAGGGGGCGAATGATGACGGTACTCAATAGGGCCGCGTTCTTTGCGACCGTGCGCATGCGGCTGGGATCGCTCAACCAATCGCAGGTCGAGGGCTTCGGCGTTCTGCTCGATGCGATCGACGGCGCACCGTTGGCGCATCAGGCATACATGCTGGCGACCGCTTGGCATGAAACCGCGGCGACGATGCATCCGATCAAGGAGATGGGCGGGCCGTCCTATTTCACGAAGATGTACGACGTGGCCGGGAACCGCACCAAGCTGTGCATCGCGAACGGCAACACCTGCGCCGGTGATGGCCCCCGCTATTGCGGTCGCGGCTTCGTGCAGCTGACGTGGAAGAATAACTACGCGCGGGCAGGGGCAGAACTCGGCATCGATCTAGTCGGCAATCCTGATCTGGCGATGGCGCCGGGACCGGCCGCGCGCATCATGCGGCAAGGCATGACCGAAGGATGGTTCAGCGGCAAAAAGCTGTCTGATTATCTGCCCAGCCAAGGGGTGGCTACGCATGACCAGTACGTCGCCGCGCGCCGGATCATAAATGGATCTGACCGCGCCGAACTGGTCGAGGATTATGCCCAGCATTTTGAGCGGGCTCTGCGCGATGGAGGTATCGCATGAACGACTCCCGCGAATGGCCGCGCCTCGTTATGTCAGCAGCGATTGTTGCTTACTTCGGTTGGGCGCTGATTGCGCATTGGTCGAACGGCATCGAGGAAACGCTCAAGAGCGCCTTTATGATCGCAGTCGGCTATTGGCTGGGATCGTCCAAAGGTAGCAGCGACAAAGCTGCGGTGTTGGCATCCGGCCCGCAACCGGTCGAGGTCGTCAACCCGACCGATAGGCCGGTGCCGACGGAGGATGCGGCATGACGATCCCGTGGGGCCTTATCCTGAAGCTGGGTATCCCGCTCGCGCTGATCGCCGCGATCATCGGTCAACACTTCCTTCTGGTCCGCGCAGACAGCACGATTGCAGGGCAGCGTATCCAGATCGAGCAGCAGGTGGCGGAACTCGAACGCGAAAAGCTGAAGACTGCGACGCTGGAAAAGGCCGCGACGGAACGTGCCGACGACACCGCCCACCTGGACACCATGAAGGACGACCTGACCAATGCGATCAACGCTGCACCGAAAGGCAATGCGCCTAGCCCCGCTGTTCGCGCTCTTGCCTGCGAGCGCTTGCGCCAATCGGGTAACACTTCCTCCGCCATCTATAAGCGTCAGTGCGGTTGATGTCGCTGCGGCTAATGCGGTGAAGCCTAAGCCTCATCCAGAAGCCGTCGAGGACGACGCTGTGGCTGCATCTGACAGCGCGGCTATCGAGATATGGGGCGAGACTGTATCGCGCGCATGGGGGCGGATATGCCGGACTATGGCGGGGCAGGGCGTGACGGTCGACTGTCCTGCGGCATCGGTAAAGGCGGGGAAGTAAAAGGTAACCGCCAGTTACCTTTTAGCTAGCTACAATCTGACCCGCGCACTTTCCACGAAACGGGGCTAACGTACAAAGCTACCCCACATGCATCGGCTGTGACTTCGGGTACATCCACGGTGCAACGGATAGATCGCCTGCCATGAACCGGCGGGCCCGATCGCGGAACACCTCGCGCACTTCGACGCTCTGCACTTCCCATGTTCCCAGCACGATCGCCAGTTCAGGAAGCGCACCGGGCGGCATGGCAGCGAACATCTGGCGCGCCGTGCGCTCGGTGAAGGGGTGGCCTTCGTCAGGAACCTTGGACACGGGCGAACCTCGGATGATGCCGGAACCCTTGCGGCGTGAGTTGCCAGCGCCCTTGCCAGTAGCGGACCAGGCCATTGTCGGCGAGCCGCGCGATTGCATCAGAGGATCCCGTCAGCGCCCATCCTTCGCCATCGTGGATGGCTGTCGCGATCAGGGCTCGATCGGCCTCAGTCGTCAATGTTGCGCCGCTCCATTTCACCAGCCGCGATATCGGCTTCCTCGCTTTCGACCTCGCACTGGTTATAGAACCGGGCCACCTCCTGGTCGGGCATAGCTGCGAGGCGGGTTTCTAGGGCGGTGCGGTCGGCGTCGTTCATCGCAGGAGGTTACGCCGCCTCGCTCGATTCGGGAAGATAGTCGGATGCCCGCTCCAGCCGCTTCCGGCACGGCGCGATCCAGCTAAGCCGTGCTGATGGGCGCGCCATCTTTCCCGGCCCGTTGGGGTGCCAAACGATCCAGCAATAGGCGGTCGCCGTCGATCCGGTCGCGGTAAGCTTGCCCTTATGCATGACCACGCGCTCGGTGAACTGGAGGACGTGCGCAGGCTGGTGCATCGAGAAGAGCCGGTCGAACCGCCCGACGCCTTCCAGGAACGCGGCCCGGACGATGATCGCTGCGCCGACCCGGCTCGTCCCGATCGCGCGCTCGATGAACTGTTCGGCGAGGCGGAACGGCGGGTTGGTGATCGTCCAGTCGACCGGCGTGGGCGGCAGGCCGAAGAGATAGTCGCTGACGGGAAACCCCGCACCATAGTCGTGGACGTCGCTCGCCTCGACCGATCCGAAGACTTCACGCAGCGGCGCGACCATGTGGCCTCGATTCGCGGCGGGCTCGCGGCACGTCATCCCCGGCCTGAGCAATTCTTCCGCGGTCAGGAATTCGCACAGGGCGCGGGTGGCCCAGGGAGGGGTGGGGAAGTCGTCCAGGCTGTCGTGTGCCTCGACCCGGCGCTGCATGACGGCGGTGCTGCGGTTTTGGGTCATGCTGCCCTCCACAGGATCGGGTTCTGATCCGGCGCGATGCGATGCTTGCCGCGCGCCATCGGGTGCTTCGGCGCGCCGTCCTTCGTGGTGCCCCAGCACCATAGGTCAGGATAGGGCGCGACCCCGGTCTGGATGCCCTCGGCCAGCTGCTCAATCCACATGTCGTCCCATGCGATCGCGCCCCAGCATACGAACACCTGATCGGCGCGCTTCGCCATATCGATCACGGCGTCATAATTGTGCTGCATCTGGTCGCGGTCGTGCCATTCCCCCGCCCAGCCAGCTTCGGCAATGCGGCGGCACTCAGCCGGGCTGGACGTGCAGAACGGGTAGAGGTTCGCAGCATCGTATCCGCCGAATCCGAACCGATGAAACCACGCGTTCCACCAGCGTGACGTTGGGTCGTCCTTCATCGCATCGGCGTCGCTCGGGTTGCAGCCGATCACCAGTGCTCGGGGGCCTGGTCCCCAGTCGAGCGTTAGACGGCGACGGACGCCGGGCGTGGGGAAGTGCGCTGATCGCCGCATGATGGGCTCGCCGAATAGGTCCGTGCCTAGGTCGTTCATGCCCTCGCTCCCGTAACGAAACTACGCCCGTCGGTCCTGACGCGCTCGGCACGATCACCACAGCCGATGAGGTCTAAAACCTCTGCCGTATCGGCGACATTGCGCGCGATTAGGTGCTCGGCCCAAGCGCGCTCGGCAGCTCGGACCTCATTGTAAAGGGCGGCGCTCCCCCGGAACCATTCGCCACGGATACGGCTGCTCGCAAAGCGCACATGGAGCCGCTTCTCGTCGGCGATGCTGCCCGGATATGCGCCGAGCAACGTCAGCTCTTTAAAGTGCGAGGTTTGAAGATGCGAAAGCCGCGACCTCGGGTCGGTGGCATATCCGATTTTTATCGGCCCCCTGATCCCGCATCGGACGAAATATACGAAGCCCGAGAACGCTTCGCGAACATCCTCCGGGACTATTCCGTGATTCGTCATACCGCTGCCTTCCATGCGTATCCGGTTCGTTCCGAATAGTGCCGAAGGCCAATGGTGACTGATGACCGCTCAAACCGCAGAAATGCGGGAGACAAATGGTCGGGGAGACAGGATTCGAACCTGCGACATCCTGCTCCCAAAGCAGGCGCGCTACCGGACTGCGCCACTCCCCGACGCGAACCGGGGCCTAGGCGGGGGCGGGGCCGGGCGCAAGCGGTGAATGCACGGGGGAGCCGATCCATCGTGAATAATCGCGATCAGCGGAAAATTGGTGGGCCCGGCACCTATCGAACTCACGCCCTTGTAGCACATCGGCGATACAGCGGAATACCCCCTCAGATACCCCCGCGTGCCGGATGCTGTAACCGGATCGCGGCATGACCGGCAGCCGCTACACCGCCGCTGACGTCCGTGCCGCGCTGACGAGCCGATACCGCGCGCCCGAATGGGCCTGCTTCTTCGAGGTCGCGAACAGCACCGGCGCGGGCGCGACGCGGTCGGCGGATGCGATCGCTATGAGCCTCTACCCGTCGCGCGGGCTGCGCCTGCATGGGTTCGAGATTAAGGTGAGCCGGTCGGACTTGCTGCACGAACTCAGGCAGCCGGACAAGTCAGTGCCGATCCAGCGCTTCTGCGATCACTGGTGGATCGTCACGCCGCCGGACATTGTGAGGGAAGGGGAGTTGCCGCCCACTTGGGGCCACCTGGTCCTGAAGGGCAACGGCCTCAACTGCGCGGCCAAGGCGCCGCAGCTGGAACGAGATGCTTGGGAGCCAGCATTCCTCGCCGCGCTGCTGCGCCGTGGACACGAGGCACGCGAGCGCGCGATCCGCGATGGCGTCGACACCGCAATGGCTAGCGAGCGCGCGGCGATCGCGGCCGAGGTGAAGAAGCGTGTCGACCGCGAGATTCAGATGCGCAGCGCGGTCCGCGACGAAGCAGTACGGCAACTCGCGAGGATCCGCGAGGCGGCAGGGATGGACCCGGATCGATACTTTGACGGCGAGAGGTTCGGCCGGGCCATCGCCCTGGTGCATCGCGCCGGCGTCGCGGCGACCTATGGCGCGCTCAACACGCTGGAGCATCAAGCGCGATCGCTGCTGACTGCGATCGAGGCCGCGCGCGCCGTCGACGGCGTTCAGCACGATGGGGTGCCCGCATGACATAACCCGAAAGCCACTTCCTTAGGATCCGGAAAAGGCCATATTGGCGTTGTAGTCGATGAGCTTCGACGACTCAGGAGGTTTCCATGTTCGATCCACATGCCGCGATGAAGGATATAACGAGGGCGCGCTCGTCCGGTTACGTCACGAACAAGCATGCGGTACGCGCGCCACGGACCACTCAGCCCGACTATGAGAAAATGCGCCGTATGTCTCAGCCAGACCCAGCAGATCCAGATAAGAAAGAAGGGTAAGCGGCATGGCGGTCAATGGAGCTTCGGCGATAGGCGACAACCAGTTTCCCAGAACCGCCACAATCCCGGTCCAATCGCCGTTGTACTGGGTCAGCCAGAAAGACCGCTATCTTCGGCAGATGCTTATCCGGGACATCGAGGCGCTTACGGGACGCCGCTTGATCGTCTATTTCGCCAATAGGTACGTCGCTGGTGGCTCCATCGATGCCGGCGACGTGTCCTACCTTGTCGAGCTGCTGTCGGACGTTTCGCCTGACGAACCAGTAGACTTCCTTTTAGAAACGCCTGGTGGCCAGACCGACGCCACGGAGGCACTGATATCGATACTCCAGACCCGCATCCCTGGCTTTCGCGCCGTTATCGCAAACGCTGCCAAGAGCAATGGTACGCTCATTTCGCTCGCCGCGTCTTCGATTGTGATGGGGGCTGCGTCTGAGCTGGGTCCGATTGACCCCGCGCTCGGTGGCACTCCCTGTTCCATCCTGGCAATGGATCAGTTCGCGATGATGAACTTCCCGCTGCACCAGCTTGGCCTGCTAGCTCTCAACCAAACGAAGAAACTCGCCGAACGCTTGCTTCGAGATGGGATGCTTTCTGATAAGCCAGGCGAGGTCGAGCGGGTGGCCCGGACGCTCGGCAGTAGAGACGTCTATTTCTCTCACGGCAGCACGATCGACCACCGCGAGGCCGCTGATCTCGGCTTGAAGATCGAATATTTACCGCCCGAGGATGAGGTGTGGCAGCGCCTGTGGCTTCTCTACACCATGTACGACTTCGACGTAAAAAGAGACGGATACGTCAAAATCTTCGAAGGGCGTGGACGGAGCACGTCGGTATCGCCCAGTCTCCCGTCGGGCCCGACCGAGTGATCTTCACCTGATAGGCCAAGGGCCAGCGGTGGACCATATTCATCCCAGGTGAAGGGCAGGGCGCTACATCGCCGCCATGGCCCGACGCCCGACTTCCAAGCGCCTGCGGCGCCAGCCTCAACCGCCCCCGGTCCACCCTGATCGCCGCCACTCTCTACGGCAGCGCCTCAAGAGGTGGTGGACAATAATCCGTACTGCGTTCTGAACCCCGGCTCCAACTCCGACATCTCGGTACCCGCGGATAGACACGCGGTTTGCGTTTTACGAGGCGCAGCGCAAATTGTCATAACGCGGGGAAGGGTGCATGTTCGGCTTATGACCGAACCCGACCCGCGCGAACTGAATGATGACCCCGCCGAGGTATCCGACGCCGATCTCCTGGCAGAGTACCAGCGAACCACAGGTGAGGGGCCGGAAGCCGAAGCCATCCTTGCCGAGATTCAGCGACGCGATCTCGACATATGAGGGACCCCCGGACGTGGTTTGCAGCGCACCCAGGCGGCCTTAGCTGGATGCCGGTTAGAGCGGAGGGGTGGGGCGTGGTCGCACTGATCGTATTCATCGCCGCTGCCGCGTGGTGGAGATGGCAATAACCTCGAGACCCATGAAACGGTTTGGCTGATACCGCTTGATCGTTGAGAACGAAAAGAGAACAAGGGGCTCCCTGATTCGACGGAGCCTATCATGCCTATCCCCAGCCGTAGCATTCCACCCCACCGCCAGCGGCTGCTTGAGGTCGCATCAGCGCGGGGGCAATCGCTTGCCCACCTGTCCGCGATCCTCGGTCGCAACGCGGCGTATATTCAGCAGCACATCGAGCGGGGCTCCCCGAAGCGCCTGCATGATGAGGACCGCCGCCGCCTGGCGATTTACCTGAACGTCGACGAGCGCGAGCTGGGTGCGCGGGATCCATGGTCCCCGCCAGCGTGATATGGGGCGGACCTATCTGCGCACGCTCGGCGATTGCGAGCACCACGGGGTCGTTCTGAAGATTACATGCGCCAGTTGCGGGCGGGAGGCGTTCGCCGCGCCTTCCGAATTTCTCGCCATCGGAAAGGCGCGGATCAAACGGCACACCCGGCTCAACGACCTTCAGGCGACACTGGTATGCCGGGGCAGCCAGGGCGTACCGGGATGCGGGGTCCGCGGCGCGGAGCTTCGGCCCCTGTGGGCGCATGAAGTGCCGGGGATCCCCGCGGGCGTTCCGGTGCTCCCGTGGCTGCGCGCCGACGATCGCGAGCGCAAGCGACTGATCCGGGTGGCGAGAAGCTGATCGGCCTATCGCGTCAGCTTCGCCGCCCAGTCGACCGCGTTCTGCAGCCGGATTACCGCGGCGGTGCAGATACCGACGTCGGCTGGCGCAACCATGACGGCCGTTCCACCGGGGCCGTCAGGCTTTCCGGCAGCGGAGGCAGCGCCGGGCAGGCCAGCGCTTGCGAGACGACCGCGATCGGCTGGACTGCCACCGGTTTCGACGCGCACGCTGTGAGCGCGAACATAGTCAGTGGCCAGCTGCTGCGCCGCAGCCATCTTCGTATGCAGATCACGGTCGTACTCCTGTTTCAGATTGGCGAAGCGATCATCGGTCGCCCGTTTTGCGCTGATCGCTGCCGCCGTGGCGCGCTGGGTGACGGCAGCCACGTCGGCACGGGTCTGCTCGAGCGCCTGCGCGTTGCTCTTGGCGACCTGCACCGCGGTGTCGCGCTCGGTCGTCCTGGTCTGCAGCGAGGACCGGGTGGTCCAGTATAGACCGAAGCACACGACCGCGGCGACGATCGGGTCCCAGAGGCGCAGCGCGCGCCACGCCGCCGCGAGCGTTATCCCTTCCATCAGACGGTTTCTTTCAGCCGCACGGCGTCTTCGGGAACCGCTGGGTCCGACGCCAGCGCGAAGAAGCGGGTGTGCGTCAGCAGGTCGCGCAGCCCGGTCCAGCCTGCGACGAGCGCCAGCATGACAAGGCCGGTGATCAGGTCGATGGTCTGATCGTTGACCAGCGCCGCGGGCAGCACGTTGCGCAGGCCGAGCGCGCCCGCCAGCGCGGCGACGCCGACGCGCAGCTGGCCCTTCGCGATCTGCGCGAGCGGCGACTGTGGAACTTCGAGGTTGAGCGGCACGGGCGTCGTGGCGGGGTCGAGTATCGTCGGCTGATCGGTCACAAGATGATCTCCTTTGCGGTGATGAGGCGCTGTGTCCGATCGGCGAGACCATTGGTCCCACCGTTGATGCGCCGCGTGATGTTGGTGATGTCGTCCTGATCGGCGAGGGCGTTGAGGCCGTGGTCGGACCAGTATTTCGCTGCGACCAACATCCCGATCGACGGCATCGCGACAATCTCGGGACTGCCTTCGAAATCGATGCCGAGAGCCTCGCCATAGGCTCGATAGTTCCGTCGACCCGTCAGCTGGATTGGGCCCCGGCCATGGAACCGCGCTCCATCGCCCGGTTGCGAGTTGCCGAGGTCGGCGCGGCCATCATAGCGCGCGAAATACGATGAGCCGCCCAGTTCCTGCATGTACCGGAAGCCGCCGCTTTCATGCCCGACCTGTGCCATGAAGTGCGCGAGGCGGAGCGGCGCGTCGAGAATGCCGTAAGCGGGTAGATGGACCGCGGCGCCGAGCGCCAGCGCGACGGCCGTCGAGGTGTCGGCACCCATGCGCTGGAAGAGCGCGCGCAGAGTGCCGCGACCGATCTCGCCGTCGGCGCCGACGCCCAAGGCGCGCTGCATGCGTTTCGCGTCGTCTGCGTTCATAGCCAGAATGTCCCAACAAAGGCGCTCCACAGCGCCAGACCAACAAGGAAGACGACGAAGCCGATCGGGCGCCGCTCGGTTTCCAGCGCATGCAGCGCCGCCGACAGCAGCATCCCGATTTCGCCGAGCAGAAGGCACCCCATCCACAGCCCCTGCGTCCAGCCGGGCATCGCGATGTCGAACCAGGGCGTGAGCAGCGTGATCGGCGCCGTGGCGCGCGCGCCGTCGACGACAAGGCCGGAGGCGCGGGCCCACGATCCGAACAGCAGGCCGACCGAGGTCAGCGTGATCGCGATCCGGCTGATGAGGTAGACGCCGCGCCGATCCGGATCGAACGGGTAGAACCAGCGCCGCACGAGCCGCGCCCAGCCGAAGAAATTGCAGGCCGCCCCCAGCGTCGCCGCACCGAAAAGCCAGATCAGGAATGCGGTCATCGTCCATCCACCAAGTCGTCGAGAGGTTCGCGGCGAACGGGCGAGGACGCGCGCGCCTCGATCCGGGAAGCAACGCGGTCGAGACGCGCCATGGCGACGTCCATTGCGGTTTCGTCAGGCGTGGGCCTGATCATGGCGAAGATGGCGCGGGTCATGGCTGCGAGATCCCGGAGCGGTATCATCGGCTTCGATCCTGTCGGTCCTTGATGACTACGAGCTCGGAGCGGACCATGTGGAGTTCCGCAGCCAATTGCCGTTCTAGCCCCTCGACCGCATCGGTCGCCCGGTCGAGCGCCGCGCCGTTGGTTTCCGCCGCTCTGGTAGCCGCCCGCGCCGCCGCCGCGCTCGCCCACAGTCGCTCGATGAACTGCAGGAACAGCAGGAAGAACAGCGCGATCACGTAGAGGTTCGGGCCATCCGCTTGCAGCAGGATATCGCCCATATCCTTGGCGTTCGGCACGGTCGGCCCCGATGGCGAAGCGGCAGTCGTGAGCGGCAGCAGTGCTAAAGGAAGCCAGCGCCACGTCGAGAGTTTCAGGTTCACCACGCGATCACCATGGCCCCGTTGATCGACGCACGCCGTTGGTCAAAACGGAAATCATTCGACCAACCTCGCGACCATCCGCGTCTGAACATCTTTCCCGATGCGGGCCACGTACCGGGCCTCACCCATCAGCCAACTGAGGCAGCTCACAACGCATACTCAGCGCGCATCAGGTCAAGGATGCCGCTCAGATTGCCCGCTTCACTCGCCGCGCTCAAATCACGGTCGAATACTAGCACCCGACCAATTTTACCGGGGAAACCGTAGCCAAAGTTCCACCCGCCAATCTCCAGAGGGTATCCAGTTGCGGGAGGTGATCCGAACCCCCCTTGCCCGATCAACCCACCAGTCGATGATAGGATGGAGCCAAGTTGGGTTTCGGCATCGTAGGTAAAGGTTTCGAGGAACGTGCCATCGGCGTAGATAGATGGTACGCCTGGGGTACTGGTGTTCGGAAACCAGCGCATGGACCCAGATACTTGACGGGCATGGATTAGGTTATCGAGTGAAGGGCCGCTCCCAAACATAACAGCTGCTGCGACTGCTGCCTCGTCGGCCGTTTGCTGTCGGACCAGCATTATCGAAAAAGAGCCGTTTGCCCGCGCAACACTGGACTGGATCAACCGGCTAGTCCCGCGGGTGAATGCCAGCGCTGGCTTTCCGTTGATATCGGACAATACCGCATCAGCGGACCCACTTGCCGTTGTGTTCCAGGTGGCGAGCGATGCGCGATCGAGAGCGGTCCCACCTGAGAAATCGGCTGGGTCAAAGTGCATGGCGAGGCCGTTCCGCCCCGCTGCGGTCGCCAGCGCGCGGTCGAACATGGATGGCTCCAGAATTTGGATCGAACTTGCGCGAACGGTGTCGCTGTAGCGAAAATTTCCGCGGGTCGGGATGTCGGCGATCATCGTGCGTCCTTCACGCTACCGGGAGCGCGCAATGGCTCATCCAGTTGTAGAGGGGGGTCGAACCATCGGCTGCTAGGTCGGCGCTGCTATCTCGGAAATTAGTTCGCGGGCCGCTCGTCGGACCCGCCTCATCGCCTCCCGCGCCGTACATTCCAGCTGACAACGTACCGGCGACTGCGCTGGCTAGCGTCGCGGTGATCGTGTTGCCCGACACTGCGATTGAGCTGATCGCAACATTGGCCCCTGTGCCGTCTTTGTAGACAAGACCATATTGAGCAGCCGCGGCAACCCGCGTGGTATCAATTGCGAGTGCGCCAGCCGGGGGATTGCAGGTGATCATGAGAGCCGTCGCGCTTCGCACAGCAGAAACCATCCGCAGCGGCGTCCAGGTGCCGCCGGTCGCGATCACCCCCAGCGCGCGCCCGTGATAGTCCCCCAGCAGCCGATACCCTGCAGCGGTCAGGTGAGGGCCGTCCGCATAAGGCAGCATGTATTTCGGGCAGACGCAGACAAACCGGACTGGATCATCGATCGACGCCTGAAGCTGCGCCAAGGTGACGGCCGACGTCGGGATGCCGCCGTAGATCGTCCACGATGATACCTGATCGGTGACCAGCGGGACAATCGCAGTTGAATCACCCATGACCTGACGCGCGTCGGCCTGCCAGTCGCCCTGCCATTCCGTCAGGTGCCCGAGATAGGTCGCAAGCGAGTCGGCGTAGTTATTCTCGCCGTGGACGACATCAAGGGCAATCATCCGGTAATCGAGGCCAGCACCGCGGGATATCGCTGCGGCTCGGCGCATGGCGAACAGCGCATTTCGGTACGGCTGCGTTCCCTTTTTCAGCGCCGAATAGAGTTGCCCGCCGACCCCGTGCGCAGACGCTATCACCGCGGTGTAGGGATCGACCGCGCCAAGCATCCGGTTGACCGCCTGAACCAGATGGACCTCGGTTCCGATCGAGCTCGGTCCTGCCAGATCGATGATCGAGGAAACATGGCGGTCCTCGAGCGCATAGGCTGTCGAGTTTTCGCCGGGAACGACTGAGCCGGTGAACATCAGGCCTCGACCGGGATTGAGCGCAGTCGTGCTGATCGGCGGGACACCAGACTGGCCTATGCTGAGCGATTGTCCCTGCCCGGATATGTGCGCGATCGTCGCGATGTCATTTACGCCGGTGGCGACTGCGATTAGCGGATCGGTTGCAGCTTCGATAAGCGCGCCGATCGGACCGTCCTCGCCTACCGCGAACGGGGTGTAGCCGTCCTCGTCCAGCAATCCTTGCGGGACGTAAAGGATGCGCTTGCCAGTGCTGATCGGAAGCAGCGGGGCATCGCGCCCGATCGCCGCCGCTAGTGCGATGTCGCGCGCGGCTTCCGCGTCTGCCGCAGCAGATTCTGATCTCACAGTAAGCGGACCCAGCAGGTCTGCGCCATCGATCGAAACCGAGATTACGTCACCGTTCGAAACTGTGACGAGAGCAGAAGATACAGGTGAGATCGCTGGGGATGTGCCGTAGCCGCTGCCACGATCAACTGGTGCCGCATCCGAATCCATAGCGCTGGCGAGAGCCCAGAAGTCACCGTAGAGTCTGGTCCTACCATCCCATTGGATCGCGAACGCTAGCTTACTGTTTTCACCTATTTCGCCGGTGTACGGGAACGCCTCGGCACTGGTCATAGTCGTCTTGTTGATCCGCATGATCAAAGTCGAGACCGGCAACCCATCGACCATCATAACGCTATCGAGCTTGATGCCCTCAGCCGCGGTCGTCGTCACTGTCGCTAGGTCGACTCGTGGCGCACCGGGTGTGTCAGGCAAGAGCCGGAATTGCGCCCGTATCGTTCCCGCCGACGCAGCCGCCGTCAGATCGACGCCGCGCACGGCGATCGTGAGCGTGAACAGTTCGTTTCGCCACGCCGCAATGGCGAGGCGTTGGGAGGATGCCATTGAGATATCTCCGGTAGCCCGCGGGGCGATCAAGGAATAACGGTGTTCTGCTTGATGTTGTGCGACAGCACGCCGTTCGAGACGTAGGTGTGCGCCCCGGTAACGGTCATCTTCACGACCTGCTGCGTGCCAGCTATCTGCGTCGCGCCGGGCACGGCGCGCATTGCGATCCATGCGCCGGTGTAAACGAGGTGGTCGCCGGTAGCGGACAGCGGGCGCCCGCCAATCTCCGCGGACCAAACGTCCTCGCTATCGACGATCATGAATGCCTCGACCGGGAAGAATCCCCACTCAAGCGTGACCTCGTGGCGGGTGTAGACCCGTTCGCCCACAGCCCATTCGCCAGCAGGCTTTTCGACGCCAGGCGCAGCAAGCAGCGGCGTGTCGATCGTAACGCAGTTGCCGCCTGGGGGGGATGCGCCGCCGCCGTCTGCAGGCGGGCTGCCCGCGGTGGGGATCGTTGCATATCCGACATAGTGGCGCCCCGGGTGGTCCGGAGACGCGCGCGCATCGAGATCGTCCACGAACAGCTGATTGGCCACGGCACCGCCGATTCGATCGAAATCATCATATCCGATCGCCCGAAAGTCGCCGGCCGCGAGCCCGCTCGAGATCGTGGCCCCGTCAACAGCTACGTCTGCGTGCCCATCGGTGTATCGGCGCGTGTGATCGCTGATCGTGATCGTGCCATCATCCGCCGCTGTGATCGTTAGGCCGATCGGGAAAGATGTCGCGATCGCCAATTGGATCGCGGACAGGTTATCTGCAGGATAGGCGGTCGGGATACTCAGGTCGGGCGTCCGCGGCGGGGTGCCGCTTTGGCCAAGCGCGAATGGATGTTTCCCTGGTGTCTCTGATCGGCAGGTCAGTGTGACGCCGAGCGATGCCGCGTCGATCTCCCGGGTCCGAACGACGACGTCCCGACCGAACAGGTTGGCCTCTGGCAGATCAGCGGTAAGGCAGTCTCCAGGTAGATAGCCCAGCGCGTAAATCTTGAGCGGCAGCACGATGCCGTCGAGCTCGCGATCGTCGAGCATCTGCAGGACCGATAGCTTCGCGCCGAGGTCCACGTCCTGTACCAGGGGCAGCACAATCTCTTTCGGGCGTGTTCCCGAGTCCTCTCCTACATATTCAGCGACGCTGATCGCATCGAGCGGCACGACCTCCCACCCGTGGCTTTCCAACCTGACGCGGGGGATAACCGTATTACGCCGCGTGCGCATCGATGCCGTCGACGGAACATCAATATCTCCTGCAATGTCCTCCGAAGCGATCGTCCCGATCGAAACGCGCGGGGCCGAGAACGTGCACGACAGTAGCGCGCCGATTGGCATCACCTCGCCACCGCCTGCCTGCGCCAGCATCTTGAGGATGTCCCAGTCATTATCCGCAGTCGTGTAGACAAGGCCGCCAGCCTTCCACCCGACCAGGTCGGCGTAGTTGGCCGCCTCGATCCAGCGCGTCAGGTCGATTCCCGTGATTGGTAGCCCGCCCCCGGCCATTAGAGTCCTGTTCTGGACCGCCCCGAGCGCGAACCACAGTCCGAGCAGCCAAGGATTCTCCGTATACAGGTGCGTGGACGGGTCATCGGCGCGGCATGGCCCAGCGCCCCCAACAACCGTATCATCGAGCCGGGGATCCCACGCCAACACGCCCTCGATGACACGCCCTCGCTGTGGCACGCCGTTGGGATAGGTCTTACCGTTCGTGTCGAACTTCAGCGTCCATAGATCTGCAGCGAGCCCCGATATCTTGCTGGTCGCATCCCACCCCGGGAACGGCCCCTGCGGGCCCGCCAGCGCGCGCGCCTCAGGGCAGGCACCAAGCTGCGTATCAAGCCACATGAAGCCGTTGTACGTGCCCGATGCCGCGCCGCCGATGAACGTCACCTCAGCTTTGTCTATCAGCAGTGGGCCGACCTGGTTGACCGGGCCCATGCTAAGCACTGTCACCCAGCTTTCGAGGCTGTTTTTCGTGCCGTAATATTGTCGGTGAACGACGTTGCCGCCGACGTAAGTGCGCCCGAATACGATTGGGATGCCTGCATCTTTGTCGATCTTGAACGCCGACGGATTGCCGCCAACTGAGCCTTTTGGACTACCGCCTCCGACGGTCGCTGCAGCGAGCGACAAGACCCCGGCAGCAACGCTGGCAATCGTTGCCACCGTCGCGATACTAGCGAGTGCGGCCGCCGTTGCACTCCCGGCTACAACCGCACCGAAAAGACCGACACCGGCCGCGGCGCCGACGCCGCTGGCGACCAATGCCACTGCGCCAACAACGAACGCGGCGGTTCTCAAGGCCTTCGCCATCGTGCATGTCTCCGCGTCAATCTGCGCGCAATCGCTGAAGGAGGTCGCATGTTTCTGTTGTTGATGCTCGCTGGGCCAATCTCGAAATTCGAGGCAAAGCCACCGCTGAACACGATTGAGAGCCGCCGACCGATGGAAGATGTCGAACGGTGTCTGATCGACATGGATGGGCTACTGGCGCCCAACGTGTACCGTCAGCCAGACCGACCCGATCATGTGACGCTGATTTGGAAATCTCCAAACGGTATCAGCGTAGGCAGAGTGGACATCAAACGTGTCGTTCTTGGAAGCGTCCTGACGTCATGGTTTCCAGCCAAGCAGGTTAATGCGTGCGCGGGATAGCCTCCTACAGCCGCCAAGCTGCGACATATTCGACTGGCTGCAGAATATCGGCGCCCGATAGATCTTCGTGATACCCCAGCACCCGTCCGTTCCCCACAGCCATCGTCAGTGACCCGCCGAACACGTCTTCGCCCGGCAGCATGATAAGGTCCGCGGGCAGCGCCGCCGCGGGCGCGATCCGCGCTAGTCCAATGCTGTCGATTGCCGCGACTAGGCTATCAAACCCCAGTTTGTGGAGCGCCCGGCCCGCGCCGCCCGCGGTCCGATACCGCATCGCGCGAACCAGCGGCGAGCGATGGCCCATCCGGTAAAGAACGAACGTTCCCAACCGCGCGCAGTCTGCGGTCCCGAATGCCAGCGGCACGCCGCGGAAGCGCGCGATCGCATCAGTGGCGACTTGGCGCCGCCGCACTGCTTCGATCACTGTCTCACCGTCAGGGCGAAGAGCGCTGAGCTTGTTCCGCCGCTGCCGTAGGTTATCCCCGAGGGTGGCTTCTCGACGCCCCAATACGAAGTCTTTTCGATCCCGCTCATATTGGCGAGGCCAGTCTCCCCGGGCCACACCATCCGGTGCCAGGCATCCGATAGTCGCGCGCCCCGTTCAGTGTCGTGGAAACGCTCAAGCGCGGAGACGCATCGCCATTCGACCGATCTGCTGCCCTTGCCGACGCGAAGGCGA
>Ga0206130_10001474_pt1 | contig 34269 bp, 35 predicted proteins | sample Helgoland_Spring_9_FD_148637 | JGI IMG/M metagenome (GOLD analysis project Ga0206130, IMG submission 148637) | Pelagic subsurface seawater microbial communities from Kabeltonne, Helgoland, North Sea - Helgoland_Spring_Bloom_20160512_1 | ecosystem: Environmental > Aquatic > Marine > Epipelagic ...
GATAAAAAATATATTAATAAGAATGATATAAAATCTTTAAGGAAATATCTTGGAAAACCAGGGAAACTTGTTCATAGAGGATACGCGAAAGAGTTCGGTTATAAAGTTTTTTTAAAAAATTTTAAATATTAATATAATAATATGTTTTCTTTCGATGTTGATTTCGTACAGAGAATAAAGGTTGGGGGGATATTCTGTTTACAGATATATAAGATTTTAACGGGGACTCTTTTAACTGTTTTCGTTCCCCAGAGTTGCGAAACTTTATTAGAAACGAATACAACCGAAAATAGAGTCTGTACATTAACTCAGAATTTTGAAAATAATGATTTATATCATAAAAAGACTTTATATTGGAATATTACAACCATGGTCTTATTTTTGGGATATTACATGATTGAATTAAAAAGAGAAAATTGGTCTATTAAATATCTCGATATAGATAATAACAAACCAGATAATTCATTAAAAGAAATTATTAAGAATGAACCATCATTAGATAAATACATGGACAGATTAAATATTTATTATTATAATTTTCTTTTAGCTACTATTTTCGCTTATACAATCAATGTGGCTCTAATGATAAAAATATTATATAGCGATTACCATGGTTCCTCAACTATTTCTTGTTTTATGAGTTTCGTCCTTTTAGTTTTAATGAAATTATATAATTCTTTCGTCGTTGCGAGAGAATCTGTTAAAAATGATAAAATGATGAGTGCTTATATGAGTGAATTCGTTTCTTACAATGTTCTAGATTCCGATTTCGTTGCTCAAAACAAGTTACTCAATAGTCGGAGACCTTAATTTTATAAAACGTTTATCTCTATTCTTTTCACATCTTTTAAGAATATCATAGGTATTGTAACTATCTATTAATTTTTCAGTTCTTTTTCTAATGTCATTTTCATCGATATTTTTATAATGAATAGGACATATTAATTCTTTTAATTCTCCCTGAAATATAATATTTTCTTTAAACATATTCAGAGGTTGATAGTAAGGACACATATCTTCCGATGAAACTATCGTGCATAATTTAGAATTATTATATAAATCAGAATAAAGATATCCTATTTTATTCGTTTTAAATGCTTCATCTGAATACCAACCATAAGTAGTCATATTGTTATTTATATTTATACTTTATTTCTTAAATAGACGATAACCCATTTTAGAACCTCTGTAATAGATTTTTCAGATGAATAAATTTCTCGGTAATTCGATAACAATTGTAGATTTTTTTTTACTAAAGGTCCCTCTTTATTCAACCATGTCGCCAATTTACTCAGTTTTATATTAGTATCTTCTATCTTTTTTAATTTTTTGTCTTTTTCTTTTTCATCATCTTCATCTTCTATTTTAGGGATATTTTTCTGTAATTTACCCATTTTCTTTTTTACATCTTCAAATGAACTAATCAATTTTTTTTCTTCTTCAAGTATTTCGCTATATCTTGTTATCTGCCACCAGAATAAAAATTGTTCCTCTGTTATTTCTTTTTTATCTTTCATAATACACACACTATCTTCCTTAATGGAAAATTGATAAATATCTGAAAGAGTTTCAACAAGATAAATGGCATTATGTAATTCAAATTTAAGATCAAGATATTTAAGGGGTCCTTTTAGTCCCTCCTCAGATAAACTTTTTAATTTTTCTAACCACATTATTAATAGTAGATATTTATAATATTTGATTTAAACTTATTTAAAAGATTAAAATAATAAATAATTATTATGTTAAGAAAAAGTCAAGCAATTGATTCTGAAAATAGCGAAAATCTAAATAGTCCCTTTTTAGAAAAAAAAAGATCTTGTAAAATTAAATATTTTATCTTACCTATTACCCATGGTCTCTGTGTTGGATTGGGTATTTACTTGGGTATGATAATCAACGATTGGGGGGATGGATCTCTATAAAATTACTATTACTCTTATCATATTTACTTTTTTCTGTTTCTAGTTCACCTTTAGAAAGATGTGGACTAAAATAAACATTGGTTTCTCCCAATCTCAATTCATCACTAATTGATTTTCTTGACTGAGTGCACATTTTCATATTAATTAGATCTTGATATTCAATGAATTCCAAGTCTTCTAAACGTAAAGCTCCCAATTCCTTGAAATTTCCATAGAAACTTTCGGCACTGTGTCTTCTTAAAAATTCATAAATAGGACATTCTTCTAAAATTTCCTGTTCTTCTTCTGATTCTTCTGGTTCTTCTGATTCTCCCGATTCTGAAGAATAAAGATCACTTATGTCTGTATAAAATGTCAATGTAATCTTACTAAATTTCTGCCACTTCAATCTTATAAGATTCATAATATCCGAATAACTAATATGAGAACAGTTATAATCTCCTACTTGCATTAATTTGTATCCTATTCCCAGATCAATTTCTTCGGCGGCAACGGTGCCTTTATTAATTCTTACAACATAGGCATCGTTTTCCTTATTCCCCCACACGACACCCAATGGACCGTCGCCCTCAAACTCTATTGTTACCTCCGGGGATAGTAGAGGTTCACTTGATGATTTCCTCATATCAGAGGCCTGAACCATGGGAGCCCACTCTTTCTCCATATCTTCTAAGTTTGAACTACTGAAAGAAAGTGGCATCATATCGTTAGCCACGGATTTAACTCGTTTCATTATTTATTTATGTGTAATAATTTATAATTGCAATATCAAATTTAGTTTTAGTATTCGTTCTTAATTCATATCTATCTTGATCTTCGTAACCGGAACCACAGAAAGGATCATAATCATCTAAATATTTCATATAAGTTTCCCAATAATGAGGCATATTATCATAAAAATAATCTATATTATCGGCTAACTTAATATATTCTTTTCTCTTGTATTTATATTTTATCTTAGAACAGTATCCACATTGACACCCCATAATCCATTCCATATTTTCGGGGATAATATTGAAAGGTAAATGCATAAAGTGGATATTTTTAATCTTGGATTTAAATAAAATATCTTCTATAACCACTTTTCTCTCATACCAAGATGGAATTTGTGCTGTCAAGGGAACATACTCCCTCCAGAACTTCCTCCAAGTCCATATATATATTTTCTTCTGAATATCTTTCGGCAGCAAAAAAATATTATGTTTCAAATCATTCATAAAAAATTCTATCTTCATTCTAATCTAATATTCACTTGCTATATTTAAATAAATTCATCTGTTTGGCGTGATAGTCCTGAGACATTAAACAATACTCCGAAAATTCAGAAAGAGGATACTTATCCAACGAAACGGGATGATATCTATATTGATTTCTAATATCACGTTTTTTTAATTTATTTTTAGATTGATCTCTCATGAACTTAAATCCATTCGTACAGAAAACTAATTTATTATTCTTAACTATTCTCGTAAAATATTTAATTATATCCTCGTCCGTCCAATGTTGGATCACATCTTTAATTATTACTATATCATATCCCTCCGGAATATAACTATCTCCGATTACTCTATGTTCGAATTTCACATTTTTTCTTTTAAACTTTTTTTTATTCGCTTCTATAACACTCTTTACGCAATCGATACCTAAATATTTTCTATCTCCGAAATCTATATGTTGAGTAAACTCCCAATCCCCGCAACCTACATCACAAATTGTCTTTATTTCATTTCCATCTAAAACAGATTGAAGGACATCAATATATTTCTGATTATTCCTCGACATCTTAGAACCAGTACCACTTCCCCCACCCCATATTTTTTTATCATAAATTTTCGTGAATGATTCCTCCATATTGAATTTCACATAAAAAATTTATGAAAACTAACCGACAATCCACTAATCTGATCTATCTAAAATGCGATGCTATCTGTTGAATATCCGATACTGAAATCTTCTTTTCCACGGGTGTCCTTGTCCAATAAACCGGGAGAGAAGACCACTTAACGGGATCTTCAATCCGGACCATGGTCTCCTGATGCATCTTGAGGGGGATCATGTGTTCGTATTCCCATCCTCTGGGACACGTACCCCTGTCCCCCACGAATCTCGCATCGTAAAACCCCTCCTCTCCCCTGAAGCCTCTAAGTGTTTCACCTGAAACTACGAATATCCCACAGAGTCCCGATGAGATCTTTCGACCTCTATTGTCCCTGTAACCTCCAGTATTCTGGAGGAGAACGATGTCGCCAACTGAAACTTCATTTAAGAACTTCTCTCCGTATTCTTTCCCATTGGCTCCAAGAGAACCGATGTTCAAGTAAGGTTTCCCTCTTCGGATGGAGTGAAGGAATTGATCTCTCCTGGAGTCTTTGCCATCCGACATCCATCCGGGGATCATCCACACTCTCTTCGTATCCTTCACGTGGAGATCTCTCACTTGAGACAATCCCGCCAACCGGTGTCCCCCGTGCCCGGTCTTCGCTGACTGAGAAGAGATCTGTAGTGATGTCATCACTGAGTGTTGCTGAGTGTTGCTGAGTGTTGCTGAGTGTCGCTGAGTGTTGCTGAGTGTTGCTGAGTGCCGCTGAGTGCCGCTGAGTGCCGCTGAGTATCGCTGAGTTTTAAGTGTTGGTTGTTCTGTTAGAAGATCTTCTAAGAAGAATCAAATTTAACATGGATCAGGAATAATTGTCTCCAAGGACTCACATGAGGTCATCTTGTCTCCAAGGACTCACCTGCGACCATCTTGTCTCCAAGGACTCACCTGCGACCATCTTGTCTCCAAGGACTCACTTGAGGTCATCTTGTCTCCAAGGACTCACCTGCGACCATCTTGTCTCCAAGGACTCACCTGCGACCATCTTGTCTCCAAGGACTCACATGAGATCTTTCAGACTCTCGTGAACATAAACTTTCTCTATCTTGAAAGCATCGCTATCATTTTTATAACGAGTCTTTTCTGATTGAGAAGCGGATCTATGTGTTGTTTTCTGCCACACAGGTATAAAATCTGGAGGAGCAGTTGTTTCAGAAATAAAAACATAATTATTCTTAGACCATTCTCTCATTACATTCCAGAACTTTTCATTATCGAATACATCATAATGTTTCGTATCGGTTCTATATTTAATAGGAAATTTCGTTTTTTGATAGGGAGGATCACAATAGATAAGTTTATTCTTGGGTTTAAGTTTATCATATGATATACATTGAAATTTTACATCTTTTATTTTAGGTTTAATTTTTTTTAATGAATTTTTCGCCTCTTGTAGATAATCTTCTTTTTTTTCGTTTCTATATTTTTCGGCATATCCACAATAAAATTTTCCACTAAAACTTAAACCGAATCCTACAAATCCTTTTAGAGCTGAAGGACTTTCTAATTCTTTACATTCATTATAATATTCTTCACTTACTTTTTCAGGAGGTATGAATTTATCATTCTGAACTTCGTTCCACATCTGGATTAAATCCGGATGATAATCAGATGCTTCACATGAATATTCATCATTCATTTTCATTAAAACATTTAAGGCACCGCAGAAGGGTTCGAGATAACCATCTACTTTATCCGGGGGAACTTTAGATTTAAGTAATTCAGATATTGGTTTAGAAAGAAAATATTTACCGCCCATGTATTTCATTTTATTATATGATAAAAGAATAAAAAAAATATTAAATTAAAAGTTTAAATTTAAGAAGATTGATTAAATTTTTATCATTTTTTGACCCAATTTAGGATTATTTTTTTCTAGAGTTTCCTTTTTTTCTTTTTTATAATCATATGTGCAATTATGTGAGTGTGCGTTAAGATGAGACTGACAGAAAATATGACCACATTTACATTTTAGTATGATCATACCTACCTTTTTCTTGCAATGATGACATCTAATTTTTTTAGGTTTTTTAATCTTGGATTGATTTTCGTGATCCATTTTAGATTTAATTTATAATTTACTTAACAATAAAATCAAATTTAAAGTATTATGATATTCGATAATATCGATATTCTTGAAATTATTTTTATTAACTTACCAATAAGGGAAAGAGTTGAATTCACAAAAACGAATAAGTTTTTTTATGAAAACTTTAAAAAAGAAATACAGAAATATAAATTAATATTATATGCCAATAAAGATTATGTAAATTTTTATCATACATTAAATGATTATAAATATGAAGACTATTACGAAAAATTATATATGAATAAAATTATTGCCAGATGTTTTATGTATATACCCAATTTATGGCAATCGCGTATATGTTGTTTATATGATTTAAGATTTATTTTTGAGTTAATGTTTAAAGGATATGATCCTGGAGAGGGGGCGAAAAAATATAAATCTCATTTTTATATTCACTTTTATAAGAGAATTAAATATTGTTTATCGGATAATCGTGAAGAAACATTAGAAAGAATAGAAAAAGATTCTTATTTATTTTCTTTAAAGAAAAATCCTAAATTTAGAACAGATAGAAATGGTAAAGATTTTAAATGGCAATCATTAATTCTTTATTAACTCATTCAATTAGTCCAGGCCCATGAAAATTTCATAAAGTTTTCCATTGATTTATTTCTTTTAATTACTTCTTTCGTCTTAGGACTTAATAATCCTTTTATGTTCTTTATTTCGTTATTATGTCCTTTAATATCATTATTATTATCAATCTTAATTTCTTTTTCTTTTCTAATCACATTCAAGAAAAAAGCATCAATACCCATTATACTAATATAAAGAAAATAATTTTAAATATTTTATTTCTAAGAAATAATATATTAAATGAAAATCGGTATTATATGCGGTAAAACTGGTGAAGAAGTCCTAGACAAGCAATTATTAAAAACAATTCCCAAGAAATATAAACTTGAAGGAGATATTCACACCGACGTAGGATTAGCATATGTGATTAAGAATAGATTTATGGATGTGGATGTGGATGTAATTATGCCCAAGGATATTAGTAATGCTCGTTTTCAGAAAAATGATATTAATATACCAATTGGATACGATTTAATTAATGCTATCAATGATGATCCATACGTTAAAAAATTCCACGGTAAAGAAGGAATAGATCGCTTGGATAAAATATTCCAATTAAAAAAAAATAAAATATTCCCCTCTTATGAATACATGGCGTTTTTATGGGATAAGAAAAAATATTTACAACATTTACAGAAACATAAAATACCAATCAGTCCAACTATTTTTATTAAAGATTCTGTAAATATAAAAAATCTCGTTCAACAAGTTCAGAAATGTAAATGGAAGAAATTTATTATAAAACCTATTGGAGGTACAATTGGTCTTGGATTCGAGAAATTTACCCTAACTGATATATTAAAAGATATTAGTCCTTTACAGGAATATTTCGATGAAAATAATGAATTTTATAAGGAATATCTAGTTCAAGAATTAATTACCGGATTTATAGAATATGGGGAAGTGAAAACATTCTGGATAAATGGTGAATTTTCATATGCAATAAATATATTTCAGACAGATAAAAGTTATAAAGTTTCTGAAATAGTTGACCCCAAGGTTATAGAAGAATGTATCAAGATTGGAACCAAGGTAATGAAAGTGTTACCTAAGATTAGTTATAATAGAAAAAAGGTCTTACCCGCTATGGTTAGGATTGATTTAACTTGTTGTCATAAAAATAAAAAATTTAGTCCATCTAATTATTTCGTAAATGAAATAGAGTCCGATATAGCGGGGACATACATAAACTATAAGAATATAAAATATCCAGCATTAGAGGTTTTAGCCGACGCATATGTTAAAAAAATGAAAGAGTTGGGTATAAAATAATTATATTATAAATTATATATGGATAATCCATTTCCCAATCCTTTAAAAAGAAGAAATTCTGGAGAAATGGCGGAAGAAAGAAAAAATAAAGTATACGGCGCTGCCACTCCACCTGCCGATGACGCTGCCTCTATCGCCCCCCCTGCCGCTCCACCTGCCGCTGATGCTGACCCTGCCGCTGATGCTGACCCACCGCGGTCACCTCCCGGAAAGGGAACATTGGGGGTTTCCTCTTCACCCAGAGTAGAGGAAGATTCGGTGAAATCATTTTACAATAATTGGTTGGATTATACGAGGGGTTGGTTGAGTTCTTTCGTACCCCTATATGATACACCATCAGATGATAGAGAGGTATCTATGGAATCTGAAGAAGCTATGGATGCGACCTCATCTTTTACATTTGATCCAAGTAAATTTCCATCCAGCAAGCCAAATCTAAGGTTGGATATATCGCCACCCGACCGCCTTACCTACTCTGTAAAAGAAAAGAAGCCTAGAAAATCACGTAAAGCGAAATTAGATGGAAGCATTAAGTTCACTGTAAATCATGGATGTAGCATAATAACATTAAATGCTGTTATATTTTATCTACAAGGTATTGACCGATGGACTAAACAAGCAAACTATCATAATTTGGGAGAGGGTGAAAGGTCATCGATTTATGCGACATCCCCGATTGATGGAAAGAATATTCGAAATATTTTTGAAATCAATGGTTCACCTGAAAGACAGGGTAGAATGGTTTACGGTGATAAAAAAGAACAGAAAGGATGGATGGCATTAATAAAAAGTGAGAAAAGCGGTGGTGGAGTACGATCTCACGAGGTAGAACATGTCTTACCCGCGACTCTTAAAACTCTAATATGCGGTGGATGCCCTGGAGATATTACAGATGCCCGTTTAACTACGGCAGGTTTATCTAATAGCGGAGATGGTTCTCATATATATCGCTACAAACAATTAGAGAAACTATATAGAGAAGTAATTATTCCTAAAATGGTGGCGGTAACCTTGGATAATGATCAGATACATAGAATATGTCATGGATCGATGAAATTGGGACGTTTAATGGATATATTATTTATTCAACCCGAAATAAAGTCATTCAATCAATTCAAGTGCTCGTTAAATTTACTTAAGTTTGATTTTTCTGGTACGGGCGCATATCCTACCCCAAGATTAAGTCCTAGCGCAGATATTATAAAACGAGTTGCTACTCGTATAGTTGTAGGATTAGAATATTATCCCCCGACCGGAACTGAAACTGTACAGACTGAAAAAAAATTCGGACCATATTGTGGTTCTGAAACCTTTTTAAATGAAAATGTTGAGTATGATGTAAACCAACCATACGGAGATCCGATTAAAGACCTCCATGATTCAGATAAAAAATCGATTGATGGTTTTTCTGCTGTAAAGATTGAAGAAGTGATAAAAAAACTAATAACAGAAATAACAAAAAATTGTAAGAGTATATGCGATATTTATAATGCGTTACACGCGGATTTAAGAAAAGCGTGTATGGCACATTCTTTAGTATTAGGACATCTTAATTATTGCTTAATTTCTGCGGATATGATACCTGGATTATATGGTTTCCCAGATTATAATATGCCTTTAGTACATCTTGTAAGGGAATCATTAACATATCTGGCGAGTACAGGGGATAGAATACCACCGTATTTCGAACAAACTGAAGAAACCAAGTTCATTACTAGTGTAAGCAATTTACCTTTCGTAGATCCGACCATGGCCGGTATTCACGAAATTTATATTGGGAAACCGATAGATGGGCTAGCCGTCGACGGGACACCGGCACAGCTTGGTGGGACTATGGCACGCCAGGATTCAATACCATTCCCCCCACCCTCTTCCCCCAGTTATTTACCCATGGATCGGGATTATCATCTTAAAAAGAATATAGGTAAATCCTTACAGAGTTACCCTTCATCGGGGTTAGTTATCGGTGCTCAAGAGACGGATAGTGGTTCTGATAGTGGTTCTGATAGTGGTTCTGATAGTGAATCTGATATTGAATCTGATAGTAAATCAGCGGGCTCTCCTATGAGTCATCGGATTATTGATCCCGGGGAGGTCGTTTCTGATACGAGTGATGATATGAGTGTTGATACTACCGAAGAATCTCCTAATCCTTCTAAATATTCCAAATTTTACGACTTCGTTAAAGATATAACTGAATTGATTCAGAATGTGCCGGGGGATAAGGTTAATCATAAGGTTAATCATGATATAATATTGAGTTCAGTATTTTCAGGAGATGTATCTATTTATCAAGAAGAAATGAGTGAAACCGACCTCAATCTTTCCGGTTCATCTAAAAAGAGAAAAAAACAAACTAAAAAGAAAAAGAAAGATAAAAAGAAAAAGAAAAAGAAAAAGAAAAAGAATCCTATTCAAACTAAGAAAAAAGGTAGAGTCCGAGGAAGATCTTTTTATTCAGAATCTAAAAAGAAAAAAAAACAAACTAAAAGAAAAAAGAAAAAAAAGGATAAAATATTAATAGATATTAGTGGTTTAAGAGAATCTTTATCTTAATCTGTTACTCAATCGGTCAATAATCTTGGACCCATGCTCATAGACATTAATTCTTGAATAAGAAGCTTACACGCATAAGGGATATATACTTTCGTAAAGTTAGAATAATTATCACATTTCTTACATTCAAATATACCTTCTTCACTATTACCTGGTGAAATTAATTTACAACAATTACAGATATACATTGAATATTTATCTGAAACATCTAACATTCTTTCTTTTAAGAAGTATGATGAACCATGTGATATCATACAATCTCTCTCCATTTCTCCGAATCTCAATCCACCATGACTCGAACGACCCTCTGCTGGTTGTCTGGTCATTGCGACAATGGGACCACCGGCCCTACTATGAACTTTATCACCCGACATATGTTTCAATCTCTGATAGTATGTTGGTCCCATAAATATCTGAGTTTTCATCTGTTCCCCTGTCATTCCATTATATAAAGTTTCATTTCCTGTTCCATCGAAACCCTGATTTTCAAGTATCTCAATTAAATCATTAACATCTGTATTATTAAATCCCGACCCATCTCCTTCATAACCAAGGATAGCACAAGACTTACCTAAAATACATTCTAAAAGTTGAGCGATTGTCATTCTACTTGGAATAGCATGAGGATTAATGATAATATCTGGAATAATTCCATCTTTAGTAAATGGCATATCTTGGGGTAAGTAAGTCATCCCTATTGTACCCTTCTGACCATGCCTACTTGAAACTTTATCGCCTATTTCGGGGACACGTGGACTTCTTACTCGGACTTTACAGAAACGGTATCCATCTCCATTTATACCTATGAAATTACCATCAATATATCCATCTTCATTTTTCTTAATACATGTACTACTATCCCTATAATCGTAATCGGGGTTATTTTTTAGTGGCATAACTTTTCCAATAATCATATCGTTTTCTTCTACTCGTGTATCTTTTCTAACGAAACCATCATCTTGTAATTTACTGTAGTCCCCATATTTAGAGAAAAGAAGTTTACTTTGATCGGGTTTGCAGAATATATCTTCATCCCCACTTAACTGATTTTTTTCCTCCTCGCTCTTGTAAGTTCTATAAAAGGTTGAATTAAATAAACCCCTATCTATGGCACCCTGATTAATAATAACCGAATCCTCCTGATTATATCCTGTATAAGTTGCAATGGCTATGATTGCATTAATACCATTAGGCATTGAATTGAAGTTAAAATATTTCATCATCTTAGTATTAACAAGAGGTCTCTGTGGATAATAGAGTATATGGGAAAATGTATCATATCTATTTGAAATATTCGTGCAATGAATACCGATTGCCTGTTTTCCCATCGCAGATTGATATGTATTTCTTGGAGATTGATTATGATTTAGGAAAGGAATACAGGATGCTAATGCTCCTATAATTAATCCTGGTTTTATTTCACAATGAGTATAATTTTCTTTATTATTTTTATCGATATTCTTATAATCCATCATTATTAGACAATTTTCAATCTCGGATGTATCTATATAATCGATATATTTTGAAAGACCCATCAAATATGCCTTAGACCATGTTTCTTCTTTATTTAAGATAACCATTATATCATCACAATTGCTATATGTTTCTCTTGTAAATAGAGGTCTAATACATCTACCTCTATCTGTAAATATAAAGATTGAGTTTTCTTTTATACACCAATAAATTGAATTGTGGGGATGAATTAAATTTGCTTTTCTCTTAGTTTTAAATAATTTAATAAATTCAACGGGTTCCGAAACATATCCAATCCATTTACCGTTGATTAATAATTTAATATAGTCTTTTTTATTGTATTTAAATATATCTAGTTCTCTAAATGTAATTATAAAATCATCCATTATCTCTAGAATGAGTTCGGGATTATAATATGTCGTTATTTCACACATCATTGACAAGTTTTTAACTACACCAACAGATTGTCCCTCGGGTGTTTCAACAGGACATATATAACCCCATTGAGACGAATGAATTTTTCTGGGGGGTATAAGTTTCCCCGTATTATCAACGGGAGTTGATATTCTTCTTAGATGCGAGAGAGTGCTCATGAAAGTTAATCTATTTAATACCTGTGAAACTCCTTGTTTATTATTATTATTCTTAACACCCCAATTACCCGTGGCCATTGCTCCTTTTAAAATATTTTCTATATATGTCTTTTTAATAATTTTATGTATATTAAATTCATTTATTATGTCAGCATAATCATCTTTTATGTTCCATATACCCGAATTTACTTCTTTCGTTATAAATACTTTCATATCTTTAACAACCTTATTTATACCCTGAATAGTTAGATTCCCGAGCAAGACCCCACATGTCTCTATCCTCTTATTTAAGTACGAATCTCTGTCACTTGGAGGTTCTACATCGAGATAACACTTTAATAACTTATTTATCATTAAACCTGTGAAATATAACTTTTCTAAATTACTATCTAGATGGGGCAGATATTCTTTTTCAAGTATATTCTTGCAATAATTAATTTTGATTGATGCATTAAATTTATTATTAGAGTTTATTTTCTTACTTATATACTTAATTGACTCCACTTGATCCGAAATATCGCGATTTTCTTTTAAGGACTTCATTACTATTTTACATAATTGTGCATCTAATTCTGAATTATCATTATCTATTATAAAGTATAATATTTCTTTATCTGAATAACAACCCAGAGCCCTGAATAATATTGACATCGGTATTTCTTCTTTAACATGAGGGATAGATGCATAAATTAAATTATCGTATATACATGATTTATTCGTTATCTTTACAGATATTGTTTTGGTGATACCGAAAGTATTATCTCTTGAAGATCTTATCTCAGATACATATGCATACTTTGAATTCGCTTTACTCCGGTACACTTGAATAATATTTGGAGTTATCTTTTCTTGTGAAATTATAACTTTTTCGTTCCCATTAATAATAGAATAACCACCGCAATCGAATGAACACTCGGAATTAATATCTTTAAAATAATTACAGTAATTTGACTTTACAACAACGGGTATTTTTGTTAAAACTATATCTTTAATTAATCTTGGGGGTAAATTTATAATTTCATTATTGTCATTTATTCTTATTTTAATAGATAGATCTATAAATACAGTTAATGAATATGTAAAATTTCTCAATCTGGCGATACTTGGAGTCATTATTTTCGTACAACCATTATTTTCCGTATATCTTGGTTTTTCTATGTCTAATTTTACGATTTCTATTTTTATATTCTCAATTCTATTATCTGTAAATGATATATCAAGTGGGAAGAACTGTGATAATATCATTGGTAAAATATTTTCAATATAATCATTATAAGAATCTATCTGATGGATAGCTAAAATATTATCTTGATTGAAATATTTATCAATAAGAGCATTGATAATTTTTTCGTTTATCATATTAGATTAATTTAATAATTTAACTTTATATTAATAAATCAAATTTTTATTGACAGCGCCATATTATGCAATTCTATGTCGTTTATATCTATTGTATCAAATACACTATCTATATGTACTTGTTTTTTATTTAGTTTTTTTTCTATATAATCCGAATATCCTGGAAATATATTGTAAGTTTTACAGAATGTATAAATATTTAGATATCTTTCTCTGAAAACTTTATAATCATCCATTAAATTATCATCCGACGCCATTAATTCATATCTTTCAAATAATTTCTGACCTTGAATAATAATAATGAATCCTTGAAGGAGCGTTGGATCAATTAATAAACCTTCTATCCGACAGAATTCTATGATTGCCTTTAATAAAACAATAGGAGATAACTTCCAAGGTTCTAGATCTTTTAATCTGGTATTCGTGAATTCTCTTATTTTATCTGTATATTCTGTATCTTTATCTCTTTTATCATAAATAATTGCATAATACATTATTTTACATAAATTATCTAATGATACCTCGTTGGTTTCTCTATTAGATGATTCGAATGTATCTGTCATTAAATCACCCATTTCGTCGAATTGAGATTGATCTTGTTTCCAACAGAAACCGAAATCATAAATTACTATTTTACATTCATTATCATCAACTCTTACTCTCCAATTCCCGGGATGAAGATCCCCGTGATTGAAATTTTCTATCATCTGGTTTTCTCTTACGAATAAATGATAAAGATTCGCAAATTTATTTATTTTATAATCATTTAATTTTTCATCATCGATGCTTACACCTGGTTCATAAGACATTATTAAAATTGTTTCGCTTATTTTATAAATTGTCGGGATGACTATATATTCATTGTTTTCATAAAATCTTTCAAAATGAAGAATATTATTCGCTTCATTTACGAGATTCGTCTGATCTAAAAATTGATCGATAAAATTAAATATATCAATGGGCATTATTTTAATTGTTTTATCCCTGATGCATGGGAATAATAACCAGAATTTAATAAACCATTTAAAAAAAACAATCTGAGATCCAACATTCGGGTGAAGTATTTTTAATACCTTGTGTTCGTTTTTCTTTTTATCATTTATAAGGTATGCTTGACCTATACTACCCGATCCAATAGTTTTTATTATTTCGTATTTTTCTTCTATATTTTCATTAAATACTCTTATATATTCTTCTTTCGTATATTCTATATCGTGCTCAGGACATTTTTCGTAGAAATTTTCTAATTTATTTAACCATTCGGGTTTGTTATTCTCAATTATTTCACTTGTTTCAAGATGAATTAATTCTAATTTAGGAGTTATCCATTGGCAGAATTTTATCATAACAGCCCCACAATTTGAAACATTTTCTAATACATTATCTAATAATACGGAATCATAATCCTCCGATTCCATACAATAACCATAATAACACCATAGACTATGAATTAATTTTATATGTGAAAATAATTTACAGAAAAAAGACATTATAAATTATAATAAGATATAATTTTTTAAATGAATTTAAAAGATTTGTGTTTATTTTATAATAAAAGTATATTCTAGATAACCATAATGACTACAATTCAAAAAAATATTAAAGATCTCATTTTTTTTTATATCAAGACGAATTATAATAATTACCTTGAGGAGAATAAATTAAAAACTATACCCAATGATATGATCGATACAGTTATATCTAAATTATATACAGAAAGGAAAGAACACTTGAAAGTTTTCATCAAAGAATCACTCAAGAAATTATTAAAAGGTGAATACCCCGGAGATCTCGTAGTCTTAAATATATTATTAGAAATATTTTCCGATGATGAATTATGTAAAAATAGATTAATAACGGAAATAAAATTACATCAACAACAGATTAACAATGGACAGAATGATTATTCAAAACTATTTTAGAGATATTCTTGAAATTAAAATATATCATATAATAGATATGAGCTTATCAACTAAATTAAACGAAAATGCTATTCAGATTAAAAAAAAAACACAGACGGGGGGCGATAAAAAGTTAAGTCCAATGTCGCAGAATTATAAAAAATATTTACAAGGAGGATCCATTGATAAATTAAAAGAAAAATCAACCGATATTAAAAAAGATAAACCCCAATATCCCCCGGATAAATCACCTAAAAAAATAAATATTGTAAGGAAAAAAGGTGATCCGGATATAAAAATAATCCATAAAAAGGGAAAAAAGAATAAACACAAATTTACAAGGAAAAAACCTAGTAAAATTAAAATAAAAGATATAAATGAAATTGAAAAACAGATAGAATTATCTAATAAAAAATCCAATACTAAAATGGAATTAGTAGAAGATATAAAAAAGAAAACAGAAGAGGGGACAAAGAATAAAGGGACTAAAGAGACTAAGGGGACTAAAGGGGCTAAAGGGACTAAGGGGGCTAAAGGGACTAAAGGAACTAAAGGGACTAAGGGGACTAAGGAGACTAAAGAAAAACCGAAAATTTCACGAAATAAAAAAAAACACAGTCACAGAAATACTAAGAAAAGTAATAAAAAACGGATTAGTTTTAAAAAATCAAGTATTTCTCAGAAGGATATCCATAGAGTTGAAACTAAGATAAAAGAAATAAGATCAAAAAAAACAGATGAAATTAAAAAAGAATTAGAGGATAGTGGTATTAAAGTTTCCGGAAAAAGTAAAAGATTATTAAAAGATATATATCTTTATTCCAAGGTTTGTAATATTAATATTCAACACGAAAAATAATATAATATATTCTAATATATTTCAATGAGTGAAGATAAAAAAATATCCGTAGATGAATTAAATATTTATTGTTATAAAGATCAAATTTATGATATAATTAATACACTTGATTTAAATAATGAGACTGAAAAGAATATATTAAGAAGTAGATTCCTAGCAGAGGTATTATCATATGAAAAAAGAAGAAATAATACTAAAAAATACTATGATGTATTTAGGTTCTTGGTAACAACCGGATCCATTCTATTACCTGCCATTTTATCAATGGGACAGATGGATCCAGCGAAATTACCCAAAAATTTTGAAAATATAAGTTATTGGACATCTTGGACCATTTCTTTAATGGTCACAGCATGCAATGGATTTTTACAATTATTTTCACTTGATAAGAATTACTTTGAGTATGCTATTACAACAGAACAGATGAAAACCGAAGGTTGGCAGTTCTTTCAATTATCTGGTAAATATGACGATTTCGAAGATCATAAAGAAGCATATAAACCATTCTGTAAAAGTATTGAAAATATAAAAAGAAAACAAGTTGAAAAAGAATTCCCTGGGAAAGCAGATGTTAATAAAGGTAAAAAAGAAGGAAAAAAGAGTTTTAATTTTGAACAAGAATTGTTAAAAAATTTACCCCAACAATACAATAATAAATTAGACGAATCAATAGAATCTAAAAATAAAATAATGGATGAAAAAATGGATAAATTACTCGATTTATTCAATAGCGGTCAGACAACAGTTCAATCAACCGTTCAATCCGGACAACAATTAGCATCAACAATAGGTAATGTTAAAGAATTATTAACTTCCACTGAAGTGGAACCCAAGGTAACTATCTCCGAAAATAATCCAAGTAAACCTAAATCTAAATCAACTGACTAAAATATTATATATTTTATCAAATAATCCTTTCTCATTGTGTTTTATTAAATATTGTATATTATCAATCATAGTCTTATTTAATTTTTCTGTTATAAGATTTAATAATCTTAATATTTTTACGAATATATATAAATCTTCATTGATATAATAATTAGGTCTAAATTTTTTAGAAAATGAACTAAAAAACATGGATGCCATATCTTTCTTTATATGAATTATATCCTTTTTATTGAAAGCATTACACGCCTTTATATCATTTAAAACAGCACCGATAAATCTTCTATTTCTTTTACAATTTTTATTAATTTCAGATATTCCGAAATCAATAATTTTAATGTTATATTTACCGACATTTATTTTTTCCCCATTAATAAATGAAAAATCTAATATTAAATTACTTTTACTCTTGATTATTAATATATTTTTCGTATGTATATCACAATGTCTTACTTTATTTTTATTTATCATAGCTAAATAATAAAAAATCTGTAGTGCTAAATTATAAGAATTTATATTCTTATCTTTATTGGATTTACAATTTCCCCGAATATAATCACTTAATTCTATCGGTTTATCGATTGATTCCATTATCATATATTTAAACTTACCCTTTTTATCTGAAAATGGTATATTAATTGTATCCCCGTAAGAAAATAATTCAGGGACCATCATATTATTCTTAAATATCTTGCAATGTTTATTGTGTAATTTTATTTCATGATTCGCGGATTCGTGATCCATAAATATTTTTATAACATATTCTTTCTTATTATCTTTTATAAGATAAACTAAATCACCACTTTTACCTCCACTAAATTTTTTTATTAATTCTATTTTAATTTTATTTCCTTTACTAATTAAAATAGATTTTTTATCATCTATATTTTCTATTGATATATTTCCTTTTATTGTATCAATAGTTTTTAGGATTTTATTTTTATTTTTAGTTTTATTTTTATTTTTATTTTTATTTTTAGTTTTATTTTTAGTTTTATTTCTTTTTCTTTTATATTCTGCGGTGGATTTCGCTGTTTTACCCATTATAATTAATATATATATTTAAATTTGATTTTATTTAAAAACTTGATATTAGATTTATTTAATATGGAGCTAGAAGATTACAAGAAAGAGGAGCTACAGAATCATATTTACAAGACACCAGATACATATGTCGGTGGTTGTGATCTAATTGAAGAAAATCTCCCAATCTATGATGGAAATAATATTGTTTTTAAAGACGGAGAATATATTCCAGCTGTTTATAATATCTATAACGAAATTCTGGTTAATGCTAGAGATCAGATTGTAAGGATTAATCAGAGAAAAAATAAAACCGATAAACCCGTCCATAATCTAAAAGTGACTATTAATAGAGAAAAAGGTGAGATTATCATCTATAATGATGGAACCGGTATTGATATTGCGGAACATCCAACTGAAAAAGATGACAAGGGTAATCCTCTATGGATCCCATCAATGATATTCGGTGAATTGTTAACCTCGGGTAATTATAAGACAGATGAAAAAAAGATTGTTGGAGGTAAGAATGGTTATGGAGCTAAATTAACGAATATCTTTTCCAAGGAATTTGAAATAAAGACAGTTGATCATATTAGAAAGAAAAAATTTATCCAGAAGTTTTCAGAAAATATGAAAATTAAACATAAGCCGAAAATCACAGATACAGATGTAGAACCTTATACCAAGATTACGTGGAAAACGGACTTCGAAAGATTCGGTATCGTAGAATTTAGTGAATATATGATTGATTTAATGTATCGCAGAGTATATGATATCGCTGGAATGACAGATAAAAATGTCAATGTTTTCTTAAATGGAAAGAAAATCAAGGTAAATAATTTTATGGATTATTCGAAGATGTATCTTACTAAAGAAGAAGATTTCGTTTATTCTGAAATAGATAAAAGATGGAAAATAGGTATTTCATTAAGTAAGAAAGATAAATTTGAACAGATATCATTCGTAAATGGTATCGCAACACCGAAAGGAGGAAAGCACGTAGACTCAATTGTGAAGCAATTACTCACAGGATTAAAGACTCTTATAGAAAAAAAACATAAAAAGACGATTCAAGAAAACTACATTAAGAATTATTTAAGAGTATTTATTGATTCTGTTATTGAAAATCCGTCCTTCGATAGTCAGACGAAAGAAAGATTAATTACACCACAATCTAAATTCGGTTCTAAACCCAATATCCCCGAAAAATTTATTAAAGAAATTATTGATAAAACCGATATCGTTGAAAAAGTAATTCAATTTAGCGAATTTAAACTTAATAAAGAAAGTAAGAAAACCGATGGTGCTAAAAGAAATAAAATTAGAGATATCCCTAAATTAGATGATGCTAATTGGGCCGGAACAAGGAAATCAGATGAATGTATTCTAATCTTAACTGAGGGAGATTCGGCGAAGTCTATGGCGGTATCTGGTTTATCTGTTGTCGGGAGAGATAAGTATGGTGTATTTCCTCTTAAGGGTAAGGTTATGAATGTAAAAGATGCATCCAAGCCACAGATTATGAATAACACAGAAATTACCAATATGAAAAAGATTATTGGTTTAGAAACGGGGAAAGTTTATAAGAATACTAATTCCCTGAGATATGGAAAAGTAATGATTATGACAGATCAAGATCATGATGGTTCTCATATTAAAGGTCTTGTAATGAATGTGTTTCATACTTTATGGCCTTCTCTATTAGATTTAGGTTTCCTTACATCTATGATTACTCCTATTATTAAAGCGACGAAGGGGAAACAGGTTCAATCATTTTACACATTGACCGAATATAATGATTGGAAAGAAAAAACTAACGGCAAGTGGCATATAAAATATTATAAAGGATTGGGAACAAGTAACGCGAAAGAAGCAAGAGAGTATTTTCAGAATATTAAAATGAATAATTATATTGTTAATGAACTAACAGATAATTCTATGAATCTTGCTTTCAATAAGAAATTAGCAGATGATAGAAAAAAATGGTTATATAATTACGATGAAAATATTATTCTTGATCACAATGAAACAGAGGTTCCTATTGATTCATTTATCAACAAGGAATTAATTCATTTTTCAAATAGCGATACATTTAGATCAATTGGTTCTGTATATGATGGTCTTAAGCCCAGTCAGAGAAAGATCCTTTATTCCTGTTTTAAAAGGAACTTATATTCGGAAATTAGGGTTGCTCAATTATCAGGTTATGTAAGCGAAAATGCGGCATATCATCACGGAGAAATGTCTTTACAATCAGCAATTATCGGTATGGCTCAAGATTTCACGGGTTCAAACAATATTAATCTTCTCATGCCGAATGGTCAATTCGGTACGAGAATTATGGGGGGACATGATTCTGCGAGTTCTAGGTATATTCATACAGAATTAAATAAGATCGTTGATATATTATATCCTCGTTCTGACTTCGATTTATTAAGTTATACAGAAGATGATGGTGTAAGGGTTGAACCCAAGTATTATGTTCCCATTATTCCGATGATACTTATTAATGGCATGACTGGTATTGGCACTGGTTTTAGTACATCTATCCCCAAATTTAATCCATTGGATGTCGTAAAAAATATAGAAAATAGACTAAAAGGAAAAGAATATGAAGAAATGAAACCCTGGTATAATAACTTTAAGGGTGAAATTATTAAAATTAATGATACAGATTTCGTTTCAAAGGGTAAGTACGAAGTATTAACACCAACATCTATTAGAATTACAGAGTTACCTATTGGAAAATGGACGGATGATTACAAAAACTTCTTAGATTCTCTATTACCAGAAGAAAAGAAAAAGAAGAGTAAAGAAAATGAAAAAATTAAGAAATCAAAAGTAAAACAACATATCATTGATTACACCAATAATTCATCTGATAAAGAAATTGATTTTACAATTATTGTTCCTCTTGGATTTATCCATAATTTACAATGGAGTGAAGATCCACATATTGATGGAATTGAAAAATATTTTAAATTATATACAACGAAGGGTCTTTCATTGAAGAATATTCATCTTTACGATAAAGAAAGAATTGTTAAATATAAATCCGTTAAAGATATAGTTGATGTTTTCTTTCAAGAAAGATATGATTTATATTCTTTAAGAAAAGATAAACAATTAAAAGATCTAAAAAATGAACTAGATATTAAAGAAAATAAGATTAGATTTATTAATGATGTAATTGAAGAAAAGATAATTATCTATAAAAAGAAGAGAGAAGAAATATTTCAGAATCTACTAAAATTAAAATATAAACAGATTAAGGATAAATATATTCAAGAAAAGATTAATACTACGAATAAAATCGGTTACGATTATCTAGTTAAGATGTCAATTTATTCATTCACAGAAGAAGAAATTACGAAACTTCAAGGGGAATATGATAAGATTAAAAAGGAATATGGGGAACTTCTGGAAAAGAAGATTGAAGATATTTGGTTAGATGAATGTAAAGAATTAAAAAAATTTTACAATAAAGTTAATCCTTAAGAAAATAAATCTAATATAGATTTATATATGTCCCTTTATCAGAAAAGTAATCCTAATTTACCCAACTATGAATCTCAATTCTCAGTTAGAGATATTGACCGCGATGTTGTAACGACGATGAATCAAGTTGATTATTATGATTATGATATAACCGAAAAAAGACTTGTATCTGGACCAAGTGATAGTGGAATTCTTGCACCAGTTGAATTAGATTCTGGTCTTCCACAGAGGAGGACCGATACTTCTAATAATCCCGAGGATAGAGAAATAATTGGTCCGGATTTTATTTTAGGAGGTGATAATACTTCTTTAACGCAAAGAATAGATTCTGTGAATAATGGTAGAGTAGGTGATATTGAAGTTTTAGATTTTAATCTACCCAAGGAGGGTGATATTGTTATTAATAAGGATAATCAAGATACTTCTGTTAAGGGTATAGTAGAGAAAACTGCTGTCAGTGATGTATTTTTTTCTGATATGAATATTGATGTTATTCATAAATCTATAAGATATGGTGTTAATCAGAGAACGGGTAAAGTTGTTGCAAGACAATCAGATAATACTATTTATATTGTTATGCGTTCTATACTCTTACAATACGCGAATTTTAGAGTAGGGACGGCTGATTTAGCGGAAGAAATTAGAGCATTAAATTCGAGAGTCATTGAATATTGTGCGGATAATATTTCATCAAATGTTCAACAATATGTTGGTTATATTAAAGATTTAGAAAAATTACCCGTCCCGATGGATAGACCTGTATATCATAATAAGAATAATTTCACATATGATATTTCTAATCTGTTGTAAATTGTTGTAAAATTATTTTCTATATATATATATATATATATTATGCCACCGAAAATGAATAGCAGAAAACCCGAATATTTAGCAGAACAACGGGGCACCTCACCAGCAACCAAGTATCCTGCTACGACGCTCGCGATGGAAAGAGGGCGGAAGAATCATATGGATAGAATTGATATGCGCTTAGAACAGGGTAACAACGAATTGAAGAAAATGGAACAGGAGAAGACACAAATGACTGCATACTGGAAAGCCAAGAGGCAGGAGCATGAGCAAGCTATGGCCGAGCTTCATGCTCAGGCCGAGCTCAAGCTGGCCGAGCCGAAGACCCGGGAAGAAAATGTAGGGAAGGCTGCGGAACAAGGGGGACAAGGGGGAAAAGGGGAACAAGAGAAACAAGGGGGGGGATATAAAAAGAAATCCCGGAAATCCAACAAATCAAAAAAGAAATCCCGGAAATCAAGAAAAAAAAGAAGAAAAAAGAGAACTAAAAGAAAGAGATCTAAAAGAAGATAAAACTTAAAACTATATTCTTTAACTTTACTATGTATGAAAAATACTTCTTAGAAAAAGAACAATTAGATATTATCTCTAATTGGTCTCATAAAAATGTACCTCTTTTTATCTGCGGTCATTCCGGTTCAGGAAAGACCTCCTTAGCGAAAGAGATCCTCCGAGACAGAGTCATTACTCATGTTGATTCACTTTATATGAAAAATAATACAGATATTTATGAATATATTCTGAATATCATTCAGAAACGAAATATAACGATGATGTTCGAACAGAAAAAAGAAAAAAGAGGTCTTTTAATTGATGATATAGATATTTTTTACAAACATGATAAGAAAATATTTAAATCTATAATAAATCTATTAAGTTCAAAATTATATGATACGAAAGTAATCTTGACAAGTTCAATTAAGTTTTTAAATAATAGATCCTTAAATAAATTATCTTATTCGAGATTATTTTTAGTTTATGATAATCATAAGATCCATAAAATATGTAAAAATATATGCTCAGAAAAAAATATAAATTTATCTCTTATTAAAAAACAAGAATTAATTAAAAGATCTTCTAACAATATAAACACATTGATATCATTATTAACATCCGTAAAACAGGAAATAATAACGAGTGAATTAGATAATTACGATGAAGAAGAAATATTATACGAAAATCTTTTTAAAAAGAATTATAAGTTGAAAGATCTTGTTAGAATATATACTCCTAATAAAACTAAGATATCATTGGATCTTTTAGAAAATATATTTGATATGACCGATGATATAAAGGTAATAAAGAATATTTACGATTATTATTCATTATCCGATATATTTGAAACGAGATGTATTAATTATTATGAAATTCAAGAATATGATACAATATTGACTATTTATAATTTTTATAGTAAAATAAAATCGTTTAATCTAAAAAATAAAAACTTTATACCGAATAAATATATAAGTAAATCATTAATTCATGTTTATTCTCTGAAAATGAATCATCATAATGATTTAATTTATTTTTATCTTTATCTGGTTCACACGAATACCTATAATAAAAATACAATCAATGAATTATTAAGATTAGATAAGAATACCTTAAATGTATTTATCAAAACATTTAATTTTTATTACAATGGTAAGATTAAATGCGGAAAAATATATAAATTATTAGATAAATGAAAGATGAAAATAAAGAAATTCAACCGGAGATAAAATCTTCCGAAAATGAATCTAATTTGGAAAATATTAATAAAGAAATAAATAATAATTTAGATTCAATTGATTCATTCATAAATAAATTTATAGATAAAATAGAATTAAAAGATCTTTTAATAATTGGTTTAATAATTATAATTTTAAGTTTAATAAGTTATTTCGTTTATTATAAATTTTTTAGATTCGTTGTAGATGAAACATTATTTGACAATATGGCAATGTATTATATAAATTTAGACAGATCTTCTAATAGAAAAAGAAGTATGGAAATAATGTCCGCGAAAAAAGGTATTAATCCCGAGAGATTTCCGGGTATAGATGGTAAATTATTAGATTTAGATGATCCTAAATATGAAAAGGCTTTAAAGAAAATAAAATGGTGGTTTTTAGTTGATAATAAAAAAAATGTAGGTCATTTCGGGTGCTATTTAAGTCATATGGGTATATTTGAAAAATTTCTAAAAACCAATAAAGAATATTGTTTTATATTAGAAGATGATGCTGAGATCTTAGTAACCGATATAAAACAAGAAATAATAAAAAATATGAATAATTTACCAAGAGAATGGGATATATTACTCTTGGGTTATGAAGTTAATGGTGGACCTAATGGTTATAAAGAAGTTAGAGAAGGAAATAAAGATACTAAACTTAAAAATGGTCTTTTAAATCTTAATTATTTTACAGGATTACAGGGTTATATAATTAATAGAAAATCAGCTAAAAAATTAATCGAGAATTTACAAGAGTTGGATTGGATTATTGATTGGAATATGTGTTATTTAGCTAAAAGAGGTATATTAAATATATATGGTGTATATCCCCCAATAGTATGTCAACCCGCGGTTCATATGATACAGATAAATGATATAGATTATAAATATAATTGTCAAGTAAGATTTGATACTCTTACGAATAAATAAACTATCCCTTGATGCCAACTATTTTTTGGGTTTCGTTAATTTATATGTTGTAACGATTTCTCTATTCGTCCATATAAGATCAATCGCCTCATCAACTTTTTCCGATTCAGCGATAATCTTGGATAAATTTTCCCTTATATTGATCTTATTGATTGGTTTTTTAGTATTTCTTTCATTACATCTTAATTTTCCTGTATTCGTATTTAAATCAGTAATATTAAAATTTACCATGAATTTAGTAATTTCGGGTTCTAATTCTTTATTTCTAATTTTCTTTAATTCTCTTGCTTGTTTTTCTAGAATTGCTATTTTTTCGTCTAATTCAAGCCATTTACCAACTTTCAATTTAAATCTCTGTAATTCTTCATTGGGTATTTCCTGTAATGTATTCATTATAGGATATTTAATATTTAAAGTTTTAAATTATTTAATTAAACACTTAAAAAAAAAGTAATATTAATAAATAAAATGTCTAAATTAAAAGATAAACCTCTTAAAAAATGCCATACCGATTCTAGGAAAATGATCGATGATATACATAATGAATATGTTAAAGACTTAAAAGATGACTGTTTACATAAATATTATCTTGATAATGGGGTTATACTCGATGAGTATTATTCAGATAAAAGTATAAATAAATCTTCAAGTAATTCCGGAATATTAACATATTTTGAAGTCAATAAAAATGAAAAAGAAAATGAAAAAACTAATATAATTAATAATTATATGAAAAATGTGGATGAAAATATTATAAATGACAAATATACAGAATATAAATACGATAAATGCGATTCGTGTAATATAAATTTAAATATAAATGAAAAATGCGGATATCTTGAATGCACGAATTGTGGTTTAATCGTAGATATTATTGTGAACAGTGATAAAAATTCATATAACGATCCACCCAAGGAAATAAATTATTTTTCTTATAAAAGAATAAATCATTTTAATGAATGGTTGGCTCAATTCCAGGGGAAGGAAAATACCGATATCCCGGATAATGTTTATTATAATATAAAAAACGAAATCAAAAAAAATATTAATATGGATGTTAAAGACATTACTTATAATCAGGTAAGAGATATACTAAAGAAATTAGATTATAATAAATATTACGAAAATATACCATATCTTATAAATATTATAAGCGGTAAAAAAACACCAAAACTAACAAGAGGAGAGGAGGAAATATTGAGATCATTATTTAAGGAAATACAGATACCCTTTATGAATAATTGTCCTCCAACTCGTAAAAATTTTTTATCTTATTCATATGTTTTACATAAATTCTGTCAGTTATTAGAATATGATAATTTACTTAGTTATTTCCCACTTCTTAAGAGTAGAGAAAAACTACAACAACAGGATGATATATGGAAAAATATATGTAAAGATCTAAAATGGGAATATATACCTAGTACTTAATCGCGATCTTCAACCCTGACATAATTAGGATAACACATATCTAAAAGTGCCATAGTTGTAGATGCTATTAATCCAACATAAATAGCGTGATTCTGTAAAACCCCACAAGTGGGTATAATTTTAGTTGACAATGTGACAACTACGAATAATGTAATATATCTTATTATATTTTGATAATTAAGATCAATATCTATCATTTATATAATATTAAATATTTTAAGTTTAATACTTAAAAAAATAATTATAATTTCTTTTATAATGAGTGAAGAAAAGAAAATTGATTATCTGGAAGTTGATCAGAATATCCCCGGTCAGAATTATGTCTGTATGTCTTTTTTATCACCTGAAACATTTATTCAGAACAGAGAAGCATTTAATACTGCCAAATTCCTCCAATCATATTGTAAAGATCAGAATTTAAAATTTGAAGAGGTTTATGATAAGTATAAAGATTTCACATATAAGCATGAAGAACAGCTACAGAGAGATTACGATGAAAAGAATGAATTCCAGACAAGTCTTAGAGGTGTTAAGATTCGGGGTGTATTCGATAGTAGACAAGAAGCAGATGCGAGAGCTAAGAAATTATCAACGATAGATAGTTCATTTCATGTATTTATCGGTCAAGTAGGATACTGGTTACCGTGGGATCCTAATGCGGATAAAGTATCCGATGAGGTATTTCAGAATAGTCAATTAAATGATATGATGGAAAAATATCAAGAAAATAATGTTAATCGTGATATCTTTTACGAAGAACAGAAAAGAGAGAAAATTAAGGCCGCACAGGAAGAAGTTGCATTATCCAAGAAAAAGAAACTTGAAGAAGAAGCAGAGGAAAAAAGAGCACAAGAGAAAGTTAGAGAAATCGAAGATATTCAAGATCCTATTTCCGAAACCGAATCCTCTCCTGAGCCTGAAACCGAATCCTCTCCTGAGCCTGAAACCGAACCCTCTCCTGAGCCCTCTCCTGAGCCTGAAACCGAATCCTCTCCTGAGCCTGAAACCGAATCCTCTCCTGAGCCTGAAACCGAATCCTCTCCTGAGCCTGAAACCGAACCCTCTCCTGAGCCCTCTCCTGAGCCTGAAACCGAATCCTCTCCTGAGCCCGATGAGGTAAAAGCGGGTGGGGGGATCCCAACAAGTGATAATAAATTAGATAAGGATTTAACAGATTCACTCGAAACCGATGATCCCTGGATGCAACAGAAATTGAAACAATAATCAATATTTAATTATTCTATAAAATAAATCATGATTGAGACATTACTTGTTTTAGGATGTATCATTTTTTTTATATTATTAGCAATGGCGTTCCAAGAAAGGAGTATTATGTATAAAGATTACGCTACATCGTGTAATATAACATATTTACCGAAAAAAGAAAAATTTTTTATGGGAGGTCCGTCTAATTTTAATTCTTCCCCTTATAATATTAAAACAAGAGAAACTCGGAAACTAGAATTGGAACAATTGAAATCAGATGAACTAAAAGCAGAAATATTTAATCATGAATACACCGAAGAAAATATTAATAATATTTATTCCACTAATTACGATGAATTCGATGAGTTGACCAATGAACAATTAATAGAAATTATCCTTGATATTGAGTCAGATTCATTTAAAAAAGATATATCACCTGATAATTATGAAAGTGATACATTTTTAGACAAGATAAATGATTAAAAAAAATAAATTATTTAATATAAATGAGATTGAGTTTATTAATGTTCGTTATTGGTGTAATGTTCGTCGTTTCGGGTTATGTTCAAGATAATGATCCTCATTGTAAACCTAAAACTGAAGTTAGAATTATACCCAGGAGTGTTTACGATCAATTAATACAAGATTCAACATTATAAATAAATTTATTTACAGATTCTATAATATTTATATTCACCACATCTTTCACTTCTTCTTGTTATTTCGCATATGTCTCCGGGACATAATCGAATTAATTTCGCCATGGGGTCATTTCTAAAAATAATCGGCAACTGATCTTTCGTAGCATTTACCTTTTTTAATATCTTTTCTATTTCTTCTTCATTTCGGATACACAAGTGTTTCGGTACAGTAACATTTAAACTAATATCAAATGATATATTATTAATACAGAATAAATGGACATTTCTAAAATATTCATTTTTATATTTTTCTTTATTTAATTTTTCGTTTTCATCGATAATATTATCAGATAAACCATTAATTTTCAATTGTTCCTGACCGAATTTATACAGATCCTCTCCGGCTTTTTCCAGATTTTCACTTATTTTTTCCGTTAATACTAATATTACACTGTCTTCGGGTTCAATTGATTCCTCTATATATAATTTATTGATTTTATCGGCGCATTGTTTCGTAACCTTCAACGGATTGGAATTAATTTCCGGAAAGTTATAATATATAATATGCAAGTTATGACCTGTAATTTTAGAATGTTCGAGGGTAATATTTAGATTTCCCGCTTTACCGAATGATAGGGGATTTTTAGAATTTTTAAGATTGTATAGTTTTTCTATTTCTTCATCCGAATAATCGGATATAACTGAAACATCCCACTCCGATTCTAAAAACTTCTTAAATAAAGAACGTGATTTATTGATTTTGTGAACGTAACTCATTATATATTAATACTAAAATATTAATTTTAAATATCAAATTTAATTTTAAAATGGATATGGATTAGTTCGCCCAACCGGACCATGGGGCAAAGATTTATACCCTGCTTTTTTACCTCTTGACCTTGATCTCCTTGGTTTTTTATTTTTTTTCGTCTGATTCGCTCTTTTTTTTCTAGACCCCCCTCCCAGTTTTTTAGAGTGTTTAGAAGCTTTTTTTCCTTTCTTCTTAGAAGGTTTCTGTCCTTTCTTTTTATGTTTCTTCTTTTTAGAAGCTTTTTTTCCTTTCTTTTTAGCACCCGAAAATCTTTCAAAGGGGTCGTCGACAAGCAACCGATCCATTACTTCCTTAAATTTTACCGGATCATTTTTAAATCTTTCAGCCATCAATTTTCTTTTCACATTTTTATAATGTTCGTCATTCTCTGTTTTCCTTTCTAAAAATCTCTCATGCTCTTGATCGGCGTCAAAAGTGGAATACGCCCCACCACCTATCATTCCACGACAAGTACTCATTTATAATTTAACTTAGATTTTTTTTTACTTAAAACTATCCAATTAATAATATTTAATGATTATGAAGAATATTTATCTGAATTTAATGAATCTAAATAGATTCGGGAAACTAAATAAACCGATTGCCCTATTAGGAGTTTCAACCGCAATTGGATACTGGATTTATAAAAATACGGACGTTGAAACGAAATTAAACACATTCTTAAATAAATCTCTAACGAACTTAAAACTTGAAAAAGCGAAAGCAGAAAAATCTATTAAATTTAACGATAAGAATAAACTTGTAATTTACAGTAATGAACATTTTTATGATAGTGTTGCGAAGTATCTTTATAAGAAATATCCGGAAAAGATTAATAATTTTTATTATGATGAAGAAAAGATCTTTACATTTAATGAATTTAGATATCGTAGAAAGGAAAAACCTAAGAATATTAAATTATTTAAACCCGAACAATGTAACTTCAATATTTATTATGAATATAATGATGAAGAGCATGAAATTAATATTGATTTATCTTATGTTTTAGATAACAATAATCAGATTGTTAAATTAATGGAGAGCGTTGATTGTTCTTCATATGAAGCATTATTGAGTAAAATTGAGGCAACCTGTGTCAATAAGGAAGCATTAGTTTCTTTTATCGATAGCGCTAGAGCCGATATTAAAAAGGATTACGATGAAACAAAGAAATGTTCCAATGAAACAATGAGAATTTTTTACTATAGAAAAGATTATTGGTCTTTATTAGCGAAAGCCCCCAAGAGACCAATTGAAACAATATACCTTAAAGAAGGTGTGAGAGATTCTGTCATTTCATACATTAATGATTTCTTTTCCAAAGAAACGAGAGATATTTATTTATCATTCGGTATTCCTTATAAGAGTGTATCTTTAATTTACGGTCCACCTGGTTCAGGTAAAACCAGTATTATCAAAGGTATAGCATCTTCATTAGATTGCGACTTATATGTTCTACCAATTACGAAAGATATGCTTGATAATGATTTCGTTGGAGCTTTCTCTTATATTAATGATGAAGAGGAAAAGCAGAAGATAATTGTTATAGAAGATATTGATTCCCTATTTGATGAAAGGAAAGAAGGAGATAATCATAATGGGATTACTCTACAGGGATTCTTAAATTGCTTGGATGGATTCACGTGTATTGAAGGGACAATGTTATTCTTGACCGCGAATAAACCCGAAGTATTAGATTATGCGATTATAAGATCTTGTAGAATTGATCACAAGATAGAATTAGGTTATGCGGATAAATATCAGACGAAAGAAATGTTTGAAAGATTTTTACCTGATCAGAAAGATAATTTTAAAGAATTTTATAATACTATTAAACACAGAGAATATACAACCGCATCTTTACAAGAGTTTTTATTTTACAATAGGAAATGCGATAATATCTTAGATATAGTTGATAAATTTACAGAAATCATAGAAAAAAATGATCCTAAAAACTTCGAAGTCATTAAAGATGAAAATAAGAATTTTTATAGTTAGGGGAGTATCCCAGTAAGAACTCTTTTAGATCACTTTCTTCTGGTAATTCGCTATTATTGTTTCAACAATATTGGATCTTGATCGGTCGTATATCCAGACAATTCATTACATTTAGCATGTGATATTTTTAAGTTCTATGGGGCATCGACCACCCTATTTCCCCGGGATAACAATCTTCCAAGCATTCCGGGCCCCCTCTGCGCCTCCTTCTTGGCCTTCTCCTCCGCATCCTTCCTCGCGAGTCTCTCCTGCATTTCGCGAAACTTCCTATCCTGTTCTTCCTTTTTATTTTTCACCCTCATAGCGACTTCCGCCCTGTTATTTTTTTTGTACTCTTCGGTCCCGGTTTCATGTAGTTTTGTCAAAAAAATAGATCGACCCTTTCTAGCTCGCGCCCTCTCCGCCGTCTCTACTTTTAGCGGTTCAGGGGTTCGAGGGTCCTTGTCTCTCGTGAGCGTGATGGGGTTGAGAACTGTATCTAAAAAATAATTTATGTGTGATAAATCTTTCGTCAAATCACACTCTAAATCATCCACAAATTTACTAAGTTCTTCGCACATTTCCTCAAAAAAATATGAACTAACTTGAAAATTCCCAAGTTGGCGGGTATCTGTACCTACTCTCCTTGTCAATGAGAAAGCAAAAAATATTTCATCGGCGGTCGGAATTGAGCGAGGGGGCGCTGTTACATGTCTCCTCAGGTTACTAAATTCATATATGCCATTGTCTTCATCAGAGTTTTCCCACTCATGCATCAGCCGTGATCCTCCCATCATTTTCATTCCCCTCTTCAATTTCTCCGTTCTCTCTACTGATAGTTGAATTAAATTATACATTTCCATAATTATTGCAGTGTACATTTTATTACGTATTAAGAATCTGAACACGACTCCATCAAACTCGTCACTTCTTACCCTTTCTGCAAAAGTATCAAAAGCGGCTTGTTCACTCTCCGTTAATCCATTTTCATTGTATTCAACTTCTGGCCGTGATCCTCCTATCATTTTCTCCTCTCTCCTTCTCTTTACTGATATTTGAATTAACTCATACATTTTCATAATTATTCCAGTGAAAATTTTATCACGTATTAACGATCTGGACACGACTTGATCAAACTCCCAGAGTCTTACCCTTTTTGCAAAACTATCAAAAGCGGCTTGTTCAATCTCCGTTAATCCATTTTCATTGTATTCGGAATCGGTGCCCCCACCTTTCATTCTTTTCCTAGTTTTCTTAATATAAGATCTCCCTGTTTTTCTGGAAGATCTCTTAGACTTCCTTTTGGTTCTCTTTTTTGACTTTTTCTTTTTAGTTCTTTTCTTAGATTTCTTTCTCTTACCCGCAACCTTGAAAGTAGAACTCTTTAAAAGGAGCTGCTTGCTTACAATCTTGATATTCTTAAGTTCTACAGCCCCGTCAATTTTATCATAGATGTCCCCCACATAATCATAATCTAAACTATCCTTGGGATTTAATTTTTTCGTAATCTTGATGACTTTATTTTTCATGTACTTATTGCCACTATCAGGCACTTTACCGGGCCAACTGAACGCACTTGGCGTGTTACCACTTTTAACGGTAACATTATAAACGGATCCAAGTTTAATTGTCATTTATACTATTATAAATAAAAAAATTTAACAACTATTAATATTTATACCCATCTTTCTTCGAGGAGTTCTTTTTCCATACAAGAAACACATTTTTTATGATAATCATTTTCATCCAATAAACCAGTCCTATTCATACAATCAATGTTGGAACATACAGGAGCCCCATCGTGGGGAGAACACGATGAACAATTACATTTACCCTTCATTACGAAAGTTGGTTGTTTTATTCCATTTCTATCCTTATAATCAATAGATTCTCTACACCTATTAGTATAAGGACTTGTCCCCGGTCCAGTCCAATAGTGTTTATTGTGACCATCTTCATTATTTTCTATCCTCTCATTACAGATCCAACACCATCTATGATCTCCACAATAGATAAAATTACATCCATCTGGTTTCACAGTTTTAATACCACAGTGAGGACACTTTTTAAACTCTCCATCTTCCAAATTTTCATCTCTACTTTTACACACAACGCACCGAAACATTTCCGGTTGAAGAACTAAAAGACCTCCCTCTCCGTTTCCACATGCCCTAGGCATATCACAGAGTAATAGTCTGTTCCAAGTATTAATTCTATGTAAATCTCTCTTCCTAGGTTTCGGTGAACATTGAGAACAAGCAGCATAGAATGTATCTTCACCGAGGAGAGAATTGTAGTCTGGTTCAGTATCGGTAATATAATAATCTCTCTTATCTTCTATTCTTGAAACGATAGTCATATATTTCATATAAAGATTTTCCTTGTATCTAACATATTTATTATAATCATCGTATGATGAATTATTCCTCCATGTTTCGCTCGATCTCTTGTTTTCTTTTAAGAACCATTTAAGATAAATTAAACTGAATCCCTTCTTACAGAAAGGGCAACAGAGAGGTTTGAAGGTTAAATCTTGAATTGTCGTTGATAAAGTCTTCATAAAGCACTTGTTACAGATAGGGGTGTTACAACAGGGGGTATATTCGAAATGATTACTACTATCAGCACAGATGAGGCATATAGTCTGTTCTTTTAGAAAAGAAATCCTTTCACTCTTTTTCGTTTTAATAAAATCTTGGAAGATCTCATATTGTTGTTCCGGGTTCATAACATTGTCGCAGAACTTTATTGCATCGGTTATTGTTAATTTCTGAGATCCTTTCTTATCTAAATATTCAAGGACCTCAAAATCCAAACACTCTTGAAGTTTTATGTACTTCAAGAGTGTTGCTCTCGTGATT
>Ga0206130_10001476_pt1 | contig 34264 bp, 67 predicted proteins | sample Helgoland_Spring_9_FD_148637 | JGI IMG/M metagenome (GOLD analysis project Ga0206130, IMG submission 148637) | Pelagic subsurface seawater microbial communities from Kabeltonne, Helgoland, North Sea - Helgoland_Spring_Bloom_20160512_1 | ecosystem: Environmental > Aquatic > Marine > Epipelagic ...
TGTAAAAGATAGGGCTTATTATATCAATAAGATTGAGCAATATAATTTTAGCGGGTTTTGTAGAATGGAACTACTTGAAATAAAAGTAAATGAGGGTATTATTGGAGTACCTTATTATATAGCAACTCCAAACCCTTTAATTTTTGGTAATGTAGAACCTAGTACTACGACAACAAAAAAAGCTACTATACTAAACACGGGACTAGGGGAAATAAGTTTTAATATTAACCCCATTACAGGTGCTGACTCTTCTTATTTTAGTTTTGTAGGGTTGCCATCAAACCCTATTAATTTAGTGGGAGGTGGGGCTTTGGAGGTAGAGATTGAATTTATTTCAGATACCTCCTTTGGAGAAAAGCAAGCTGAATTTAATATTGAAGGGATAACAGAAGGGTTATTTGATATTGATGTGAAGATCGATGCTTTCATTAATTCACAAGCAGACTACACGGTTACTCCTTTAGACATCATAGTTACACCTACTCCGAGTGGTTTTGAAACGGTAGCATCTACAGTTATTGAAAACGTAGGGATAGGGTCAATTGATTTTGATTTGGGCGATATCATAGGAAGTTCAGAGATTGAATTTACTTTAGGGACACAAAGAACGTTTACTCTTTTAGAAGGTCAACAAATCACTGCAAGCGTTAAGCATATTAGCGCATTACCAATAGGATTAAAACAAGCTACCTTCTTAGTGGAAACTATAACGCCAGATATATTTAATAAAACGGTTGATATATTTGCTAGAACTATAGACAACCCCGCTACTTATACAGTGAGTTTAAACCCTATGGCTTTTGGAAGTAAAAGTAATAATGCGCCAGCCTCTACACTTCAAACTATAATTCAAAACACAGGGACTGAAACTATAAATTTCACACTAACTACATTCACAGGAGCAAACGCAAATGAATTTGACTACGCAGTTGGTCAACCTATCGCATTTAGTGTAGATCCAAATCAACAACAATCAATTAACGTAGTGTGGGACACGGCAAACCCTAAGACATTTAAACAAGCTTTCTTTACAATAGAAGCAAACAACGCTTTTGCAAGTAATACAATAGTAGAAGTAAACGGCACAACAACTTAAGACATGGCAGATATTACACAAAAAGTAGTAACAAAAGTAATAATAGATAACAGTGATGCACTAAGTGCATTAGTAAAGCAAGAGAAAGCACAGGAGGGTGTAACAAAAGCCACAGAAGGAACTACAGAAGCCACAAAAAAAGACTCAAAAACAAAAGAGGATAACACAAAGGTAGTCAATAAACAAACGCAAGCCACGGAAGAAACAACTTCGGCTTTGGATGGTATGGCAAACGCTTTGGGTATTAATACGCAAGCCTTAAAAGGTACTGTCGGAGGCATAAAAAGTGTGGCAAAAGGTTTTAAGGTGTTTAATTCTATATTAGGCGCTAGTCTTATTGGCGTTGTCGCTTTGGCTTTGGCGGGCATGGTTTCTTGGATGAAAAGAACCGAAGAAGGAGGAGATAAGTTGTCCGTAATTATGGCGGGACTTAACGGAGTTATGGAAGGTGTTTTTGATGTGTTAAGCTCAGCGGGGAAAATAGCTTTTGAGGTTATTACTACGGCTATAGATGTACTTTTTGGTACTTGGACTTTGTTAGTTAATTCTATAGTAGAAAAGTCATTGATAGTTCAAAAAGCGTGGGCAAAATTAACGGGTAATGCAGAGGATTTAGTGGCTATTGAAAAGGAACTAAACACTATTAGAGAGGAGTCAAAGGAAGTTATCGACGGGATGGTTACTTCTATCGTGGATAGTGGTAAAGCTATAGTAGATGAGTCAAAAGTTTTAGTTGAAAATGTTAAGGCTATTGAAGGGAAAACAAAAGCGACTATTGAATTGCAAAAAATAGAAAACGCACTCACAAAAACAATAAGGAAAAACACAGTTGACGAAGCAAAAAGAAGAAACGAAATTCAAAAAAATCTATTAGTAACAAGAGATTTCACCAAGTCGTACGACGAGAGAAGGGAGGCTTTATTGAAAGCGAATGATTTAGAATTTGAGTCTTTAAAAGCGCAAGAGGATATAGCTGCAACACAGTTAAAACTAGCCAAAGAAAGGGATGCTATAAATGACTCTGATGCGGACGCTAAGCAAGCCGTCGCAGATGCGGAAGCTAATTTAATAAATGTTAGAACAGCGTCATTTGCCAGACAAAGAGAACTACAAAACAGGATAACAGAACAAAATAACAAAGAGATTGCAGAGCAAAAAGCAATACAAACGGAGATAGATGCAACGGCAGCGGCAAAAAAAGCGGCGGCGGATAAGGAAATAGAGCGTTCTGCAAAAGCAGACGAAAAGCTAGTAATTGCAAAAGAGAAAGCAGCAGAGGAAAGAGCTTTGGAATTAGAGAACGCACAAACGAGAGCGGATGCTTTAATAGTAATTGAACAAGATAGATTAGCTAGACAATTAGAGGCTACAGAGGGAAACCAAGCAGAAATAGATTTAATTAAATTTGAAAGTGACAGAACTATAGCTAAAATAGAAAAGGATGCAGCTAAAAGAACTAAAGATTTAAGGAAAACACAAACGCAAACAGAGTTAGAGAATACTAATTTAGTTGTGGATGCTTCTTTATCCGCATTGCAAACTGTTTTTGGCGAAAGTAAGGCTTTAGCAATATCTTCTGCTGTTATTAACGGTGCTTTAGCTATTACAAAGATATTATCCCAAACAGGGGTAGCTGCACCTGTTCCAATCGCATTAGCAGCTATAACTACAGGCGCAGCAGTCTTAAAAATAGCAACAGCCTCCAAAGGAATGATGATTGAAGGAGCAAGCCACGCAAACGGAGGGGTTAAAATGATGACTCCAAGCGGAATGATTGAAGCAGAAGGTGGTGAATTTATAATGAATAAAGCTAGCACAGCAATGTTTAAAGATGAGCTAAATGCTATTAGTTTAGCAGGAGGTGGAGTACCTTTGGCAGAACGTGGGATGATGATTGAAGGAGCAAGCAGACAATCAAACGCATCTAATTTAAGTAACGATATTACAAACGCCGTAAACAATCAACAAACGGTATTAGTAACCGAAGATTTAGACATAGTACAGTCAAGAGTAAGAGTAACTGAGGATATAGCAACATTGTAATTATGGATAAAAAATATACACTTCAAGAGCTTTTTAATATGGGGTTAATTTCTTATAAGCCTTTATTTTATTTAGAGATGGTCAATAAGTACCAACAATTAAGAGCAGCAAAAGTAAAAAAGAGTGTAGCCGTAAAGCAAGTGGCTGAATTATCAAGAGTAACACCTAAAACAGTTTACCAAGCTATCAGACTTTTAACCCGATAAGGTTACGAATTTTAATGCAACCTTTTCATTACTTATCTTTAGGTTATGGCTAGAGATTGGATAACGAGAAACAATAATCAAGGCAACGTATTAAAGACAGGGGTTCATAATTTGCTAGATTCCGATTCTATAGATTTAGATTGTAATATATCTGTAGTTGATGTAGTTCTATCAAATAAAAATATAACTGTAACCGCAAACGCTAGCAAATCAATGGTAGGTGATATTTGTATGATTGTTGGAGGGAATAATGGCGTTTCCCCTTTTGATATAATTTTAGACGGTGACTTCCAATCTGGAACGGTTACTGTCCCTGTATTAGAGGGTTTCTCAATTATGACCATTTTTAATGGAGCAAGTTTTACGCCAACACAAACCCCAATATAAATATAATGAATAAGAAAAGCATAAGAATTGATGGCGTTGTTGGTGACTTACTAAACACAGGAGAAGGATTTAAGGCTCGTGTCGCAGAGTTAGACCTTGCAAAGGATGAAGCTTTGGAGGTTGTTATTAATTCGCAAGGGGGCTCTGTATTAGAAGGATATTCAATATACAACTTTTTAAGGAACTTAGATAATGAGGTTTATATTTCAATAGATGGATTTGCGGGTTCAATTGCTACTTTAATCTCATTAGCAACTAAGAAAGAAAACACGTCAATTAGTGAGGTTTCCATGTTTATGATTCATAGAAGCTCAGTAATGGCAGAAGGTAACCAAGAAGAGTTAGCAAGTCAAATAGAGATCCTAGATTCTATTGATAAGACTTTAGCGTCTGTTTATTCAGAGCGTACAGATATACCAAAAGATACAATAACGGAAATGATGAGTAAAGAAACTTGGCTAAGTGGCAAAGATGCCGTAGAAGCGGGTTTCATTGGTAGCTTAACAAATAAGATTGCAGCAGATATTGTCGCTCAATCATTTAGCAAACAAATAAAAAGTAATATGGGAATAATGGATAAAATCATGGCAAAGTACAATGCGAAAGCAGAGGAAGAGCCAGAAGAAACAGTGACGGCTGAAGCAGTTGATCCTGTAAATGAGGAGAAAAAAGAAGAGGAAGAAACAAAAGCAGAGTATGTAACAATGGAGGCTTTCAAAGAGCTTGCAAATGCTTTTGATTCACTTGCTGCAAAACTTGACAACGCAGAGGGTGACGAAGAGGAAAAGACAGAAGAGGAAGTAGAGAAAGAGAAAGAGATTGAGGAAGAAGAAATGTCTGCTATCATTGAAGCGCAAATTGAAGTAGGAGTAGCTAAAGCTATTGCATCTCTTAAATCTTCTAAAGGTGAAGTCCCAGTTGGAAACGTAAAAGAGAAGGGGACATTTAATGCTTTTGCAGCACATAGAGCAAAGCAAAAGGAAAGAGAAAACAAAACAAGATTTTAAAAATAAAATAACATGGGAGTAAATATAACAAGTGGATATAACGGGGAAGTAGCTGACCTGTTAATATCATTAATGACGGTAGGTAATCAAGCCGTAGAAAAAGGGTCTGTATATCTTCATGCGGGGGTACAAAAATCAATTGCGTTACCTAGATTTAATGCAGCAGCAGACCAAATACAAGCAAACAACGCAGACCCTCAAACGGCTCAGGCGTCTGATTCATTTACATACGATGAGAGATCAATAGCACCTCTTTCTTTTATGTTTTATGATGAAGTAAACCCTAGAGATTTTGAGGACGTTTGGAGAGAATTTCAGCCAGTAGGTCAATTGGCAGATCGTGTTGACAACCCTAAAATTTTGAACGCAATTACTACCGAGACTTTAAAGAGTTTTGGAACTCAGATTGGGAAATGTATTTGGCAAGGTGACACAGCAGGAGCAACAGCAGTATCTTGGTTCGATGGTTATGAAAAGATTTTAGCGGCTGACGGTGCTATTAATCCAACGCCAGCGGGTGTATTATCTGCTGCTAATATAATTAGTGTATTAGAGTCGTGTATTGGTGCGATTCCTGATGCTTTGTATGATGATCCTAATATGATCATTAACATGAGTACAAAGGCGTTTAGATTCTACGAGCAAGCAAGTAGAGCTTTAGACTTTAAAGGGGCTAATATTTCAGAGGCGCAACCAGATAGATTCGGTGGTTTTGCAATTAGACATTATTCTGGAATGAGTGATGATAAAATTATCGTTGCTAAGTCTACCGCAGGGAGAGATTCTAACCTTTGGGCAGGGATTGACGTTTCAGGGGATGATGAAAACGTGAAAATCGCTCGTAAGAGTTCAATGTCAGAATTATTTGGTGTTTTAGTACGTGCTAAGTATGCAGTAAATGCGCCAAATCCTACAGAGTGCGTTCTTTATTTGCCTGCATAATTTTAATAGGGGGGTTTAATTACTCCCCTTTTGTTTAACATTTAAAATATAATTATATGAGCGTATGCGGTGGTATTAATATGGGTTCAACTTATGATTGTTCTACTCCTATAGTGGGTGGTAATAATCAAAATTTAATTCTTATTGATCAAGAGATATTCAATAGAGCAACTATCGTTTATGATGGTAGTACGGATAATTTAATAACAGGGATAACCTTAACACAGATTGGGGACGTTGGGTATAAGTACGAAGGAATTAGAAAGAGTTTGAACCCTCAATCTGCTTTTGTTCCTAGTGACGTGTCAAACGGATATGATCATCAAGTTGACTTCTTAATTTTCGATGTAAGTCAATTACAAAAGAATAACATTGAGAAAATGGCTTTTGGTCGTCAAGTTGCTATACTTGAAAATACAAACGCTTTAGGAAATGGAGATTCTGTTTTTGAAGTTTTTGGAACTGGTTTAGGTTTAGAAGTACAAGCGGGGGCAATGAGAATAACAGGAGACACGGACACGAACGGAGCTTACACAATAAGCCTTAAAACGTCTGACTTAGGAGGCAAAGAACAACACCTTCCTAACTCTCTTTGGAGTACTGATTATGCGACAACTAAAACTTTAGTTGATGCGTTACTGGTGCCAGTAGTATAATAAAAATTAATCGGGGGGCGTTCTGTTCCCCCTTTTTATCTAAATAAAATAAAATGTATAGTTTAAAAAAAGATTGTAAATTAGCCGTTCAAGGTTTAGGGATTGTATTGACTAAAAACAGTAGTCAAGATGATTTTGAAAGAGCTTTGAAACATTCGCCAAAATTGAGTAACTTTATTGAAACTAAATTAGCAAAAGATGGCAAAGCGAGCAACAAATAAGAAAGCACCTACTACGACATTAGAGGGAAAAAGATTCTGGAGAAGTAAAGTGTATATTAACACAGTGGGAGTAGTTTCTGGAGAGGTTAAAGAGTCAGATTTAAAAGAGTTTTTAGCTAGTATCCCTAAAGGTGTAGAAATAGACCTTAATAAATGGTGTATTACTGAGAATGAACAAAAAGCTAAAGAGAATTTAGCAAAAGAAAAAACAAGACTAGCAAAAGCGTAATATGTCAATAGCTCAAAGGAATACAATTATAAAGCGGATACCTACGCAAGTAGATTATCGGGATGATATTTCATGTTATGGAGCGGACAATCTATACTGTCAAAGAATAGAAGAGATTTCGTTCCGTTCTCCAATAACTACGAGCTGCATTAATACACTCTCCATCTTCTTAGAGGGTGGAGGGTTTATTGATAATGGGGATACTATTGTTAATAAGCACGATAAGACATTAAACGACATTTTAAGAGAAGTTGCAAAGGATAATGCAATGTTTAACGGCTTTGCACTTCATATAAATGTAGATGAAATAGGAGGCATCACAGAGATTAATAATGTTAAGTTTAAGGATATTCGTTTTGGATTGCCTAATAGATTTGGTAGGCACTCAGACGTGAAACTCAACGTGAACTGGGAGGAAGATTTCGGAAAAACAACTCACAACACGAGAGATATTTTTACCTTTCCATTATGGAATAAAAGAGAAGATTATAACATAGAGGACATTGAGGATTTTCAAGGTTATATCTTATATTATACCCCAGAACAAGACATTTATCCGAAATGTACGTTTGATGCGGTTTTAGACTCATCACAAACGAACGGTGAGATTCAAGTTTTTGAATTAGGGAGTTTACAGAATGGATTTCATGGAAGTTCAATATTCAAACAACAGGGCGAAATTGAAAACGAGGACGAAGAAAGATCTTTATTAATGGACTTACACAACTTGACAGGGGCAGAAAATGCGGGTTCTGTTATGGTTGTAAATGTTCCCGAAGGTTTTGACGGTGATATATTAGAACAAGTACCCGCAAATAATAACGACAGACTTTTTGAGTTAACTAATAAAACGTCAAGGGATAGGGTTCAAAGTTTTTTTGCAATACCTAAAGCGGTTTTAGGAATTGAGCCAGAGAGTGGAATGTTTAGCCAAGAGGAGCAAGAAAGCTCGCACGATGCCTATTCAAAAAGGACTAGGCGACAAAGGGAAACTATTGCGACCGTATTTGATAGGCTCTTAGTTGATTGGCACACAGGGAGTATTCAAGTTGATGGCATTAAAGAACCAGGGTTTGGAACTTTGACGGATGTAGAAATAGCAGAAGATGAAGAAACGAAAGAATAATGGCAGAATCAATAATTATAACAAAGGATAATATAAGGGAAACGTGGGCTAATTTTGATAAGAACTTCAAAAGTGAACAAGTAGATCCTTTTATCTTAAAAGCCCAACAAAACGACTTAAAACCGTTCTTAGGAGAAGCTTTATACTTTGACTTCTTAGAGAATATAACCGATCAAAAGTATGTTGACTTATTAAACGGTACAACATATTCATATAACGGGTACACTATATATTTTAATGGCATTAAGCCAATGTTATCTGCTTATTCTTATGCAAGAACACTAAAGAATATAGATATAAATGTATCTCGTGGTTCTGTAGTATCAAAGAGTTCTGAGCAATCAGAAAAGCATGAGAACGATTTAATATATAGACGTAAAACAGAGGCAGAGAGTGAAGCGCTAAGGCTTCAAAAAGAACTAGAACAGTTTCTAGACTCTAAAAAAACAGACTACCCTTTATGGAGGTTAGGAACGCAAGAGATAAAAAGAACAAGTTTCAGAATTTTAAAAGTACCTAGACATAGACAACAATAATCATGGCAACAGTAGTAACATTATGCAAAAGCCCAGAAGAGCTTTCAGATTTAACAGGTTTTTTAGTTTATTCTAATTTAGATGATAGCCAAGTTGAATTAGAGTATGAGACAGGCGACCTAGTTATGACCGTAGGGGGGAACTATACTATTGTAAAATATGGAGCGTTACAGACTGATTATATAATATTACAAAAAGGGGGTTTTTACACAGTAATAGAAGAAACGGTATAACATGGCTTTAACATTATTGAAAGACGAGAGCGAGCTACAAAGCTACGTTGCAAGCAATCCAAGTTCTTACATAGTTGTAAAGGGTTATTTCTATATAGGCTTAGACCCTACGACGGTACAACAATATAAGAATGTGTTACTTGCTGCGAATGCAGATTCATTAATTGCAAATAGTATTCCCGTATGGAGTACTATTAATGATATTGATTTTGAATTCACTTTTGTTTTTAATCAAAGTACCTCAAACTTTAATTCAATATTTAGTCGAGGTGACGCAAATCTAAACAGAATAGAAATACAGATCACTACTAATCTAGATGTGGGGATTCGTATTGCGGTTGGTGGTGTGGGACACGTAGCTGAAAACATTGATCTAAACTTGGTGGACGGTGTTGAATACACTTTTAAATATTTTCAATCAAAGTTTTATGTAAATGGTGTTGAAGAAGCGGATAATTCAGCGGTTTCTTCAATAGATGTTTCAAGTTTAAATCAAGACATTTATTTTAACGGCAAGTCTTATGTTACTGCGAACGGTTTAGATTTAAGTTTTTTTAGTCTAGGTATTAACGGCGAAACATTCGGATTAAACGAGCCAAGCGGTGCGACCTTTACAGGCTCATTGGGTACAACAGGAACAAGAGTAACAAGCTCTTTAGACCCTAATTACATTGACGACGTAATGATACAACCTTATAATCCATAAAAAAATGATATATTTATTAGTACACGACATGAGCGCAGTTTTAAACGATGATAACTGCGTTTACTTAGGCTTAGAGGTGGGTTCTACTTTTCAAGATATGAGAGATACCGCCGAGCAAATGGATGATCGGGGCAGTGGTTACGATAGGACAAAAGACAGTAAAACAATATGGATTGCACCATACAAAAACGATCCAAATTTAATATTCAATCCAAAGCCTTTAATATATGAAGTTTTAACTTTGGAAGAATTTAATAATTACGGTTTTGATGTGGAAGAAGTAGAGCCTAATGTATAAATTAAGCAAAAGAAGTCTAGAACGTATTGAAGGGATCGAGCCTATTTTAATAGATATTCTTAAGGAAGGAATAAAAGACTGCCCTATTGATTTTGGGATACCTAAAGACGGCGGATTTAGAACAACTGAAAGACAAGAATATCTTTATTCCATTGGGCGTACTAGAGAGCTTTCAAGGGGCGTTGTTACTTGGACTAAGCAAAGTTACCACATGAGCGGAAAAGCCTTTGACGTGTACGCATACGTAGGAAATAAAGCAAGTTGGAAACAAGAGCATTTACAAGTAATAGCGGAACACCTAAAAAAAGTGGCATGGGATAAATTTTGTATTCGTTTAAAGTGGGGGTTTGATATGTGGGGCAAAGATTCCGCACATTTTCAATTCTAAATATGTTTTATGTAATATTTGGCTCAATAGTTGACTTATTTAAAAGAGTATTATTTGCCTTTTATCGAATAATAAAAGAAACTTTTACATAATTAATTACTTTAAACCATGCCAAAAAACTACCTTAAACACATAGAAAGCCTATCTAACGAAGTAGGTGAACTCCTAAAATTTAAAGACTTACTTATAGAAGCCTTAAACTCATCAGCGGAAGGAATAGCATTACTAGATAAAGAAGGGAAGTACATTTGGCTTAATAAAGCTCATGCTGAAATATTTGGTTATTCTCATCATGAGTTGGTTGGTAAAAGTTGGGAAATATTGTATAAAAAAAATGACTTAGCTTATTTCTACGAAAATGCGTTTCCTAAATTAGAAAAAGAAGGTCACTGGAACGGAAAAGTCCAAGGAATACACAAAGATAATACCACAATTATAAATGAAAGCGTATATTTAACATCTTTAAAAGACGGTGGATTAATTTGCACGTGTATAAAGATTTAATTAAATGAGTGAGGATTGGAACGTATACAGTAAGATGGTATTGCACGAGCTTGAAAGGTTGAACGTAGGAGTCGAAAAGCTAGAAGAGGGGCAAAAGCAAATAGAAAAGGACATAATTAAATTGCAAGCAAAGGCGACTGTTTGGGGTTCTGTTGGTGGTATTGTAGCCACTTTAATAACGAGTTTAGTAGTTCACTTTTTAACAAGTAAATAATATGTTTGGTAAAGGATCGGGAAAAGTAGCAAGCGAGGTAGTAGGTATCGCAGATAAGTTAATAGTTGACAAAGATAAGAAGCAAGAAATAGCAAGCGATATCGTCCAGGCTGAAATAATTAGTGGTTCATCTTTTGTAAGGAATGCTAGACCTATGATAATTTACACAGGACTTTTTTTAATTGTCTTTGAGTTTTTCGGGGTACGGTTTTTGTTTTTAAATTTCATAAAAGCCACTGAGTTAATGATTGAATCTAGTACACAAATTTTTCAATTCTTTTTAATGTCATGGAGCGGAGTATCTTCCGTTTATGTGGGTGGGCGTACTTATGAGAAGGCTAAAAGTAGAATATTTAGAAAGCGTAATTAATAAAATAACAATAAAAACATTAAACAATACTCTTTATGTTCTTATCGTTATTTTGTTTTTGTGTTATTCTTTAAGGGTTTATAATTTTATTGATGATTTAAGGGTTTTTGTTTACTTAGCTTTAATATATTATAACATAGCATAAAGCGAAACCCTATCGCTTAACGCTTTCGTTTATGCGGTTGTTATGCTTAATCTTATTCTTTAAAGCAATACATAGACCCCTCCATGTGTTCATCACAATGTTTGTCTTTTAATGGGTTTTTACAATTACCGAAAGATGGGCAATCCTCAAATTCATCGACAGTACTAAGCATAACAGGGTTTAGCAAATCAGATTTTAACTCTGTTGCGTATTTTTTAGCTATGTGAACAAAAGTCTTAGTATAATCATCTATCACTTCATTGTCATCTGTATCTATGACGTAAGCCACCATTAATCTCATTTGTTTCTCTAGTTCCATAATTCTATTCCGTTAAAATCCGATTGCTACACCTGTCATTAGCTACCATACTTTGAAGTTTCTAAATAGGTAAGCTATAATTCCAAAAGTAACCATTACACCAACAGCAATATACACAGCCACTTCAATTATTTTAGTCCAATTAATAGTAAACTCAATGTGTGTAGGTGTACACGAGCAGAGTACATCAGCTAACACAATGCAAAAAGAATACACCGCTATTTGTTTAATTATGTTTTTCATTATTTAAGTTTTTAGTCATTTATTTAATTAAGTACTCATTTTGCACGCGCACGTTATGCCTCATACTCAGCATTCAATCTATCACATTGAGCATTTAAGAAATCAACATCTTCTTTCTTCATTTCCCAATGCTTATCTCCTTTGTACCCATGTTTGTAAATTACCACATCAGGCGTGTCTTGGTGTAGTCCGTTATAATCTTCATCATAGCTTTTATGATGCTTGTCTCTCACTGCACCGCATCCACCTCGTAAATCCACGAAATAACGAGGCATAACATGAGATAAACGCAATTGAGTAACATAGTCATCAATTGTCTGTAATGCTTTCTTATATTCTTTTTCTGTTATCATTGTTCTGCTTTTTTAATACTCAACTTCGTTTATCAATACCGTTAGGCACAATAAAAATTATTTATGCCAGTTCTTATAGCAATCTATTATATCTACAATTAGTGCTATTATGGTTATTACTGTAAATAATTTACCATGTTCAGTTATTACATTTTCATTTATTGCTCTTGAGATTAGGCTTAATCCCATTATTGTTACAAATCTCATAATTTTAAACGTGCCTAACAATATGTATAAGCAATAGCTGTTAGGCGTTTTTACTATTGCAGTTGTTTAATATTTAATTTTGTTTCTATTTGGTTTGCTTGTGAGAGCTACTACTCATACATTAACATTATATGGAAGTGAAGTAATCCTTTTCATACGGTAGATTGCTTATATCTCCAAAGTTATCCTTTAAAGCAAAATCATACTCGTCCATTTTAACTTGTCTGTATAATTTGCCAACTGTAAAACATTCTCTTCCACTTGTGTCATACATTCTTTTAACACACCTCCATATAACACTATCTAAAACACCATTTACAGTGCCTTTATCTTTATTTATTATTGTAATACCTCTTTCCTTTTCCATAATTATATTAGTTTAAAACGGTGTTTAGGTTCAACGTTAGTTTGCATTGATTATATCTTTCATAGCTTTTGTATCTATTTTTTTAAGGTAGTAGCATTTACCCACTCTATGGTCTAACTGATATACATTTCCTTCGCTATCCCTTATTATTTTGTCGTGATGTTCTCCTGTACAAGACACGCAAACTAACAAGGTGCAAAAAGAATACACCGCTATCTGTTTTATTCGTTTCATAATTTATCTTTTTAGTTATTAATTTACTTTAGTACTCTTTCTGCACAAACCGTTGTATTGCATTAGTATTCTCGCTCACTAACAAAGTCGTTTATTGTTTTATCAGTGTAGCTTGTTAAGTCTTCTATTACATCAAGTAAGTTATTTATTGTTTCCTCTAGTTCCTTACTGTCAGTTTTAAATATTGTAGTTTCTATCTCGTCTGTTTTAATGGTTACAAAATTGTGAGTTCTTCTGCTTTCAAGTATCATATCTTTATTAAGTTAACGCAATACAACAAACGCCATTAAATCATCTACCAACTCAACTACATCGGTGTCGGTCATAAAATAACGCACTTCTTCACATCTATCTGATTTATTAGTTTCTTTGTAGCAATTATCCTTTATTAATTTTATTAATTTTTCTTTATTCATAGTATTGTTTTTAAATCGTTAGCATACATTATCATACATTTTATTAAAACCATCTTTAAAACCCTTATTGTATGCGGTTTCACATTTCTCTTTTACTAGCTCATCAATAAAAAGTTGAATTTGATAATTTGCCATCTCACTTACACCGTACTGGTGATGAATCTTTTGCATTTCTTCTTGAATATTCATTTCTTTGGTTTTATATACCCGTATCTAATTAAATCTTTTCTTGTCATTTCTATTATTGGTGGTCTTAAATTCATATTTGTTTCATTAAGTTTTTATAGTAACACTTATTTAATTTTTGAATAACCTGCTTTAAGGTATCGATTCTGTTTTTTAATGATAGACTAATAGTCGGTAAATCTCCACACGTCCCAAGAGTGTACTCCAAGGTTTCAATCTTTTGTTTTGCTTGCTCTATTACTTCTATAATGTTATAGAGTACTTCTAATCTGTTCAATTCTTTTTGCTTATCCATGACACAAATATAGTAAAAGATTATTTAATAAAACAAATATATTATTTAATAAGATTAAAGGTTTGTTTATTAATATAAGTTGTTTACTTTTGAGTTATGAAATTAACAATTAAATACGAGGGATTAATATTAAACGTGCAAGGTACGTTAATAGAGGAGGATGAAAGCGTAGGCATATTCAATAATTACTTTGAAGCTTATGAAATTAAATGTAGCGATTTAGATGTGTTTGATGATTACGACTTAGATCAACTATTTGAAATTGAAACTATTTGCTTAAAAGAAATAAAAGATATTGAGCAAGGAGATTGGGAGGCCGCAAAAGTATAAAACTATGGAAATTTATAAAAAGCTATTAAAGGTACAAAAGGAGGTTAAAGGACTTTCTAAAGACAAAACAAGCCATAACTTTTCTTATGTTACTGGCAATAAATTACTGTCTTTTATTAAGCCTATAATGGACGAAAACGGATTAATACTAAAGCAAGAGATTTTAAGTATTGATAATTCTAGGCAGGATTATAAAACTAAATACGGTGAAAAGTCGGAAATACTTTCTAAAGTAATGATGCGGTTTACTTGGATTGATACGGAAACAGGCGAGAAAGATGAAAACCTTTTTGGTGCTAATGGTCAAAACGACTGGGAGAAAGGTTTGGGGTCGGCTCTTACTTATGCTGAAAGATATTTTATTTTAAAATACTTTCATATTTCAACGGATGAAGATGACATTGACAATCCAGACAGATCAACTTCGCCACCTATTGAGATAAAAGAAAAACTTAGCGATGATAGATTTGAAACTGCTATAAAAGCATTATCGGAAGGTAAAACAACAAAGGAGGCAATATTAAAATATAATCTTACTCCAGAGCAAAAGAACTTATTAAATAAAGCGTGAACGGTGATAAAAAAATTGTTATGAATCAATACACATTAGTCCACTGGTCGACTTTTCAAAAAGTTTTAATAGTAGCTATTAACTGGGACATTCAGAACTATCAACATACATTTTACCAAGATGATAAAGGTAAAATAGTTCAACAATCTTATACTACTAGATACTGGGATTTAGTAGACGTTAAATATAATCTAGAAAAAAATGAAGAGTGATTTTGAAATATTAATAAGGTCTAAAATATTTGAGTTTAATTTGTCCCTTAGTGGACTAGCAAACGAAGAATATAAAAAAGGCAAAAAGTTATATTCTAGCGGTGTGAATTTAGGAACTGCGATAAAAGATAGACGGCTTAGTGACGATAAACTAGCTTACTTATGCAAAAGGTTAGAATTAGATTTAGGTATTGTATTTAAACTGAAAGTAAAATGAAAAGAATATATTTTATAAATAAGCAACTAGACCACTTAGATAATAATATTGACAATTTAAAAAATAGGTTATCCGGTGAACTTAACCCTCCCGAAATTAGAGAGATTCTAACAAAGGAGTTAAATGACTTAATGATTATAAGTATGAGTTGTAAAGCTGAAATTGAAGATGCTTTTGATATTGTTGAAATTAAATTAAGAGATATATGATTTCTGCTTATGAGTACTTTAGGATATTGGATTCTTGGACTAACAGACATTTTAAAAACCCTAAAAAAGATTTAGCATCAAGAATAAGATTATCAGAAAGCGTAACAATGGGACAATTCGCTAAATTTTCCATAATAGAATTAAGTTTAATAGCACCAAACAAATAACATGAAAGTAAAAGTAATAGAAAGCAAGGGAAAAGAAGAAATCCCATACCCTAAATTAATGGAGTCGAATGGTGGAGCAATCGTTTTAATGTATAAAGAAGGCGAAGGGACTGTATTAAATACTGGTCGCCATATTCTTATAGAAGTGGGTGAACATGTTGACTCTTGTCAAATGGATAGTTTCACAGATTTTGACGGTAAATTAGAATTAACAAATAAATAAATAAGATTATGAATTACGAAATAGAAGGAATACTAATAGTAAAAGAGGACACGGTACAAGTATCGGAAAAGTTTAAAAAAAGAGAGTTTGTTCTTGAAGTATCGGAAGAAAGCAACGGACAAACCTACACCGAAACAATAAAGTTTCAATCAGTTCAGGCAAAATGCGAGGCTTTAGATTCTGTTAATATTGGTGAAAAGTTAAAAGTTACATTTAATCTTAAGGGGCGTAAATGGGAAAAGAACGGAAAAACAAACTATTTCAATAATCTAGATGCGTGGAAATTTGAGAGAAATGTTACTCCAGAAAGTACGGTTGTGGAAGAGAGTAAAGATTCTTTACCTTTTTAGAATGGTAGGATTTTACTACCGTTTTAAGTATATTACATAATGGTAGAATCAAAAAAATGTTTTAAATGCAGTGAGGTTAAGACCCTTACTGCATTTTATAAACATAAACAAATGGCTGATGGTTATTTAGGTAAGTGTAAATCATGCACTAAGATAGATACAAAAAATAGAGCTATTGAGTTGTCTGATAATCCAGAATGGGTTGAAAAAGAAAAAGATAGACATAGAAAAAAGTATTTTAGATTAGGGTATAAAGGTAAGCACAAACCTACTTATTCTCAAAAGAAAAAATCAATGGATAAATACAAAGCTAAGTATCCCGAAAAATACAAAGCTAAAAGTAGAATGGCTAAAATTAAAGCAAAAGTAAAAGGAAACCACTTACACCATTGGAGCTATAACGAAGATCATTATTCTGATGTAATAGAGCTTAGTGTTGAAGGGCATAACTATTTACATAGACACATGATATACGATCAGGAGAGAATGATGTATAGAGTTGCAATAAGCATAAATCAATGGGTTAATGGTACTTTATTAGATACCAAAGAAAGACATATTGAATACGCTAAAAAATTATTAATTAAAATATTTTAAAATGGTAGATAAACACGTGGAAAGTATCGTAAACCAATTTAAAGAGCGTTCTAAGGTAGGCATTGACAAATATGGCGTAACATTAGAGCGAAACGATTTAAGTACCTTAGAGTGGATCGAACACGCCAAGCAAGAAGCCATGGACTTTATTCTATACTTAGAGAGATTGAAAGAGGATTTAAAATAATACGTATTTTAGATTTTCGGGCAACCATACTCGACTAAAATATAAGAGGGAGGTAGGAAATAGCTTGATTGCCTCCCTTTATCTAAACAAACAAATATGAAAATAACGAACTACTTTAAAACAGATAAATTTGAGGAGATAACAGTAGTTAAATCTTACCTATTTGGTTTTATTACAAATACTAGGCGTTTCAGATTATTCGAGACTATGGGAAGTATATGTATAATTGAATACAAAGGAGACAATACATACAAAGAAGTAAGTAGACTAGGAGATTATTGCACTATAAAAAACTTATTCAAAACTCAAAGATAACCATGAACGAAATTAGAATTTCAGAACTTCAAAGTTTAAAGCAAGAAGCTCAAAAAAATATTGACTATTTAGAGGGTTATGTATCCACTAGACAGATTTGTAATGTTAGACACGAGATAAAACAGATCGCAAAAAATAAAAAGGAAGTTAAAAATATTGATGATTTGATTAATAAATTAAGTTAATAGTATTTTAATATTCTTATTCAAGGGTTTACGAAAGTTCACCCTTTTTTTGTGCTTAAAAACACAATAATTATACAAAAACATTGTATAAGTTATATCTATATTATATAATTACAGTATGAACAAATTAATCAAATTATCATTTGCTTTAAAAGAGTCTTTAGAGCAAATAGCAAAGGAAGAAAAAAGATCAGTCTCGAATTTAATCATAGTGATCTTAGAGGATTATGTTAAAAACCTAAACATTAAAAAAAATGAGTAATGAAGAAGAAAATAAACGACTTAAAAAAGAGTATCAAATACTTACAGAAGAAAAGAAAAGAGAACAACAGTATTTATCTGAGTCTGAGAACAGAGTTAAATCAGTTAGAGGGAAACTTGAAGAAATAAAAAAATGAAAAGTAAAGAAAGCAAAATATTAATAAATAATCTAAGAGGAAGTATAAGAGATTTAGTAATAGATATAACGATTCACTTAGCTAATATAAAGCATGATGATAAAGGGTTAAAACACCTAACACATAAAGAGTATAAGCAAGTAATTCAACTAGAATCTATGAGAAGTGCCTTAATGTTAGCAGACCCAAAGCAAACTAAAAAAGATGAGTTATTTAAAAATAGTCTACCATTTTAAAACAAAACAATTTAACAAAATAAACAATTATGAACAATTTAATAAACATTACTACAAACGAACAAGGTTATAAGGTAGTTTCAGCAAGAGAGTTACACGAGTTTTTAATTAAAGAAGCTAAAGGGGGGCAAATTGGAGAAGACTTCTCTAACTGGATAAAAAGACTCATATATGATTTTGGGTTTTTGGAAGGTTCTGATTACAAGATCATAGAGTATGATTACAGGGGCAACATAATTAGCGAGTCTGATAATCAGAGAGTTAGCAAAAGAGATTACGCAATAACCCTAGACATGGCAAAAGAAATAGCTATGCTTCAAAGAAACGACAAAGGGAGGCAAGCTAGGCAATACTTCATCGAATCTGAAAAGGAATTAACCGCAATTAAGCAAAACCAATTCAGTATACCTCAAACATTTGAAGAGGCTTTAAGACTTGCAGCAGACAATGAGAGAGAAAAACAGGAGCTTAGTCTACTGGTTAGTATTCAGCAAAAAGACATAGAAGTAAACAAGCCTAAAGTCCAGTTAGCTAATCATATAATGGCAGACGATGTAACGACACATAAAGTCGGGCAAGTAGCTAAGATTTTAGAGGGTCGTGGTGTTCCTGTAATGGGCTCTAAGAACTTGTATAAAGCTATGAGAGGGCTTGGAATGGTATTTAAAGGAAGTACAGAACCTATGCAGTCAGCCGTCAATAAAGGTATACTGGTTTTAAAAGTTAATGAGATTGTAGGCAGTAATGGAAGTCATATAATTAAAAAGCAAACAAACCCAGTACATTGAATTTGTCAAGATGTTAGCCTATGTATCTAAAGAAGATATACACCAACTAAGGCAAAGCATCCCTAAAGTTATAAAGGCTTTAATTAATGGGTACGAAAAGAATTTATTTTAAAATAAAGTGGTATAAGTTTAAAATATTAAATACATTTGAATATGGTTGAGGAATTAGATAAGTATATGTCGGTTAAGGGTTATGCTGAATTGAAAGGCATAACAGTCCAAGCGGTTTATCAAGCAGTAAACAGAAAAACACTAGAATCTAAAAAGTTGGGATCAGTTGTTTTAATTAAAGTTGAGTAAAAAAATTTAAGTAAAAAGTTTAAAATTATAAACAATGGCGGAAGATAAAAAAGGATTTATTCTATATGCTGATCTTATTCATACGGTTAAACATCTAACAAATGACCAAGCAGGAGATTTATTTAAACACGTTCTTAGTTATGTAAATGATGAGAACCCTGTTAGTGATAACCCTATAACTACAATTTCTTTTGAACCTATAAAACAACAGTTAAAAAGAGATTTAGAGAAGTGGGGGACAACTAGAGAGGGTAGAAGCAAAGCGGGAAAAGCATCAGCAGAGGCTAAAAGGTTAAAAAAGGAGCGGGAGTTAACAAATTCAACAAATTCAACAAATGTTAAAAGTGTTCAACAAACCTCAACAAATCCAACTGTAAGTGATAATGTTAATGTTAATGTTAATGTTAATGTAAAAGATAAAGTAATAAACAATAAACCCTTGAAAGTATTCAAGGATGATATTCATTTTCTTTATGATTCTATTTTGCCATTATTCCCAACTACTACACAACCAAAGAATCAGAAGGAGGTAGATAGTTGGAAGGATGAACTAAGGAAGCTAGTCGAGATAGATAAAATTGATACTGCATCAATTGAACACGTGATAAAATCAGTCAGATCAGATCCGTTTTGGAGTAAGAACTTCTTAACCTTAAAAAAATTAAGGCAAACAGATAAGAACGGGATCAAATATATAATAGTATTTATAGAACAATTTAAACAGAAAAAACATGAACCCGATGAAGAAACAAGAAAGTCAATTGAACACCTACGAACGGCACTTAACAACGCTAGAAGATAAAAACAACGAGCTAAAGAAGAGCTTAAAAGCTGTAATAAATTTAGCAATAGTAAGAACTAGAGGAGATGAAAGTATCCTAAATGATGTCTATGAGTTAATAGAGGTATCTAGATTTAGTAAAATGTCAGATGTTTTAAATGGTATAATGGCAGGATCTAGTGGAGCTTATGGAATAAATCACAAGGTAACTCCTCAGGTGTTTGGTTATTGGATTCGCAAATACATAAAAGATTTAGAATGATACTACAAAAAGAAAAGATTAGAGATTACAAAAAGAAAAGAGATACTTTTGTAAACAGAATAAAAGAAAACTTTGATACATTTTACGACGATAAGCACGACGACCTAAGCAGTATCATTAAATTCATTAATTATTCAGATAGCTTTGTAGCTGAACTTGTAGACTCTCAAAATATAAATGAAGCTTTGATAAATGAAGTGGATCTAAAAAACGAATCTTTATCGAGAGTGATTAGGCATTACGAAATAGATGCAGAGTTTAACAAGACTAAAGCTGACAAATGGCTTATAAACGCTCTCATATTAGTTCTAAGGGACTCGAATACATTTAATGGTATAATGTTTACCAACGGAAAAGATAAGGTCTTAAAACGAAAAATACTTAAATCATGAGCAACCCATTAGAAGGATTACAAAAGAAGATTGAAAAATCAAAAGATGATAAAATAGAGGAGGATAAAATATTTGAGCTACTTACTCCTGAAGAGTTAGTAGAAGAGTGGGCAGAGGCTAAGCTATATTCTAAGGAAAACCCTTTAAAATTTGGCTTTGATAAAGTGGATCAAGTTTTAGATGGTGACCTTAGAGGTAAAGTTGTTGCTATACTTGGATTAGCAGGTTCAAAAAAATCATTATTAGCTGCTCAATGTTGTAATATAAATGCAGATGCTTATAATGCAAGGGGTGTAATATCAAACATGGAAATGGATAATATTTCTGGGCTTGATAGGTTAATGGATTTCGCAGTAGATCACTATGAGAGTGGCGACGGTCTAACAAAAATACAAGCATCAAAATATTATAAACACGTTCTTACTAGAGATAATCAAAAGGAATTAGTTGGTAGTTTATCGGGTGGATTAAAACAATTTTACGGCAATAATTTGCTAATCAATGGTACATCACAAATGACTATTGAAATGTATGATACACTAATCCAGAAAACAATTAAAAAGTTTGGTTCTATTGATATGCTTATGGTGGATGGGATGAGTATGACTGGAGAAAGTGGAAGCGAAACAGAGAGGTATTCAAAGGTATCTAGTGGTTTAAAGATGTTAGCTAAGAAGCACAAGATTTTAATATGTGTAATTTGCCACGTATCAAAAACTTCGGGAGGTAAAGCAGTTACTCCACATACTAGAGATTTAAGACCATTTGTAAGGGGATCACAAAAGATTATTGATGATTTAGATATTTGTATCTGTATGTCATTAATTGAGGATATGGAGAACGCTGGAGGCTATGAGGAGGAACACGGTTATCTTTGGTTACATGATAAAAGAGGGACAGGCGATGTTATTAAATTAGTATTTAGTTTCAATAAGATGAGGTTACTAATGGAACAGACTCCTATTGATCCCGATATGGTAGAGAATAAAAAAGAAGAGAAAGGGTTGTTTTAATATGAAAGTAAATATAAAACCATTATCAGTAAACGAATGTTGGACTGGACGAAGATTCAAGACGCAAAAATACAAAAGCTATGAACACGAATTATATAATAAACTTAGAAAACTAGACGTACCAAAAGGTAAATTAATTATTACCGTAACATTTGGGGTAAGTTCTAAAAATGCAGATTGGGACAACCCGATAAAACCATTTCAAGATATACTACAATTCAAATATAAATTTAATGACCGCCAAGTTTATAAGGGAATAGTCGAGAAAGTAGATGTTAAAAAAGGTGATGAGTTTATAGATTTTAAAATAGAAAGTTATGATATATGATTTGAGTAATAACATAGACAAAAACAAAGCATCTTTTAAATTGGATGAGCTTATTAAATCAAGCAAGGTTATTGAGCTAACTGAGAAGCGTAAAAAAAGAACTATAAGCCAAAACTCGTACCTACACGTGGCAATATCTTTACTTGCTATTGATACTGGGTATACTTTAGAAGAGATCAAAACAGTACTTAAAAGAGAATGTATCTTTATGAGATATAAAAAAGAAAGCAATGTATTTTTGAAACGTACAAGAGATTTAGACACTAAAGAGTTAACCGACTTTATAGAGTTTATAATAGATTATGCGGGTAAACTAGGTATTTATATCCCATCTAGTGAAGAATACCTAATAAATCAAATAGAGATTAACAAAGAGATTCAATACAATAAACAATATTTATAATAATATTTTTAAATAAACCTTTTATGTTATTAAATGATTGTTTAGTATTGTAGAACAAAACAACAACGAAAATGAAAGTAGGAAACAAATACGATTACATAGATGCTTATAGAACTCAATATACTTTGTGTGTATTATCTTTTAATGATAAAGAAGTAGTTTTCGATGCTTATCACAGGAACGAAATTTCTATACCTACGCAAATTACTGTTACGATTGAGAAATTAAATGAGCAAATTAAAAAGAACAATATCCAGTTAATGGATTAAAATAAACGAGTAGTAAATGTTCCGACCACAATATCGGATTACTGCTTAGAGGTACGGAGTATAGGGGCGAGAGCCTTAAAAGAAATTTAGTAGTTAATCCTATATTCCTACCTTAACATTAAACAAAAATAGAGATAGATGTTCTAGCCATCATACTAGACTATTTCTATTAAAGTTATGGTCGTAGTAGGTGAAAGCCTTAAAACAAATTGTGGTTAATTGGGCTACGACCAGGCTTAAAACTTTAAACAAATATAAATTTATGTTACGATTATTAATTAAAATATTGCTTACTCCTATTGGGGTGGCTTCAATGGTTTTTTATTTTTTTATCGGGTTAATGTTGTTTGACCAAAGAGCATTAGATAAGCCTTTAGAACTACTTGAAATAATATGGTCATATAATCAACCGATAGATTTAAACAAATAAAAATTATGATAAAAAGTACAGTAGAAAAAATGGCTAATCCTATCGGTTTTGAAATAGGAACAAGCGATGATATTATTCAATCGGATCTATTAAATGGGTTTTGTAAAGGTTTGCACGACTCAATACCTAATAAAAATAATTTTCAGAGTCAATTATGTGCAATATCTAACAAACTTGACAAAACTGCCGAAAATGTCTTGATTGAATTAGTTGAATTTATTAAATGTAAAAGGAGTGAATAATTATGTGGTATCATTATGCAGCTTTAGGAATATTATTAATATTATCTTATGTAATATCTGGAATATCAGTTTGGATTGAAGAGAATAAAAAAAAATAATATGACGGCTTTACAAGTAACATTAATAGTAATAGGGATTCATGTAGCTTATATGTTTGTAGGTACTTGGATGGATAATAAATTTTAAACAAATAGATATGAAAATACTTAACTTGTACGCCTGTTTAGGAGGCAACAGGTATAAATGGGATGAGGTTTCTGATGGTTTAGAAATTACAGCGGTGGAACTTGACCCAGAAGCTGCGAGGTTATACCAAGAAAGATTCCCAAATGATACGGTAATAGTTGCAGATGCTCACCAATATTTATTAGACCATTACAAAGAGTTTGATTTTATTTGGAGTTCTCCTCCCTGCCCAACTCATAGTAGAGCTAGGTTTTGGAACAGTTCAAACTACGACACAACAACAAAAGGAATATATCCGGACATGAAATTATATGAAGAGATTTTGTTTTTACAACATTACTTTAAGGGTAAATATGTGGTTGAGAACGTAATACCATATTATGAACCATTAATAAAAGCAAAAAAAAGAGGTAGACATTTATACTGGACCAATTTTAATTTACCATCTGATTTAGGAGACAGAAGATTTGCAATTAGTTCAGCTAAACAAGAGTTAAAAGGTTTGTGTAAATTTCACAACTACGATTTTACACAATACAAAGGGGTTCAACCTATATTAAAAATGGCTCGTAATCTTGTAGATTATGAAGCAGGGAAAACAATACTTGATACCGCTTTAGGGATAGTAAGACAGAAAAATACAATACAAACAACAATGTTTTAAACAAATAGAATTATGGAAAAGTTAACAACGAGAATAAAAAGGGATTGGATGCTAAAGGTTAGATTCGCCCAAATAGAAATAGGCGAGAAAGCACCTCTGGAAGTAATGAACACAGAACCTACATTGATACACCGTGACTGTGCAATGCGTTACTTTCACATGATACTTGAAGAGGTGAACGAGTACCGTGAGGCTATCCAATCGCATGACCTAACAGATGAAGAACGTATTATTCTAATTGCGGATGCTTTAGGGGATATCGATTATATCAAAAACCAGATGATTATCTCACATGGCTTAGAAGATAAATTTGACGAGGTATTAAACGAGATACACAAAAGCAACCTTACAAAGATTGAAGGGGATGATATCAAAATGTCGTCTATTGGCAAGATATTAAAACCCAGTTCTTATTTAACACCGAATATAAAAAGGGCATTAGGAATTTAATTTAAAAGGCGTTATATTTGTAATGTGTAGTCAGATACTTAGCGGTTCTGTTCAATGAGGTTTACAAGCTCCTGCTACATTTCTTTTAATGCTTGTATTATTTAAAAGCTAGTAACATGAATCAAAAAGAAATCTGGAGAGATGTAAAAAACTTTGAGGGATTGTATCAAGTATCTAATCTTGGAAGAGTTAAATCTTTAGTTAGGTATAGGGTACCGAGAGAAAGGGTTTTAAAGGGGGGGTTAGGCAAAGACGGTTATTTGCATGTTATTTTTTGTAAAGATAAAAAACAGAAAAGTATAAACATACATAAGTTAGTAGCTATTGCATTTCTTGACCATGAACCTTGTGGACATGAAATTGTAGTAGATCACATTGATAACGATTGCACTAATAACAGATTAGAAAATTTAAGACTAATATCTCAAAGAGAAAACTGCTCAAAAGATAAGAAAGGTTACTCTAGTAAATACGTTGGAGTTTGTTGGGATAAGTCAAGGAATAAATGGATGGCTCAAATAAAAATTAACGGCAAAAAAAAGCATCTAGGACGTTTTACTAATGAACTAGAAGCTCATAACACCTATCAAAAAGAATTAAAACAAATAAACAAATAGAAAAATGAAGATTACATTAAACAGAAACGGATTAAGTAAAAAAGTGTCAACAGGGTTCTCATGGAAGTTTTTCTTCTTTGGATTTTTTTACACGATGTCAAGAGGGGATTTCAAAGGGTTGCTGATGCAGTTAGTAATAGGAATGGTAACGTGTGGTTTTGCTTTCTTAGTGTTCCCCTTTACTTATAACAAAGCATATATAAAAAGGCTAATAAGCCAAGGTTATAAACCGGCAGACAATCCAAGTAAAACTTGGTTAGAGCTTAACTTGAATTACATAGAAGAAAATTAAACCGAGAATAAAAAGCGATAAAAGAGTTGGTGTAAAGTCTCTGAATTGAGAAGCAGAGACACACCCCTTTTTTTAATTTTGAATCTAAAAAGATTTAATTATGAATGAATTGATAGAAGATTACCAACGAAAAATAAAAAGTATAAATGAATTATTGAAAAACGAAAGCAATGATGAGGAAACGATAAAACGACTTAAAATAAAACTTGGTTGTTATAGAGGTTTCTTGACAGACCTAAAAAGAGCATTGAATACGAATTATTAAGTTAGAAATAACATTAAAAATTATTTAGTATCTTTATACTATTATAGAATATTTTAATATATGCCATTTGAAAAAGGACATAAGAAATCGGGAGGGAGACCATCAGGAGGATTAAACAAAAAAACAGCTATCTGGAATGAGATAGGTGATTGGTTCGCTAGTGATGGAATTGAAACATACAAAGCTAATCTAATGGAGTTGATGGAGTCGAATGACCCAGACATTAAGCTAAAGGCAATGGATAAGTTTAACGCTCTTATAGAGTTCTTTAAACCGAAGTTAGCTAGGACTGAATTAGTAGGAGATGAAAAGAAGCCTTTAAGTATTGAGATTACTAAAACTTATGATAAGAAATGAGAAACGCGATAAAACAATCAATAATTATAACAATAATAATATATGCAATAATTGCATTTTGCAAAATTGAAATAAACCCTTTTTTGTGGGGGGAAGGTTTGAGAGCTTCATTTTGTTTTATTAGTCTTGTATCTTCTGGGATATGGTTATTGATATTAAATGATCTTAACTAAGAAACAAACACAAGCACTAGACTACTTAGAAGATGATACAACAACAGAATTACTTTTTGGAGGCGGTGCGGGTGGTGCTAAGTCCTTCTTAGGGTGTGCATGGATTATACTTTGCTGCCTAAAGTATCCGGGTACCAGGTGGGTAATAGGTAGGAGCAAACTAAAATCATTAAAGGAAACAACTCTAAATACATTTTTCGAGGTGGCAAAAATCTTTGGTATGACTTCTGGCGTGGACTATGTTTATAATGCTCAAAATGGAACTATCAAAGTAGGTGAAAGTGAAGTAATACTTAAAGACTTGTTTCATTATCCATCAGATGCAAATTATGATAGTTTGGGATCATTAGAAATCACCGGCTGCTTCATAGATGAGTGTAACCAACTTAATGTAAAAGCTAAAGAGATTATTAAATCTAGGATAAGGTACAAGCTAGAAGAGTTTAATTTAATCCCAAAGATATTAATGACGTGTAACCCTGCTAAAAATTGGGTTTATACTGATTATTACAAACCTTCAAGAGATGGTACATTAAGTTCTAATAAGAAGTTCATTCAAGCCCTTGCAACCGATAACCCGAACATATCACCTCATTACATAGCTAACCTAAAAACATTACCTAAAAACTCACAAGAGCGGTTACTTTATGGGAACTGGGAGTATGACGACGATCCCACCCGATTAATGGATATTGAAGCAATCTCAGATATCTTCTCTAATGACTTTGTAAAAGAAGGTATAGGATATATCACCGCGGATATTGCAAGACTTGGGAAAGACAAAACTGTTATAGGTGTATGGAGTGGGTTGCGTTGCATTAAGATTGTTAGTATAGACAAATCAACTCTTGACGTAGTAGCGGATAAGATAGAGGCTCTAAGGATGCAATATAATATTAGAAAGTCAAATACTATTGTAGATGAAGACGGTCTAGGAGGAGGAGTTAAAGACATGCTTAAATGTAAAGGGTTTGTAAATAATTCAACACCGATAAAAGAGAAGGGGAAAGTTCCAAACTTTAGCAACTTAAAAGCTCAATGTTATTTTAAATTAGCTGACCATATTAACGATGGGTTAATGTATGTTAACTGTAACCCACAGGAGCGTGATAGTATAATGGGAGAGCTTGAAGTAATTAAGATGAAAAACATGGATAAAGATACTAAACTTAACATCTTAGACAAAGCAACTATAAAAGACTTAATAGGAAGGTCGCCCGATTATTCTGATATGTTAATGATGCGAATGAGGTTCACTTTACAGTCTGGAGGATTTACATCTGCTAGATCCAAATCATTTAAGTAATTTTAATTATATTTGTATTCGTTCGTATTTGTTTTTCCATAAGGGGGGTTTATATAATGTTTACCCCCTTATGTTTTGTAAAGTTTATTATATTTGTGTATGGCTAAATTCTCAGAGATACAGCAGGTAATAATAAATGCCACAGATACTTTTGCACAAGGATTAGAAAAGACTGGGACTTATGCCTTTAGACTAGCAAAGAGAAGGATTACTTCGGACATGGATGTCAATTTTCCTACCAACTCAGATTCGCCACATTTGATAAGATCCGATAAGAATGAAACATTAGCAAATGATATAATTAATAACCTATTAAATGCTATGTTTACTTCTACTTTTAATAATAGGTTAGAAGCGTTTGCCTCAGTTCCAAAAGAAATAAACGAAAGGACATTACAATATTACAGAGATAATTTCGGTGAACCATCTGCGGAAACTATAAGAGAAGCAAATGCCCAATCGGTTAAATGTACTACTGTAATAAATCAAGCAATGGGAGAAACTGCTTTGTTTGATAATATCTTTGCCCCCGCAACAAACGCAATGTTTGGACATATATCGAAGGGGAGCACTGTTAATGCAACCGTTACGGATATGGAAAACCGTATTAATAATAGATTTACTTCTTACTTAAGACCTTTGGGGGCTTCATTATTACAGGCGTGTGCGAGAGATATCAACGCTATTTATGCAGATAGTTTTGAGTTGGTTTGGGTATCTTATAAGCGTAGACCAACAGACGCGGATAGAAGAGATTACTGCGTAGCCCATGAGAGTAGGCTCGGTAATAATCCGACGCACTATCATATTAACGAGGTCAAACAAGAGTGGTCAAATTGGGACGGCGGAGATTGGGAGGGAATGATAAAAGGTACTAACAGTAATAATATACTTACTTATGCGGGTGGGTATAACTGCTATCACTACTACGAGTATGTAAAAGCTAGTCAAGTGAATGCAGCAGATAAAGCACGAGCTAGATCAAAAGGATATATTTAGAATATGATAAATTTTAGTATTGTAATAGATGGTAAAAAGCAAAAGGTATCTTCACCTAGTTCGTGGGATGAGTTAAGTTTGAACCAGTTCATAAGAATTGAAACTGAGTTCATGAATGACAAAGATAATTTTTGCCTTTTATTCTCAATCCTAACTGGTTTAGATATTGATATTGTAGAGGGGACAACTGACAAAGAAGCGGAGCGACAACTATATAAAATATGTTCTTTTATTGCAAAGCCTATGAACTTTGATGTATTTAAACATAATACGTTTTTAGATATTGAAGGGCAGCTAGTAAAAGTTCCTACTGATTTATCCAATATATCACTCGGACAAAAGATAATGATTAGCCAAAGCGTAAAGAATGTAGAGGATATTGTTAAAGAGATCCCAATAGTATTGGCAAATATATTGCAGCCTGTTATTGATGATAAATACGACAGGGAGAAAGTCAAATTATTATCTGAGAAGATAAAAAATTGTAATGGTGTGCAATGTTATTCATTAGCAAAAGGTTTTTTTTTGACCTCTCAAATTTTGAAAAGCATTGGTCTGAGCAATTTGAAGGAGTACCAAAAGCAAAAGATGAAGCGAGCGAACACATATCCCAAATGGCTAAAGGAAATAGATTAGAGAGATTTAGTGAAATGCAGATGATAAACGGAATACAAAAAAGAAGTATGGGAGCTTATACTCATGACGATGTTTTTAATTTAGATGCCAATTTCGCTTATACTTTAGCATTAATAAATTACGAGGAAGAAATGTTTAACAAAAGATACGAGCAAGCAAGTAGAGCTTATAATCAAAATTAATATTATGATAGAATTAACAAGTTTAGGAATAGCGTTTATATCTGGTTTTAGCGTGGCGGTAGTAGTCATGATAATTGGAGGAATTTTAATAGCTAAGAGCGGTAAAGATATATTAAATGGGATTAGTTAGTAGTATCATAGAAGATGCAGTATCAACTGTAGCAGATAGCGTATATCTAAGAGCTACAGACATGGACGCAAATACTTCTGTGGCTGAAATAGAACTAGAGGGCAAAGTTTTTTGTGTATTCAACAACTTACCTACTATGAAGGCAGTTGGCGAGAATGGTGTAACTTATGAAGTCCCTGTAGAGATTAGCGTACTAAGATTAGCAGACTTTGATGATAACACTATCGACGGTGACACAATAAGAGAGTCAGTAATCCCAAGTGCTGAAAAGATATTTGATAAGATTGCAAGAGATTCACGCATAAGCAACTTAATGGTTACAGAAGGTTATGAATTGAGCTTTGAAGATCAAGTAGAGATTTATGATAGTATACTGACAGGGGTTAAATTAGAATTTACGATGTACTTAGATAGAACGGCTTTCTATTGTGGCTAAAGTTAAAGTAAATAAAAGACCAGTAGGCAGACCCGCAAGAACATTAGATCCAATGATTAACTGGATGGTAGATGTGGGGGAATGGATGATTGACTACTTACAAAAGAATAATAGGATAGCCTCCGGTAAGTCTATAAACTCTTTTGAGGTCACTGCTATACAAAACCCTCAATTCGTAGAATTAAAATCGGCAGAGTCGGTTAAATGGGCTTTGCAAGGGAGAAAGGCGGGACGGTTTCCAAACGTAGGAAGGTTGAGGCAGTGGGTTAGGGATAAGATAGGAGAAACGAATGTAAAAACGATTAACCGAATAGCGTATTTAGTAGGTCGTAAGATAGCACTAAGCGGCACGAATGAGCCAAAGCTAAGGATTCAAAACATACAATTAGTCATTAAGCAAAAAGGAATAAAACACACTAAAAAGTTAGCGGATAACTTAGCGGAGGATATAGCAGCAGCAACTTTACAGGGATTTAAAAGAATAAATAAATGAGTTTAACACTAGAAAAAACACCAATAAAAACAGTAGCAGGGATAGAGTCCAATGTAGTAGCTATCAATTCACAAGTGCCGTTCACTTTTAAGAGAGTAGATGTATCGGGTATAAGTGTCGTTCAAAACTCTACTTTTATAGAAGTGATAGTACCTAAAACTTTTTTCATTAACCCTCCAATTGAAAATCAAATTTTTTACTTAGACTTTACAGATACTTACATTAGTGGAGTCTATGTTGTTAGTGAGGTGATAACAGATGCTGTATTTTATAGGCTCGTATTTAATACTATTATTTACACAGCAGACACAACTTGTGACTTAAACGACTTGGAAGGTAGGAAGAATTACTCTGTAATTGTTAACCCTATTGACGAGGTCACAGGGCTTCCATTAATTCCTTCACCTTTGAGATATAAGCCAAAACAAGACGGTTCTTTATTTATAGATTTAAGTGGGTTAGCTTTTGGATATAATTTACCAAATGATGAGTTGCTTTTTAGATTGTCATGGTTAGAAAACTATACTTCTTTTACTGGTGATAGTGGCACGACTGAGTTAATGATAGGGCTGCAAGCAAAAAGACAGATTGGCAATGTGGGTGGCTCTAATATGTGGGAACGGTTACCAAATGAGCTAAAAACAGGAGATATAACAGAAGTTCTACAAGATGGAACGGAAAACAAACTTTTTATTTATGGCGACTTTACACAGTTTAATATTAATGACTATGTAAAAGTTAAGACAAATAAATATAATTTCATTTCTCAAATAACTGATTTGGGGGGCTTAAATGAGTGGGCTAAATTTGATATCCCTTTTATGGGACAAAGTAGAGCGGGGTCGGGTTCTATAATTGGAAAGGCTTGCAGTGTTGGAGGTGGTTTTTTAACTGACTTTGACAGTCCGTATGTATGGATGCACTATAAAAGAAGTATAGCGTGGGTTTTAGATTCAAACCTTAATACTAGAACTGGGAGCAGTCAACTATCTTTAAAGGTAGTGGGAAAGGATGCTTTCGGGATCCCTGTTTATACTGAAAATACTACTCCTGTAACCTCTTTAGGCATACACACTTATCAATTGCCTTTAAATGTATTAGCAGACACTTTCGAGGTTCAACTTCTGGGCGGTGTTGGTGGTGCTATCCCAATGGGAGAAAAGAAAATATTCAAACAGTTGCACGCCTGTAGAAACTCTTTCAATTTAGAATGGGATAATAGAAACGGAGAACAAGAACAACACGTATTTAGTGTTAACCAAATAATAGGAGAAAAAACAGATAAGGGGCTACTATATAACCCCCCAATAGTACAGGATTTAGAAGTCGTTGAAATAGCTATAGAAAGAATACCTTTAGACTCTACGCAGACAATAACATTGAGTGCAGAAAAGGTGAGTAAAAACTTTTTAAATCAATTAAACACAATTAAAAAGAGTGAGGTTATTTCATTATATTTGAATGGTGAAGGTACTAGTAAGGTTCGTGTTGTTGTTGTTGATACGTTTTCAAGTAGCTACGGCACGGATGAGGGGCTTTATGACTTTACAGTTAAAATACAACTACCTCCAAACTTTGAGATAGACAACGCATGAGCAAACTGGAAATAAGACTAGCTAACGGTTCTTTGGATTTGAACCCAGACTCTCAGAGTAAATTTTATATTACAAAGCAAATACATGACCTTAGAGACTTGGAAACTAGAAACGCCTCGTTCACTAAGTCAATAGTAATTCCACGTTCTTATAATAATGTTTTTTTATTAGGCTTGGAACTTGTGGAGTTTGGCAGAGATTCAACAGATAGCTACAAATTTGTTGATTGTCAAGTGTTATTGGCTTCGTATCCTGTTTTAAGCGAAGGGAAACTAATTGTTACCTCTCAAAACGATACGGATAAAACAATCACGATAAACATATTAGGGGGAACGGTTACGTTATTTGAAGAGTTAAGCGAGAACGGTCTCGGTGACCTTCCTTTGGTTAATTATTCTTTTGATTGGAACTTAGGAAATATTTCTAATTATGTAGATACAACGGATGGTCTTTTATTTGCAGATAGTTCTTGGGGGGGGAATAATGCTTATGCAATAGCAGTAGACAAAGGACTAAGCCCAAATGTAAACTTTGAAGATCCAGAGGTGAATTATAATGGTGCCTGGTTTTATGTAAAAACTTTAATGAGTTTAATATTTGATTCATTAAAAAATGTAACTATTGACAACACCGCTTTAGAGTCTTTGGAAGATTATAATAGCATGGTTGTAATGATTCCCACAACTCAATTGCTAGATAATTTTACGGCTTTAGAAGGTATTGAAGGAGTAAGGTCAGCATTACCAAACACAGAAACAACGCCCTTGATAAGTGTTGGGGAATCTTTAAACTTAAACTTTCCAGAAGAGTACGCAGATAGCCCAACAGGCTTTTGGAATAGTGGAGGACTATATCCTTACAGATATGAGGTGACAACTTCTGCGTATTACAATATTGATATTAATATTAACTTTTTTATGAGTCCCCCTTCGTCGTCTTTATCGGACTTACAACTCGTTGCGGGTACTGATTTTGGGGGGACGGTTTTATTCGATATACCAGTGGGGTTCTCTTCTCAAAATAAAACTTATAAAAAGTCTGTTTACTTAAATGCGGGTGAGTCAATAAGATTAGTTTTCGTTCCTTTTACTGGTGATCCTTTAAAGTTGGTTTATAATGGAGATTTTAATGTTTCGTCTTCAATTACTATTGATTCGGATTTTGTTAATTTATCTGAATGGATGCCCGATATATCACAAAAGAATTTTGTTAAGGAGGTCTTTAAACTTTTCAATGCCATACCTACTTTTAAGGATGGTTTAACAACTATAGATTTATGGGATAGCATAACTGAAAGAGAGCAGGAGGACTTGACTCAGTATTTAGATTCTAGCAGAGATATAATAAAGCAAGGATACTTAAATTCCTACGCTCAAAATAATACTTTTAAATTCTCAGTTGATGAAGATGTAGAAAGAGAGGGGACAGAGTTCGTATTCCCAATGAAGAATAATATATTACCTTTAGATAAAGATAAAATAAGCTCTTCATTTTCTCCATCAGATCAATCTGTAGAGGATCAGCTTTCAATATCTACGCCTTTAATGCCGTTTGACTACGAAAAGGTTACTAATAATAATTTGAATGTAACCTCTGGAACTGATACCTATTCTACAGTTGACTCTAATGATTTAAAAGTTGGCGATTTAATCTTTGCAGCTAATAGCGCAGGGACTGGATTCCAATCTAGAAGAAGAGTAAAGCAAGTAATAGACAATAAGACAGGGACAGTCGATATAAATTGGAGCGAAAGTTCAAACGATATATGGGATTTTGTCCACTACTACAAAGAAGAAATAGGGCTACGTTTCGGAAAAGTTTTTCAAAAAGGAAGTACAAGGATTAGAGATGGAGGGGCAAACATTCTAGTTCCTTCAATGAAAGGCGTTGTTTTTCCAGACGCTTACACGTGGGAAAACTTAGCAGGGTCTTACTATACTAATTTAGTTTCTATGCTAGAAAAGCCTGTCACTGAGAGAATGTTTTTTAGATTACCTCCTACTGTATTTAACGAGTTAGATTTGTTGAAGCCTGTATATGTAAAAGATAGGGCTTATTATATCAATAAGATTGAGCAATATAATTTTAGCGGGTTTTGTAGAATGGAACTACTTGAAATAAAAGTAAACGAGGGTATTATTGGAGTACCTT
>Ga0206130_10001480_pt1 | contig 34241 bp, 30 predicted proteins | sample Helgoland_Spring_9_FD_148637 | JGI IMG/M metagenome (GOLD analysis project Ga0206130, IMG submission 148637) | Pelagic subsurface seawater microbial communities from Kabeltonne, Helgoland, North Sea - Helgoland_Spring_Bloom_20160512_1 | ecosystem: Environmental > Aquatic > Marine > Epipelagic ...
GCCATCCGTATAAGTAACAGACCATGGTGCGGTACCAGTCAAAGTTACAGTCATATCCGGTATTGGATCGCCCGAACAAATCGTTCCACCACCAGTTAAAGTTGCTGTTGGCAATGGAATTGTAATTATAGCTGCAGCGCCACTAAATGTTCCTGTGCAACTTGCATCAGAAACTGCACTAAGAACATAAGAACCATCTGCTGCTCCACTAATCGTATAGGGAGAAGTCATAATTCCAGCAACAGTTACCGGTGTTGCGCCATCCGTATAAGTAACAGACCATGGTGCGGTACCAGTCAAAGTTACAGTCATATCCGGTATTGGATCGCCCGAACAAATCGTTCCACCACCAGTTAAAGTTGCTGTTGGCAATGGTGTTAAAGTTACGGTGACTAATGATGGTGGCCCTTCACAACCAGCTATGGTTTCTGTAACATAATATATCGTGCTGCCAATTGTATTAGATGGAGAAAACACACCCCCAGAACCTAAAACATTTGTCAAGCCAATATCATCATACCATGTCAATAATCCACCAGACCCATTTGCAGTTAAATCCACCAAGGCATCTCCAAAGCAATATATAGCATCTGTTCCAGCTATTGGGGCTATTGGTGCTCCTGGTTCATTAATCAATATAGTAGCAGTATCAGAACAATTAATTGAAGATGATGATATTACATGATATGTTCCGGGACATAATGCGGTAGCAACCGCTGTATTTTGTCCAATCGAATTATAAGACGCATCAAACCAAGAATAGGTATATCCAGGTATAGATCCTGAGCTAATTGCAGTAGCTGTTCCATCGCATAATCCACAACTTGCATCAGTTGATGCAGCGGCAGTAGATATAGGAGTAATAGGCATACATCCATTGTTGAACTGTGCTATATAATCCGCATTTACAGTATTATTTGGGCTTCCAGGTGTTTGATCATTACTCCCGCATGCAGTGGCATCCAATACTGTTTCATTATCCGAACAACCAGATGACCAATTAACTTGATTTGTTGGATCAGTATCATTAAAATAGTAAACAGTATTAGTAGCGGAACCACCAAAATAAACCTGCGTATTCTGACTATTATCACCCCAACAGACGGAAAAAACCTCACATCCTGCCAAATCTAGAATTCTTGCGCAATCACCACCGTTTCTTAATATAATGTTATTCCATGTTCCTCCGGGAGTCCATGCGCCAGCAGGATAAGAACAAGCGATATCACCAGGCGTTGTACCGTTACTCTCAAAAAGACTTGCATTATTAATCGGAACCACAATCTGGCAATTTCCATCAGACAAAGAAATATCATCTGCTGGTATTGAAGGTGAGATATCTCCTTGGTTATATACTAAAATTATGGTTCCCAGTGGAACGGTACTCCACAAAAGGTCATTTGAAAACCGAACCGCACCTCCAGCGACTCCTTCATTTGCTGTAGAATGATACCCATTATTATCATCAATAATCCATCCCCTAATATCAATCGTAGGAGGAGAAGAATCATCACAATCATAAACCGCAGAATTGTCAACAACAACAAACTCTATAAACTCCATGTTCCCGGATTCGCCCTGAGAAACTTCATTGATAATTAATGTTTGAGCAGAAAAAGTTAAAGCATAGAGAAGTGCTAATATCTGCACAAATATAACCTTAAGATACATAATTACTTTAATGTCAAATAAGGTAATTATGCGGTTTCAGGCAATACCATCTAGGATATCACATAATTAACATTCAAATATACTAAAAGTCAATATCATATAAAAATACAAAACTTACAATTTACTTTTTTCGAAAAAAAATGTGAAATGGGACCAACATTAATAGGTACTAGCTAATTTAAAAAATACAACCGCAATTTAAAGGCAAGAACTACAGAAACACGCTTGGTTAATTATTTCTATAACAATACGTCAAACTCAGATATGTTAAATTATGAAAGAAAATCATTCAAAACAACACAGGCGTTTGGGGGAGCAGAGAAAGTCACGCTGCTGAACCCTATCGAAATAATAAACAACAACTTTAAAGAGTTCAAAATACTTGATTTTTTCGACACAGAAGACACTCCAACAAAAGTGAAACATCAGTATAAAATGGGGTTTATTTTTGTATTGGATGATGATGGGTAGTTAGATGAAAAAAATTGGAAAGAAGGTTTTGGGATTGATTAAGGGCGATTAGTTTAGTACCTTAATTGTTTATTACTAACATTTTATATAGTTTTGAGTAACATCCATTAGACACTATTTAAGTAAAAAGCAGGTGTTGTTTTGAGACTTTTATGGATTTAGGAAACCCTCGGTTTTTCTAAATTCACGTTAACCTATTACAAATATGAAGAAAATAAGAATTGGAACAGTCTTTTTGGTTTTACTGACATTAGGCATAAGTAAGTCTTTTAGTCAGCATCCAGCAGACACCTTTGCAATTGTGCCGCTTTGTAACTTAGATTTGAATAGAGTAGCAACAAAGCTTTCGGCAGCTAATTTAGCTACAGTATCACCTGCAGTAGTTGGTTATAAATGGAATAGCGGTGACGCTTCTACAGTGAAATGGCGTCCACAAGGAATTACAGGCGTAAATGTTGGCTGCAAAGAGTTTTCCGTGGTTTCTTGGTATGGTCGGAATTACAATTATCCTTTTCCTTGTGATGGGCAGAATGCAGATTATAGGAATAGGGGTTCAAGGGTCTCTTTTGTAGACATCACAGATATGGACAACATTGCTTATCGTCATGTATTATTGGTCGATGAAAACTATGATACTTTTTATGATATGCATGCAGGAGGACTGGTTATTATTAATGACACACTATATGTTCCCGACTCAAGAAGCACGATAGATGCGATGTATGCTTTTCCGCTAGATCAAATAAAGCAAGTGCCAACAGCTTTTCAGCCCACTTTTTATAATTATGGCTATATATTAGCAAGAACACCAAATGCAATAGACAGTATGCCAATCAATCCGTCGTTTGTATCTTATGATTGGGACGATCAAAAAATGGTGCTAGGAAGTTTTCAAAACTGTGGGCCAATTAATTGTCCTTCTCCTGAATTCAATCGTTTGCTGTGGTACAATATAGGTATGGTTAATACGAGTACTCCCTATTATGATGGGTTGTTTGGCAATATGCAAGGACTTGGCTCTGCGACCAACTCGGACAACTCTAATAAGAAAGATATATGGGTATCCACCAGTTACGGTGCCGTAAACAATAGTGTCCTATTCACTTTTAATTATGATTTTGGTATAAATACAGTGCAAGATCAAACGATAAGTATCGGAGATAATTATGCTAAATTCCAATTTCCTCCCGGTATTGAGGACATTCATTTATCTCCTGATAATGACACTATTTGGACCTTGACAGAATTTTCTCCCACCCACCCTACTTGTTTGGCCGAGTCTTCAAATCAACGCTACGTTTTTGGCTTTAAAAGAACGGATATATCTCCACCAGGAAGTTGCAATGGAAATGTTACTTACACACAAGATATTATTGACAATGCTAATATTTGTTCACCTACTGATTTGACTTACCATGCTTCTACTGATTATGTTTCGTATGCAACTTTCGACAAATCAGATGAGACTTGGATTGAACTTAATGTGGTAAGGGATGCATTAGCTGGAGTAAACCGTTCAGTGTTTATGTGGATGAAACAATCTACAACCGTTTCTAGTGAATCGCAGGTTTTAGCTGGGATCAATACATCTGCAGGTGGCAATGTGTGTAACCTGCAAATAAGTACAAGTGAAACATTAGGTATTTACGATGGAGCCACTTCTCATTGGGGAACAACTATTGTTACAGATGGATTGTGGCATCATGTGGGCTATACGTATAATGAAGCTACAGGTGAAACAAAACTCTATATAGATGGATCATTAGAGCTTACTTACAACAATGCCCAAACAATCTCTAGTACCGATTTAATTTCTTTAGGGCAAGAATTTGACAGTGGCTTAGACAAGAGTAATTTCTTTGAAGGAAAAATGACGGAGGTTACTATTTGGAATGATGTATTGGTTTCTTCGGACATTAATCAACTGATGACCGAAACTGTTGGTTCTACTCATCCAAAAATACAAAACTTAATGGCTTATTATTCCATGAATAAGCTTTGCGGAGGTGACCTAACAATTGTTGAAGATATTTCAGGTAATGATTTTGATGGCTCAGCCAAAGGAACTATTGGAACAAATGGTGTAAATGTGTTGTCTGTAGATCAGATGGACCAACTTCCCGGATTTAACAGTATAGCCTATTATACTAAAAACTGGCTTAGCAATGGAACATCTATTGGTGTGCTAGACTCATTAGCCTTAGCACAAGGAAGTTATGCTTCAGGTATTTATACGCTAGAATTAACCAAAGGTCCATTTATTATTACGGATGATTGGACGGTTAATATCCAATTTACGCTAGCAACCGATGTACAGGCAAGTTGTGGAAGCTATACATGGATTGATGGGAACAACTATACAACAACTAACAATAATGCAACCTACACCTTGACAAATATAGTAGGTTGCGACTCCATAGTGACCTTGGATTTGACTGTAACCAATATAGATACTACTATCACTACTTCTGGATTTACGATAACCTCTAATCAGACTGGCGGCAATTATCAATGGATAGACTGCAACGATAACAATAGCATCCTATTAGGAGAAATAAGCCAGTCTTATACCAATGCACCTAATGGAAGCTATGCTGTAGTTATTACAGATGGTATATGTTCTGACACCTCTGCTTGCAGCACAATTGTTGGCGTTGGAGTTGAAACCTTTGAGAGTGTCTCTGTTATTATTTATCCGAATCCAAATAATGGAAGTTTTTATGTTTCTACAAACGGTTTGGCAGATTTTAGTCTGAGCCTATATTCAATTGATGGCAGAGCATTAATTGAGAGGATTGCAATAAAGGAAGAGAATCAGCTTATCAATTTAGAAAAAATAGAAAGCGGTGTTTATATCGCAAAAATTGCGCATAGAAAATTTTCAAAAACAGTCCAATTGATTGTAAATTAAAATAAAGGTTCTTAAATGAACAGCTACAAAGCGATATATTTGTATCTCTAAATAAATCAAGATAAAGAATTAAACAATGATTGGGTTCTATACATACTTGCTAATTGGCCTTTTTTGGTTTTTGATTCTCGCCATCTATAATTGGCGAGAATTTAAAGGGCTCAAATTCATAATTGGAATTATTGCTTATCCGGTATTGTTCCCTTTCTTTTTTTACTTACAATTAAAAAAAGTATCAATTTTTAAAAAGACGCTAAAGGGGTTTAATACTTTTAAATTTTTGCTTTTCAATGATTACAGAACTGACTCAAGTACTTTTGAGTCTAAACAAGAAAATATAAATGATTTTACTAATTTTAATGATATCAGTAATTTTGATGATGACACCCCCCCATTTTAAATGAAACCTAATTCTTTTGAAATTGAAATCTGTGGTTCTAAAATCCCTCTTTTTTAATTGTATATTGCTTTTGAATTTTACAAAAGCCTCAAAACTCAACTAATGCCCACTCAAGAAAGAAAAATTTATACGTTAACTGGATTAACTACTTCTCTTGAGAAACTCTTTCTTCAAAAATTTGCAACCCAATCCTATTGGATCACCGCTGAAGTAGTTAAAGTGAATGAAAAAGGTGGGCATAGATATTTTGAGTTAGCTGACTCTAACGAACAAGGAACCCTAACATCAAAGATTCAGGCTTCTATGTGGAAGTCTTCGTTTGATAATGTCAACAACACAATAAATGGTGAGTTACCAAAGGTGCTATCGCATGGGAACAAGGTACTATTAGAGGTTAAAATAGAATACCATCAAATTTACGGTCTTAAGTTAAACATTATAGATGTTGACCCCTCCATTACCTATGGGGAGATCGAAAGAAAGAAAAAGGAGACTATTGATAAACTTAAAAAAGAAGGCCTATTTTTTTACCAGGCAAAACTTTATCTATCTCCAATCATTAAACGAATTGCCTTAATTGGCTCGCCCAACACTTCTGGTCATAGAGATTTTCTTGATGAATTATTCTCTAATGAAATTTTTAGAAACTTTAAGGTAAAGGAATTTCCTTGTTCAGTTCAAGGGGAAAAAGCAAAGGCAGAGATCCTAAGCCAAATTTCTGAAGCAAAGCAATACAACGTAGACGTAATTGTTATTCTTCGTGGAGGTGGCAGTAAAATGGATTTAAACGTATTTAATGACTACGAAATTTGTAAAGAGATTTGCTTATCTCCTATTCCAGTAATGACAGGGATAGGGCACGAATCAGATGAAGTTGTAGCCGATCTTGTTTGTAGGATGCCCCATATAACTCCTACCGCAATAGCAAAACACTTTTACACATCTATAGGGGTGTTTTCAGGTCATTTACAGTCCTCTTTTGATTCAATAATTAGGCAAGCTATGGAGCTTCTTTTTGGTGAAAAAGAAGAATTTAATCACCTATACAAGTACTTTAATTATTATTCTACTGCTTTAATTAATGAAAGTAAGAAGAAACTGACGCAAGAAGTGCATAATTTACAATTGGTCACTACAGACATTATACAAAATGAAAAATCAGCACTAAGCTTGAATCTAAACAAAATGTATAACTACTCGATTAATAAAATTGAACTAGCAAAAACTACCTTTTTGGACGCTCAATTGGAGAAAATAAGTTTGCTAAGTTCGCGAGATGTAGAACAAGCAAATATAACCTTGCAAAACCTACAGGAAAAACTAGACCTACTTAATCCGACCTCACTTTTGAAACGTGGATACACTATTACCACCCTTGATAACATAGACTTAAACCAAACTCAAGGTGAACTGAAAGGTAAAGAAATAAAGATTCTTACAGACAAAAATATAATAACAGGAACTATAAATAAAGTTGAAAAAAATGGCTAAAGATAAAGCACAATTAAAATACGACGAAGCATTGGAACAACTGCGAGATATTGTTGGATTGCTTGAAAAAAAGGAAGTCAAAATTGATGACCTCGCTATAAAGGTTAAAGATGCCAAAAAGCTCGTAGATTTTTGTAGAAATAAACTTCAAGAAACGGAAGACGAAATCACCAAAATTATCAACCCAGAGGAACTAGATACTGAGGGATTTTAATTAGTTTACCTTGTGAATGCCATTTTGCAACTAACTCTTGTCTAATGCCATACCTTTATTAACTAAATTGTATTTTAAATACAAATATTAAATAACTCGTTTGCTTTATAGTATCCAAAAGAATACATTAGGCCTAAATTGTTCAATGTTAAGGGTAAAACTGAAAGAATAGAATGAAAATAATTGGAGCTTTTTTAATTTTAATCATTTCCATCTCATCCTATTCCCAAGATAGGCACACTGTTGATTCTTTGAAACATGAGCTTTCTATAGCATCTTCAGACACTGCAAAAATACTATTACGCTCGGAAATTGGTTTTGCAGGATGGATTTTACGAGAAGGATACTGGGACAGTATTGCCGTGGACTGTAGAAGTTTTATTAAGCAATCAAGACAGCACCATGCAGCTGAGCTATTAGTATTTAAGCAACGGTTAGCTGCCGCACTTATGAGTATTGCTTACGTAAAATCCAATTCGGGTTATGCAAATGATGCTATCAAATTATACCAAGAAACATTGGTTATTCAAACGGAATTAGATGATAAAGACGGAATTGCAACTATCTTAAATAATTTGGCAAATATTTATGATGATAAAGGAGATATTCCAAAAGCATTAGAGTTGTATCAAAACAGCATGGAAATTAGAGTGGATATAGGCGATTTATCGGGTATTGCTTCGACATTAAACAACCTAGCTTATTTATACACGAAACTAGAGGAATATGACATGGCCATTGAAAATTTCACAGAAAGCCTTGAAATGTCCAAAAAATTAGAAGACGACAGATATATAAGTTTAGCTTGGAATAACCTTGGTTATGTTTATCAAAAACAAGGTGATTTGGTTAAATCGGAAAAATACCACAAAAAAAGTTTATCACTACGCACAAAAATTGATGATTTAAAAGGGATTGCTATGTCCAATAATATGCTTGGAATGGTGGCAAAAGATAATTTCGAGTACAACAAAGCTTTAGACTTTTTTAAGGTAAGTCTAAAAATTTACAGCGATAATAATTCTTTAAAAGGCGTGGGAACCTCTCTTTCTAATATGGGGGAAACCTATATATTGAAAGGAAATTATGCGGAAGCTGATAAATGTATACAGAAATCACTCGATATTGCTACGGAATTGGGGTATCCATTAGACATTCAAATAGCGGCGGAGATGTTGACTGAAATAAACAAACAAAAAGGTGATTGGAAAAAGGCCATTGAGATGCATGAATTATATATTTTAATGAAAGACAGCCTAAAAAACATAGAAAACAATAAACTAATTATAAAGCAAAATTTGCAAAAAGAGTATGAAAAGATGACTTTGGCTGATAGCTTATTAACTGCCGAAGGGAAAAAAGTAACCGATGCTGAAATTGAAACACATAAGGCTCAGATTGATCAGGAGCAAACTAAACGATATGCATTATATGGAGGATTAGCGATAGTCATTTTATTTGGTTTATTGATGTTCAACCGGTTTCTCGTTAGTCAAAAGAAAAATTCTTTGATTCAAGAACAAAAAGAAATTGTTCAGAAAAAGAATAAGGAAATATTAGATTCTATTAATTATGCCAAGAGAATTCAGTCGGCTATTCTTCCCGCTTCTAATACTATTAATCAGCATTTAAAGGATAATTTTATTTTATACAAACCAAAAGATATTGTTGCAGGAGATTTTTATTGGCTTGAGATAAAAAATGGAAAAACGCTTTTTGCAGTAGCAGATTGCACGGGACATGGAGTTCCTGGAGCTATGATTTCTGTTGTTTGCAATAATGGATTGAACAGGAGTGTTCGTGAACATGGTTTAACAGACCCTGGAAAAATATTAGATAAGACGAGGGAAATAGTGATTCAAGAATTTAGCAAGAGTGGAGAAGAAGAAATGGCTGATGGTATGGATATTTCTTTATGTTCTATTGAAGGCAATAAGATGCAGTGGGCTGGAGCGAACAACCCTTTATGGATTATAAGAAAAGGCGAGTTGCTAGAAACACTACCCAATAGACAACCTATTGGCAATTATCCTTTTTCGAAACCATTCCTTACACATGAAATTACCTTAGAAAAAGAGGATAGATTGTATCTTTTTTCAGATGGTTTTCCGGATCAATTTGGAGGCGTTAAAGGAAAAAAATACAAGGTAAAAAACCTAAAAAAGTTACTGATTTCCATATCTCACAACCCTATGAATGAGCAGCAAAGAATATTGAATACTGTATTTGAAGAATGGAGAGCTGATTTTGAACAGATTGATGATATATGTATTTTGGGTTTAAAAATATAATTAAACCAAAAATTCAAAAAGTAAAATTTCAACCTTCTACAATTTCCATTTTCTTTAATAGGAAAGAAGCATTCATATTTTGGCAAATTCCATCTTTAAATTTGTAATCAAAATATAATTCATCATTAATAATTTCTGCATCGAAATAATTATTAATGACTTGAGGAAAACGTTTGTAAATTTCACAAAGGCCTAAATCATGTGTAGCAATTATTCCAGTAGAGCCAGAAGCTACCAGTTTTTCTACAAACTTTTTCGACCCCATTTCTTTATCCTTACTATTTGTTCCTTTTAAAATTTCATCCAAAATGATAAAGTATTTCTCTGTCTTAATATTGTCTACAATAAACTTTAAACGCTTCAATTCAGAAAAGAAATAGGACTCTTCTTTTTGCAATGAATCAGAAGTCCGCATACTCGTGATTAGTTTTATGGGAGAGTAATTAAATTCTTTGGCACTAGCTGGTAATCCTGCGTTTGCTAATACGATATTTAGAGATAAGGTTCTCAAAAATGTACTTTTTCCAGCCATGTTAGCTCCAGTGATTATAATAAAGTTCTTTTTATCAATACTAAAATCATTATTAATTCTTTTTGCTTCTGGAATTAGGGGATGACCCAATGCTTTTGCTTCAATTACCATATTGTCATCATTTATAGTTGGAAAGCGGAAGCTAGGATGATTGTATGAATAGTTAGCACTCGACTGAATTGCATCAATATAATAGATAGCATCAAACCAGCTTTCTACTTTCATTGAATAGTTATTTATCCATTTTTCTAAAAGGTGAATAGATAAAACATCCCATAGCAGTAGTGCGTTCCCAAAGATTCCAACAATAAAGTTGTTTCGGCTATTTAGTCTGTCTAGAGCTCTTCCTAATTTTTTAAGAATCAGAGAAGCATTTGCACTTTGCGTTTTTATTTTCTCTTGTTGTTCAATGAGTAGTTCAGATTTAAAATCAGATGATTCTATAATTTGTAATAATTCAGAATATTGATTAATAGTGTCTGTTATTTTGTTGGCTTCGTTATAAATAGCGTTAACTCGCTTTAAAAATACTCCTGTAATAATTAATCCTGCAAAAAACCAAATGATAAAAACCATCGAATCTATTAAGTCAAGGCTAAGCAGCCCTAATAGAACAGCAGATACAATAGGGAAAAGAATTAGCAAAAAGGATATGCGTTTATTAGATGCAAACGTATTGTAGTTTTTTAACCAATCTTCAACGGTTTTGGACGTAGTTTCTGTTTTAATAGTTCCAGCACTAGCCCAGAAATGTTGACGCTCCTTGCTGCTTTTTGCTAACTCTTTAATAGCGGCTTGTTTGTTCTCAATATTGTCAATTTCATTACTCACTAAAATCTCCGCAAGTTTTTTTCTACCTCCAAGTGTTTTTGTTCGGTTAAAAAACTGGAAGAAAGAACCATCTCCAAATAGATCAATGTCATAACTGTAGTGATGATTTGGGTTCAAGAATTCTGCTCCATTTTCTAAATTATCAATGTCTCCATTTAAAGCTTTAATTTCAATTTCATTGATACCAATCAATTCCTCAAAGTAGTTTTTTTTACGATCTAACTTACTGTGATACTGAACCATAAGTACAAAAGAAAGTGCCCCGACAACACCTATAAATATCGAAATTCCTGCATTATAAGAAAGAAAATAGCATCCAAAACAAGTTGCTACAAATACGAAAATACGAAGAACTACAATTTGTGTAATTTTCTTTTTCACTTCATGAAATGAAGCAGTATTATTCGTAATATTCGCTTGATACTCCTCTTGTCTTTCCTGCATATGCGTGCAAAGATAACGTTCATGTCAACATTTGCAATTTAATAAATTATTATCCCCTTAATTTTAACCAATTAAGGAAGTGTTACTTTAGCTTTTATAATATATCATTCCATGAAATACATCTCGTTATTTACAGCATTCGTTTTTGCACTAAACACTTTAGCGCAAGATTTTACATTAGCTGATTTTTATAATTACAATCCTGAATTAGAAAGGCGTATAGATGAACAATTCAGTTATATGAATGATACTTTACGTGTTGGACAATTGATAGTTCCTGCAGTTGGCAAACATGGAAAACCGACAGAACACGTTGTTAAATTAATGCAACAAGGTAAAGTTGGAGGTGTTCTGTTACTGAATGGAACAGTTGAAAGTTTTACGGCATTTGTCAAGCAGTTTGATAGCATTTGCAAAGCTCATGGTTATTTACCTCCAATTTATAGTGCGGATGCAGAACCAACTTTAATTAAATATAAAATAAAGGGTACGACACCAGTTCCTAAAACAAATGCGATTAAAACGAAGGAGAAGGTAAAGGAAGTAACGAACACTATATCTGCAGATTTAAATAAAATAGGAATCACGCAAAACTTTGCTCCGGTTATAGATGCTTCGCCTAATAAAACTGTGAGTAATAGGAGTTTTGGTTTAGCAATGGATACAGTAATTGGATTTTCGAATATTTTTATTGAAGAAACACAGCGTAATGGCATTGTAGCTACTGCAAAGCATTTTCCAGGTCACGGATTTGTAGTTGGAGATACACATGAAAAATTAGTCTTTATCGATGGAGAAATGAAAGAGGTGCCAAATTACCAACCCGTTATTGATAAGGGAGTTTTGTCAATTATGGTTGCTCATATTGCAGTTAAGAATAATGAAAAATACAATACAGAAGGTTTACCCTCAACATGTTCTCGCGAAATTGTAACGGACTTATTGAAAAACAAAATGGGATTTAGGGGATTGGTTATTACCGATGCAATGAACATGGGTGGGGTTAGAACTGTCCCAAATTCTGGATTAAAAGCAGTAATGGCAGGATGTGACCAATTACTAATGCCAGTAGAAGAAGAAAATGATATTAATGATATCCTTACTAAAATGAATAAGGATGAAGACTTTCGTTTTCAAGTTTATTCTTCAGTTAAAAAGATTATTCGCTTAAAGTACTGTTTGGGGTTGATTGAATAATTAAAGCACTCCTAATAACTCCATTGGGTTTGGACAATTTTCTTTGTAAAAACTCAATTGGTTTAAACTACAAACACCCGGGTAATCACCACTATTCCCATGCAGGTCTTTAATGATTTGAAAATGTAAATGGGGAGCGTAGTCGCCATTAATGCTAGAATCACCCAGGTGAGCAATTTTAGCACCTTGTTTGACACTTTGCCCTATTTTGATATTATTAATAGAATCTATACTTAAGTGTCCGTAAAGTGTGTGAAAAACAGTTCCTTTTATGGTGTGCTTAAGGATAATGCATGGACCATAATCGCCATGGTTTGTATTGTTTTTAAAGCTGTGTATTTCTCCGTCTAATGCCGCCAGTACTTTTGTTCCTGCTTTGGCCCATATATCAACTCCAAGATGAATATTTCGTTCATCGTTTGGATCTGTTTGTTTATTGAAATGCTTACTTCTCTTGTATAAGTTTCTTTTTTCAAGGTAGCCACCTATTGCAATTTTTGCCTTTTTTGATTTTGTAAAGTCAGCAATGTATTGCTCCATTTCTTTCGCATTATTTAAATTAATTTCATTGAAAACTCCATTGTTAGTCGAAAGATCGATTTCCAGATAGTCAGATTTAGGAAACGACTTATCTATTACAAAAATATTCTTCGTATTTAATGACGTGAAAACTGAATTATTCATCATAAAAAAAACATAGGTGTAATTGCAGAAGCAACTACTAAAATGCAGGAAGCAATCACCTTAAGATTGTTTCTCCATCCTAATGAGTTTACAAACACTTCATGCCAAAATAGCCTTTGAACCGACATCATAAACATTATCACTAGAAAAATGGAAGCAATAAATTCGGACCAAAAACTTTCCATTCCCCAAGCAAGTTTTGAGTTCGGGCCAATAACCCAATTGTCATAAACCAAAGTAATTGTTATGCCAACATAAAGATTATATACAGGATCTAGCCATTTTGTTTGCTTTGCTGGTTTTGGATTTGCTGCTCCACTAACCATATAGTTCTCGTAAAAAAGCACGAAAACAGTGCATGAAAATAATGAGCAGGAAATAATCATTCCTGCAGTACCGGATTCATTCATGCCTCCAAAAATATTTGAAACCCCACCAAACACAAAGGGAATAGCCGGGAAAAGTCCACAAATGAAAAGAAGTGTTAAGAAACGGAATTCTGTAGTATTCAATTCTTTCTTGGGCATGGTTCTCGCTATTTCTCTTGATTTTTTTATTCTTAAGAAAAATCCTAGCGTAAAAAAGGAAAGGAGAAATATACCCTGCTTCAAATCCGTTTCATGAAAAAGAGATTTATTTTCATTGTTCCATAGTGGTATACTTATTATTAGTATTACTGATGAAACTATATTGGATATTATAAACCGAGCATTAATATTTTTCATGTGTTTGAATAGCTAATAACCAATTGCCTCAATTTGCTCAATTGACATTAGCATCATAAATTCGTGCATATTTTCTTTGGTTCTAGGAAGGAGTTTTGATTTTTGCATTTTCCTTTCTTGATGCCAGTCTGGTTTTAACTTTTCAAGACTCTGAATTTTATTATAGGCAAAATCTACCCAAGTTAGAATAGTTGATTCATCATAGCTTTGTATGTAGAATGCAACCAATTCATTTTTCGGATAGCCTTCAATAAGGATGGGAGACCAATCATCCTGTTTTTCCATTTCGGCTTTTATTTCTGCAAACTTTTCTGCAGATAATACAACGTACTTTCCCTCTTTTTGATGAATATTTTTCGTTTCTTGAGAGAAAGATTGACCTGGAAATACGACAAATGTAGATGCCAGAACAGAAATAAATATCAATAATCTAATCATTATTACAATGTGTTTAAAGCTTCAACTACAGCTTGTCTTTTTCGAGTGGATACGGGGACAGAAGATTCATCTTTCATCATAAGGTAGCCACCATCCGATTTAATAAACTCCTTAACTAAGCTAGAGTTAATAAGGTGTGATTGATGCACTCTAATAAAACCTAAGGGAGAAAGCATATCATCATACTCTTTTAATGTTTTGGTAACCATTAAGCGAGACTTATCAGCAAAGTAGAATGTTGTATAGTTCACACTTGATTCACAACGAACGATATCTTTGATTTCCACAATTAGAATTTTCTCTAAGGTGTTGAGCGCCAGCCGAGTCATGGATTTGTGATCCTTAATACTTTCAGAAAGTAGGTTGAGATTTTCTTTTGGAAGTACTTTTGTGTTCTTTATTTTTTTAATTGCATCAACTAATTCATCTGGATCAATTGGTTTTAATAGATAGTCAATCGCTGAAAACTTAAATGCTTTAATGGCGTATTCATCAGAAGCAGTTGTGAATATAACTTTGAAATCAATATCGCCTACAATATCTAGTAAATCAAAGCCCGTTCCATCTTGCATTTGAATATCTAAAAAAACCACTTCTGGTTTCAATTCTCGAATAGCTTTGGCGCCTGTGACAACGCCTTCAGCTTCTCCTATTATTTCAACATCCAAACAGTAAGTCTCTATATCCAAACGAATATTATCTCTCGCGTCTTTTATGTCATCAATTATCAATGCTCTAATCATATAGCTAAGATAAGGAATAAAAACATGGACAAAAGGATTTAAGAAGAAAAGAAGAAAGAGCATTTAGCCAGCAACTATCAGTTTTAGCTTAAGATAGAATTGTAATATCAGTAATCCATAATATTTAGTAATGAGACCCTAATAAATAATTTTCGGCACAGCCTTTGCTAATGCTCATATATATAACAAAACTAAAAATGACTCCATTAGAAAAAGCCTTCGAAAGTATTTTAACCAATTTGGAATTGGATTTGAAACATGAAATATTAGTGCTTTACAAGAGTGATGTTTTTTTTATTTCAATCGAAAGGCTGTTGCTAAGCTTAACGCTTCTTCCAATACAACAACAAGATAAAATCTTAAGAAGTGCACAAAGACATAGATTCAGTAAGCCATTGTTTATGAACTTATTGCACGACTTATCCAAGCCTTTACTTTTAATAAAAAAATAAAGTATTTGTAATTGTTTTATGGTGGGTGAACCTCGATTTCGATTCATTAGAATTGATTTCGAGGTTTTTTATTGCCACTACTGCAGCATACTTGGCAATCTCTTTTGTAAACAAGAACGATTCTAGTTCTTCTTTTTATTTCCCGTTTTATAGTATCTTTAAGCACAATTTATTTCGAATACAATGAACAAAATACTTGTAGCCAATAGAGGAGAGATTGCTTTACGCATAATGAAAACGTGTAAAGCAATGAAAATTAAGACTGTAGCAGTATATTCTGAAGCAGATAAAAACACGCCGTTTGTAAAGTTTGCAGATGAAGCAATATGCGTTGGTCCACCACCTAGTTCTGAGAGCTATTTGTTAGGAGATAAAATACTTCAAGTTTGTAAAGACTTAAATGTTGATGGAATTCATCCAGGTTATGGGTTTTTAAGTGAAAATGCAGATTTTACCAGAAAGGCAACAGAGGCTGGGATTACTTTTATAGGTCCTTCTCCAAAGTCTATGGAATTAATGGGAAATAAATTAGCTGCGAAAGAAACAGTTAAGAAATATGGTATTCCAATGGTTGAAGGTGTTGATGAAGCCATAGTAGATGTAGAAAAATCATTAACCAAAGCAAAAGAAATTGGATTCCCTATTTTAGTGAAAGCTGCTGCTGGAGGTGGTGGAAAAGGAATGCGTGTTGTAGAAAAAGCGGAAGAGTTTGTCGAACAAATGAATTTAGCCATAAGTGAAGCTGAAAGTTCTTTTGGAGATGGTTCTGTTTTTATTGAGAGGTACGTCGGATCGCCACGTCATATAGAGATACAAGTTTTAGCAGATACGCATGGAAATACGGTTCACTTATTTGAAAGAGAATGCTCCATTCAAAGAAGACACCAAAAAGTAATAGAGGAAGCACCGTCTGTTGTTTTAACTCCAGAGTTAAGAGAAGCAATGGGTAAAGCTGCTTGTGATGTAGCGAAGTCTTGCAGCTATGTTGGCGCTGGAACTGTTGAATTTTTATATGAAAAAGGAGAATTTTTCTTTTTAGAAATGAATACACGTTTGCAAGTTGAACACCCGGTTACAGAAATGATATCAGGCTTAGATTTGGTAGAACAACAAATTAAAGTAGCTAGAGGTGAGAAACTTGCATTTACGCAAGATGATTTAAAAATTAATGGACACGCTCTAGAAGTAAGAGTATATGCCGAAGATCCTCAAAATAACTTCTTACCAGATATTGGAACATTAGAAGTTTATAAAAGGCCAACAGGAGAAGGTGTTCGAGTTGATGATGGTTTTGAAGAAGGTATGGAGATACCCATTTATTACGATCCAATGATTTCAAAATTGATTGTACATGCTCCTACCCGAGAAGAAGCTATTGAAAAAATGACCAAGGCGATAGGTGACTACGATATTGTTGGAATAAAAACAACATTAGACTTTTGTAAATTCACAATTAATCATGCTGCATTTAAATCAGGTGATTTTGATACGCATTTTGTGCCACAATACTTTTCAGATACTTCTGTTATGGACAATACAAACACAAACATGCAAGAAATTGCTGCTGTTATGGCTAATTATTTTGTAGAAGTCAATTCGGAAAAAGCTAGCTATGAACCTTCCGCTAGTTTTAATAGCTGGAGTTCAAATAGAAAATAAAAGATATAGAGGAATGGACTTGTTTATCAATCTACAATAAGGTTTTGAAAACCTTTAGTCATCCATACCTCATGCTCCTCTTTGCCGCTTGAAGCAATCATATAAACTTCCAAATGAAGTTCAGGGTTTGCGTTTAAAAATTTCTTAGTCTGTTCCATCCCCATTACCATAAAGGCTGTTGCATAACCGTCCGCATCAACGCATTTATCTGCTGCCACTGTTACACTTAGCAGAGAGTGCTGAACTGGATTACCTGTTTTAGGGTTAATAGTATGTGCATATTTTATACCGTCTTTTTCATAGAATTTACGGTAGTTGCCAGATGTAGCAATTGCTCCATTATTTACATGCACAACAAATTGAAAACCTTTACTACCAGGAGATGAGTTTTCTACAGGTTTATCCACTCCTATTTGCCAGTAAGTGTTTTTATTATTCACTCCTTTGCACAGCACTTCCCCCCCCACTTCTACCATTAAATTATTGATCCCAAGAGATAGTAAATAACGCCCTATAATGTCTACTGAGTGTCCTTGTGCAATTCCATTGAAATCAATCTTCATACTTCCATTCAATTTAGCTATAACAGGAGTCGAACCAAACAGAACATCTCCTTTAGAGACAGTATCGGCATATAGGTTAATCATAGAGTCAGAAAAATTAACTATTTTCAAAATAGAATCAATTTCATATTGAAAAATATCATCCCGCGGTTTCCCATCTAAAAAACCCCAATACTTAACCAATGGATATACAGCAGGGTTAAATGCGCCATCCGTTTCGTGGTAAATTTCTTTCGCTGCTTTAAAACAATCTTCAAAAATCCCATCAGACTGAATCTCCAAATCTAAAAAATCATTATTCCAGCTTGTTTTTGATGACGCAGGACTATATTCAGAATTATTAAATTGAGAGATTAAACTTGTATCCACATAGGTAGAAAGGTAACTATCATAATCTTTAAGTAAGGAATCTATTGAATTCGATAAATCTCTTTTCAAAGAGTCTTGATAAACTATAGAATAAGTTGTTCCTTGCGCATAACCCGTTACTTGAAAGAAGTTATTCGAAACAACCTTATCTCCGCATCTTACCAATAGAAAAGTGATTAATAGTAATGTTACAACTTTCATTTTACGCGTTTAAACAAAAATCCTCCTACTTAAAAAGCAGGAGGATTTAACCTTTTAATTATTTATTGATTATCCACCAAAATCATCGAATCGTACATTCTCCGGAGGAACACCCCAGTCGTCACACATGTTTTGAACAGCAACGTTCATCATAGGTGGTCCACAGAAATAAAATTCAATATCCTCAGGAGCTTCGTGATCTTTTAGGTATTGATTAATTACTGCATTGTGAACAAACCCAGTAAAGCCATCACCTTCTGTATCATTAATATCTTTCATTTCCACCCAATTGTCATCTGGTAATGAATCCGATAGAACCATATAAAATTTAAAATTTGGAAATTCCTTCTCTAAATCTCTGAAATAATGAATGTAGAATAATTCAGCTCGAGAACGTCCGCCATACCAATATGAAACTTTTCTACCTGTTTTGAGCGTTTTAAAAAGCTCGTATAAGTGAGACCGCATAGGTGCCATTCCAGCACCACCTCCAACATAAAGCATTTCAGCTTCTGAATGATTAATAAAGAATTCACCATAAGGTCCAGAAACCACAGCTTTATCTCCTTCTTTAAGACCAAAAATATACGAAGAGGCTATACCAGGGTTAACATTCATCCATGCATTGTTCTTCCCGTCCCAAGGTGGAGCAGCTACACGTACATTCAACATAATCTTTCTTCCCTCTGCAGGATAAGAAGCCATTGAATATGCTCTTACTACCTCTTCAGGATTTTTCATTACCAAATCTCTCATTGCAAATTTACCGTCACCCCAATCTTTTTCAAACTTATCCGGCTCACCTGGATGATCTTGCGGATGTGCTTTTACATCCATATCGGAAAATTTTGTTTCACACTTAGGGATTTTAATCTGGATATAACCACCAGCTTTATAATCCATATCCTCAGGAATCTCAACAATAAATTCCTTAATGTATGTAGCAACATTATAATTAGATACCACAGTAGCTTCCCATTCTTTAATACCAAGAACTTCCTCTTCTACTTCTATCTCCATGTCCTCTTTTACTTTCACCTGACAACCTAATCGAAAGTTGTCAGCAATTTCCTTACGAGAAAAATGAGGGGCCTCAGTTGGTAAAATACTGCCTCCACCTGAATGAACTTGACAAGTACATTGGACACATGTTCCGCCTCCACCACATGCAGATGGCAAAAAGATACCTGCTGCACTTAATGTAGATAACAATGTATTCCCACCCTCAACTATTAATTCTTTTTCGCCATTAATAGTAATTTTAAGTTTACCTGAAGGCATTAATTTCGCTCTAGCAAATAAAAGTATTGCTACTAATACGAGCACAACCACCAAGAATACTGCAATTGTTATTATAATGTATTTAAAATCCATCTTTTGTTTGTATTAAAATTTTTTTAAAGTTCAAATCCCATAAATCCTAAAAATGCCAAGCCCATCAATCCAGTTAGGATAAATGCCATCCCTACACCCTTGAGTGGTGCCGGAATATGAGAATAGCGAATTTTTTCTCGAATAGCTGCAATCAGTACTATTGCTATAAACCATCCAAAACCAGAACCTAATCCGTATACAGATGCTTCACCAATGTTTTCGAATTGTCTTTCTTGCATAAATAATGAACCACCTAGAATTGCGCAGTTTACAGCAATTAATGGCAAGAAAATTCCGAGTGCACCATACAATGCAGGAGAGAATTTCTCAACCAACATCTCTACTAGTTGTACTATAGATGCAATTACTGCAATAAACATAATAAAGCTCAGAAAACTTAAGTTCATATCTGGCTCACCTAACCAAGCTAATGCTCCCTCTTTAAGCACATACGTTTCTAATAAATAGTTTACCGGCACTGTAACACCTAATACAAATATTACCGCAGCTCCAAGTCCAACACCAGTTTTAACAGTTTTCGAAACTGCCAAATAAGAACACATTCCAAAGAAAAACGTAAAGACCATGTTCTCTACAAATGCAGCTTTTATAAATAGTTTTAATAAATCCATTTTTTACCTTTTTTACAGTATTATCAATTTTTAATGTGCTTCTTGCAGACTAGGGTTTCTACTCTTCTGTATCCAAATGTATATTGCTACTAGAACCAACGAGGATGGAGGCAATAACATCATTCCGTTATTCTCATAACCCATTGAATACAATCCGGTAGATTCCGCTAAAGTTTTACCCTGACTTCCAAATATTTCGAAACCTAATAAAGTTCCTGATCCAAATAACTCCTTAAAGAAAGCCACAACAACTAATATAACCCCATAACCAATGCCATTTCCTAACCCATCTAATGCCGATGCCCATGGCTTGTTTGCTAAAGCAAATGCTTCTAAACGCCCCATGATAATGCAGTTAGTTATAATCAGGCCAACAAATACAGATAATTGTTTAGATACATCATATACAAATGCTTTTAATACTTGATCGACAATAATTACCAAAGCAGCCACGACAACCAATTGAACAATAATTCTAATTTTTCCAGGAATCATGTTCCTCATTAGAGAAACAATAACATTACCAATAATCAATACAGCTAAAACTGCCATGGACATAACCAATGCAGCATCCATTTTTACTGTTACAGCTAGTGCTGAACATATTCCTAATACTTGAATTGTAACAGGATTCGTATCATTCAATGGATCTGTTATTAACTTCTTATTCTTTTTGGAGAACAATGGTTCTTTTTCTTTTACAGCTACTTCGCTCATAATTCTAGTTTTTCGAAGTTAAATTTTGGTTAATAATTCTTTGCCAGATTCATTCTGGAAGAATTTGTGATATACGGATAATGTTCTATTCATCATTTCATCTACACCAACACTTGTAAATGTACCTCCACTTATACCATCTACGTATGGCTGTGTAACACCTGTTCCTGGTTTAACAACCTTTACCGGCGTATAATTTCCTGTTTCATCTATAATCGTTTTCTCTATAAATTGATCACTGAAAAAATCTTTTGAAATCTCAGCACCTAATCCGGGAGTTTCCGACTTGTGATCAAACACAGCACCAGATATCGTTCTTCCATCTGATTCTAATCCAATGTAACCCCATACTCCAGCCCAAAGACCCTTGCCCATAACAGGAATAACAAAATGTTTTTTATCATTTACCTCGCAAATGAATAATGGATAATGAATATTCGTTTCCTTCGTCAACTCATCTACTAAATCACTACCTACATATTTATTTGTTAATGGTTGAACAAACTTTTTGTATTCTTTGGTCAAGTCGACAGCAAAAGCATCCTCAGCGCTTTTTATATCTACAGGAGTTTCATTAGTCAACCTAGTTCCTTCTATAATGTTGCCTTCGTAATCGAGGATTAATCTTTCTACTACGTATTTTTCGAATTGCTCTCCAGCGTCTTCTCTAGTAATAGATTTAGTCTCTTCAGAACCAATTGCCTTGAGAATCAATTGCTTTTTCTCATTTCTAACATTGTCTTCTTGAAGCGGCTTGAGTGAAGTTGAAACAAATGCCAAAAGGCCACCAACTATTACAACCATGGCAGTTGCAAAAATTACGGTATATGCGTTACTATCTTTATTAATTCCCATGATTATGCTATTTTAACTCGTTTTAATCTCCTTTTAATATTTGTACTAATCACCATATGATCAATTAAAGGAGCGAATACATTTGCTATTAATATGGCTAGCATAACTCCCTCAGGATAGGCCGGGTTTACAACTCGTATAAGTATTCCCAAGAAACCAGCTAAAAAGCCATAAAAGAACTTTCCTTTAGTAGTTTGAGCAGCTGTTACAGGATCTGTAATCATAAACACCATTCCGAACAAAAAGCCACCATACATCAATTGATGAATCGCAGGAAGCTGCATGTAAGCATTTTCACCAGCAAATTGATTCAGTACTAAAGCCATAACAAGTCCACCTGCAAAAAATGAAGCCATCACTCTCCAACTAGCTATTCCGGTGAGCAACAAAAATATAGCTCCTAACATTATTGGAAAAACAGATGACTCTCCAATTGAACCTGGGTATAAACCCCACATAGCCTCCACAAAAGAATGACCATCTTGAATAAATCCACCTAAAGACGAATAAGCAGGCTGATCTTGAGCAAACGATGCTAAATCACCCAAAGGAGTTGCACCAGAAACACCATCGACCAAACTGCCTGTTTCTTTCATCTCTTTAAAACCTGAAATCCATACATTATTTCCAGACATTGAAGTTGGATGGGCAAAGAATAAGAAAGCACGAGCCGTTAAGGCAATATTTAATATATTCATTCCTGTCCCTCCAAAGACTTCTTTACCTATTACAACCGCAAAAATAACCGCTACAGCCACCATCCATAATGGCGTATCAATTGGCATAATAAGCGGAATTAACATTCCAGAAACCAAATAACCTTCTTGAACAGCATGACCGTTTTTTATTGCAAAAATAAATTCAACTCCTAAACCTGCAGCATATGAAACAACTATAAATGGCAGAACTTTCATTAAACCATAAAGGAACTGATCAACACCAGACCATTCTACCGTCGAATTTGCAAGATCATGTTGCAATCCAACATTGTACATTCCAAATAACAAACATGGAATTAAGGCAAGAATAACAAACATCATTGTCCGTTTAAGATCTATACCATCTCTAATATGTGCTCCTCCCTTTGTAGTGTGATTTGGAGTAAACATTAATGTGTCTACAGAATCAACCAGTGGAAACAACTTTTTCGTTTTTTCTGACTTGTTCAACTTAGCGTGAGCGTTGTCCAATATTTTTCTTAAAAATTTCACTATCTAATTTCTTTAGTTAAAATAAACTCGAATTACATACATTCTTTGTGAATGACATCTAAACCTTGTCTAACAATTTCTTGAGAATTAATTTTAGAGGTACAAACAAATTCACACAAAGCAAAATCTTCTGGTGCAACCTCATAAATCCCTAATTTCTCCATTGAGTCAATATCATTTATCATAACTGATTTAATTAAATGAACAGGGTAAATATCAAATGGAAATACTTTTTCATATTCTCCTGTAACAACAAAAGCTCTTTCTTCTCCATTTAAGTTAGTATCAACATCAAATTTCTTTGGACCTAATACTTTACTTGGATAAGCAGAATTGTTTGATAACTTTTTAAAACCCGGTATTAACCATCCTTTCGTTAAAAAGAATTTATATTCATTACCTTCTGGAACTACTGTTATTTGAGAATCGTAGAAACCAATATAGCCATCAGCTTCAATTTGAGAACCCGTCAACACATTCCCACTAATATAACGCACATTGTCTGTATTGGAATTACCATTTAATACATCACTTGCATTCGCTCCAATGATTACTCTGTAATACTTTCGGTTAGTAGCTTCGGAACCTGTTAAAGCCAATAGCTTTGAAGCGTCATACCTTCCTGTAAGAAGATACCTACCAATTATTGCAACATCTTGTGCATTTACTGTCCAAACAACTTCGCCCTTATTTATAGGGTCAATTTGATGAATCTGTGGGCCAACATTCCCTGCCGGATGAGGACCTGAAACTTTATTCACAACAGCTTTCTTAACTTGCGTAAATGCTGCATCAGCTCCACCTTTAGCTCTTAATTGTAGGTTAACATTGCCGTCTGTAAGTTTATTCAGAATATCAACCCCTGCTTGAAACTCCTTATCTTTTGAATATAGCAAATAATCATAATCCGGCGCTAGAGGACTGGAATCAAAACCTGAAACAAAAATAGATTTTGGAGTATCTGTATAATTCGCAACAACGTCGATAGGTCGCATTTTAATAAACGGCCATAATCCACCTGCTAGCAATGCTTCTTTTGCTGTTTCTCTGTCTAAAGAAGCTAAATCAACAGGAGAACTTTCCTCGTAAGAAATTTCTTTATCCGCTTCTATTATAACTTCTAAAACCTTTCTTTTAGACCCCCTCTTAATTTCCTGAATCTTTCCGCTTACAGGTGAAACATATTTAATGTGTTCTCTATACTTATCTTGAAAAATTGGAGTTCCAGCTTTAACCTGATCTCCTACTTTTTTTAATAACTTGGGTATAAGACCATGAAAATCAGTTGGTTTAATAGCATAAGTAGATGACAACGGAGCTTCAATAGAGCTTCTTTCGGCCTCTCCTTTAATTCTGATATCCAACCCTTTACGGATTTTTATGGATTTTGACATAAGGTGATTTTTCAAATAATTAACGATGCAAAATTAAAAATTTGCTGTTTCTAATAAAGCGTTATATCTTTATATTCATTTATTGAACACTAATTTAGAATGATTATAAATAACAGAAGCCAGTCACCTATATTTCTACTTGCTTTGATGTTGGCAGGAACGCTATACAATTGTACTCCAAAAGCTGTATCAACTGAAGAAAGATTCACCGCTTCAGAAACTACAAACTCTCCAATCATTGAAGAAGATAAGGAAGAATTTTTTGAAGAAGAAGCTATAGTGTATAAGAACTTAACCTATAAAGACAAAATAAAAACAGTTTTACTCTACAAGAAAGGTTCGGTACTTTCTGATCCAGTAGTTAGGTTAAACTCGGAAGAAACACTCGAACTGAGGTTTGACGAGTTAGATGGCGACATAACTGCCTATCAATATAAAATAATTCACTGTAATGCAGATTGGACTCAAAGTGGCCTAACGGACATGGATTACATAAACGGTTTTGACGAGAACTATATCGATAATAATAAATATTCTTTTAATGCATATCAAAGCTATGTGCACTATTGGGTAGAGTTCCCTAATGAGAACATACAATTAACAAAGTCCGGGAATTACATTATTGTGGTATATCCTGAAGGTGAAGAACAGTATCCCGTGCTAACACAAAAATTTTACGTTACTGAAAACAGCATGCAGATTCTTCCTAAAATTAAGTATCCAGCCAAACTTGATGACAAATATTATAGGCAAGAAGTTGACTTTACCTTGTCCTACGACAAACTAAAAGTTATCAATCCGTATTCGAATATAAGAGTACAAATTGAACAAAATCATAGAACGGATAATGCATGTAAAGAACTAATTCCAAATTTTGTTAAGGAAGACCAATTGATTTACAACTATGAAGAAGACAATGTTTTTGACGGAGGAAACGAATTTCGATTTATTGATATTTCCACACTGAAAAACTACACACAAAGGGTGCTTAGTATTGACGATAGAAACAGCTCATATAAGGTTAGATTAAAACCCGATATTAAAAGAACTTACAAAAAATACCTTGAAACAGGAGATGCTAACGGTCGCCTATTTATCAAAAACATAGATGGCTTTGATCACAACCTAGAAAGTGATTATGCTTATACCACTTTTACTATTCCTTATTCTCATCCGCTAAACAAAGGAGACTTATATATCTATGGCCAATTAACCAATTGGGAAATAGAAAACGCTTATCGACTAAAATACGACTATGACGCACTCGCTTACAAAACCGAAATTTATTTAAAACAAGGGGTTTACAATTACACTTACCTATATGTAAGTGATACCGCAAAAAGTGCCGACATTTCTCTTATTGAAGGAACTCATTTCGATACTGAAAATGAATACATTTTTAAAGTATTTTACAAAGACCCTGGTGAGTTCTACGACCGCTTGTTATTATATTACACAGCAAACTCTAGAGACAATTTTTGATAAAATTCTAAAGTAGATGTTACTTTCAATTTTTATGACTGTTTATTACTATATTACACCTCGAACGCTAGGAAATATTTTTTTTCAAACAACAATACAATGGAGCAACAATTTGAAATTTTACTAATTACCCGAAAAAACTTACTTAATTCAATTAAGGACTTATCCATTGACGAGTTAACCAAAATTCCAAAAGGGTTTAACAATAACATTATTTGGAATGCAGCGCACAACTTAGTGACACAGCAGCTATTAGTCTATAAATTAAGTGGCCAAAGCAACGTCATACCTGGAGAATTAATCGATAAATACAGGAAAGGGACTTCAGCTCCAAAAAATGTTTCAGAGAATGAAATCAACGAAATCAAAGGATTATTAATCTCAACAGCGAAACTAATGCAACAAGATTATGATGGTGGTTTATTTACGGAATACTGTGAGTATACCACTAGTTATAATATCACTCTAGACAGCACGGAAAAGGCTATTGCTTTTAATAATGTGCATGAGGGATTGCACTTTGGATATATAATGGCTTTGAAAAAAGCGATTAGCATGTAAGTATGCTTCGACAATAACCCATGAGGTTCCCGTACTTTTCGATGTTAAGAAAAACCTAATCCTCTTTCTTAAGGAGGTTAGATTAATTTTAATCCGATTCGTTTTCGATCAAAATCTATAGAAATTACTTTGGCTTTTACATGTTGATGAACAGAAACTACATCAGCAGGGTTACTTACATAAGCATCCGCTAGATTGGAGATGTGAATTAAGCCACTTTCTTTTATTCCGATATCTACAAAAGCTCCAAAATTGGTAACATTGTTTACTATTCCAACTATTTCCATTCCCTGTTCAACATCTGCAATGCTTCTTAAACGCTTATCAAATTCGAATACCCGGAGAATTTTACGAGGATCTCTGCTAGGCTTAACCAATTCTTTTATCAAGTCATTAAGCGTGATCTCCCCGGCTTCTTTGGTAATGTATTTTTCAACATTGAGACCACCAACCAACTCTTCATTACCAATTAATTCATTCAATGAACATTTTGCATCTTTTGCCATTTTCTGCACCAAGGAGTACCTCTCCGGATGAACAGCACTATTATCCAATGGGTTTTCTGCATTTGAAATACGCAGAAAACCTGCACTTTGCTCAAATGCTTTTGTTCCTAATTTTGGTACTTTCTTCAATTCTTTTCGAGCGGTAAAGTCACCATTTTGTTTTCTATATGCCACAATATTTTCTGCTATTTGAGGTCCAATTCCAGAAACGTAGGTCAAAATATACTTACTCGCTGTATTTAAATCGACTCCTACTCTATTGACACTGCTCTCTACAACCGAATCAAGCCTTTGTTTTAATATAGTTTGATCTACATCATGCTGATATTGTCCAACACCAATACTCTTTGGATCTATTTTAACCAATTCAGCAAGCGGATCCATCAACCTTCTTCCAATTGAAACCGCTCCACGAACCGTTACATCATAATCTGGAAACTCCTCTCTAGCAATTTTTGAAGCTGAATAAATAGACGCTCCAGCTTCATTTACTATATAGACATTTACTTTTGTGTTGAATCGAATTCTTTTAATAAAAGCTTCCGTTTCTCTACCTGCAGTTCCATTACCAATAGCGATAGCTTCAATTTTATATTGCTGCACCATGGTAGATATCTTCTTAATGGCATCTGTTGTTTTGTTTTGAGGAGGATGCGGAAAAATAGTAGAATTACCAACTAAGTCTCCATTTTCACTCAAACAAACAACTTTGCATCCCGAACGAAATCCGGGATCGATAGCTAAAATTCTTTTTCCTCCTAACGGAGATTGTAATAATAGTTGACGTAAGTTTTCAGCAAATACTTTTATCGCTTCTACATCTGCTTGTATTTTTAGGTCTTTTTTTACTTCTGCCTCTATAGATGTTTTTAATAACCGTGTGTAAACATCTTTAACTACTTCTTGGATTTCCTTTTTAAAATCACCGTCTCGCTTTAAAACGGAATCAGCGACCATTAGAATTGCTTCTTTGGTTGGAGGTTCAATTACAACTTTCAAAACACCTTCTTTTTGCCCGCGATAAACAGCTAAAAAGCGATGTGACTTAATTCTTTTAATTGGTTCTTCGAAAGAGAAATAATCCTTAAACTTTTCGCCTTCTTCCTCTTTTCCTTTTACCATTTTGGATTTAAGCACGCCATCTCTCCAAAACAATCCTCTAATTTTTTGACGAATATATTGTCGTTCACTAATCCATAATGCAGCAATATCTTGAGCTCCTTTAATTGCTTCGTTAATATTCTCAACTTCTCCTATGACAAATCGCTCTGCCAATGAACTAAAACTAGCTCCCTGTTGCGACATTAGCATCTTTGCTAAAGGCTCTAGCCCTAATTCAATTGCTTGATCAGCCCTTGATTTTCTTCTTGGTTTAAACGGCAAATAGAGATCTTCTAATTCGTTACTGTCCCATGAGTTTTCAATTTTTTCTTTTAATTCCTGAATTAGATTACCTTGTTCCGAAATAGTGTTTAAAATGGTTTTTTTACGCTTCTCTAATTCCTTAAATTTTAAAAAAGCAATTTGAATTTTCTCAATTTGGACTTCATCCAACCCACCTGTCATTTCTTTTCGGTAGCGCGAAATAAACGGTACAGTCGCTTTTTCCTCTAGTAAATTTATTGTAATCGAAACTTGCTTTTCGGAAATAGATAATGATTTCGAAATAAAAGATATGGGTAATGACATGGTTAAAATTTTAGTATCACAAGTATAAAAATTATATGCCGACTTTTGCGATTCAATATAAATTGTTTCCAACTATCATAGCCTTATTTAAGATTCATCACCTCCATTAATTCTACAGTTAATATATTTGTAAAATATGTCTCAAATAAAATTAGGCCTTAGAGAAAACTGGAAACAATTTTCGCTACTTGTTCTTATTAACGCGTTTGTTGGTGGAATGGTTGGAATAGAACGAACCATTTTACCAGAATTAGCAGAAAGTGTATTTAGCTTAGAGGGAAATGCTGTAATTCTATCTTTTATTATAGTATTTGGCTTTACTAAAGCGATAACCAATTATTTTACGGGAGCCTTTGCCAATAAAATAGGAAGAAAAAATTTATTGGTAATAGGATGGTTTTTTGCTTTGCCGATACCTTTTATCCTAATGCAAGCCACTAGCTGGAACTGGATTATTTTCGCAAATGTTTTATTAGGAATAAACCAAGGGTTAACCTGGTCGAGTACGGTTGTTATGAAAATTGATTTGGTAGGCGAAAAGCAAAGAGGTTTGGCTATGGGTCTCAACGAATCTGCAGGGTATTTGGCGTTAGGTGGAGTTGCATTTCTTACAGGCTGGATTGCAAGTGAATACGGTTTACGACCTTATCCTTTCTATTTAGGAGTTGGTTTTTCTATTTTAGGACTATTGGGCTCATGGATTTTCGTAAAGGATACAATTCAACATGTAGTAAAAGAGACTACTGTGAGCAATATTAAAAAACTAAAAAATATCTTTTGGGAAACTACCTGGAAAGACAGAAACCTTGGCTCTATATCGCAAGCTGGATTAGTTAACAACTTAAATGACGGAATGGTTTGGGGATTATTCCCCATACTATTAGCTACAAAAAACTTTAAATTAGATGAAATAGCGACCATCGTAGCTGTCTATCCTATTTTTTGGGGAGTTGGTCAATTATTCACGGGTAAAATGGCTGATGTTTTTGACAAAAAGAAAATGCTATTCCTCGGAATGCTTCTTCAAGGAGTTGCTCTTTTATCCATGATTTATGCAACAACATTTTGGCACTTTGCACTATTATCTTCTATTCTTGGAATAGGAACCGCAATTGTTTATCCAACATTCCTTGCTGGAATAGGTGATTATACTCACCCCGAACAAAGAGCCAAAAGCATCGGTATATTTAGATTATGGAGAGATTCTGGATATGCTTTTGGAGCAATAATAACAGGGATTATATCAGATATCTGGAATATTAATACCTCAATCGCTCTAATTGGATGGCTTACAATTATCTCAGCACTAATCATTCACATACGTATGAAGACGGGAGCAAATAAATACAAGTCTAACTATTGACTAAACATGTTTTTTCGGAGAGGAAAACTGAATATAAATCGACAGAATGAATTTTTTAGTCGATAACACATAAAACCCTTTCTTTTTTAACTATTTTTGTGTTTTAACCTTTTTAGAAACTAATGATCTACACTATGAAAAAAATTTACCTTTTAACAAGTTTTGCTTTGCTTACTCTGTTTGCAAATGCTCAAGTTATTTTTAATGTTGTGTCTCCATCTCCAATTTCCGGGATGTATGACTTTACATTCGCCCCTGACTCTTTAGATGGAGCTGGAGGATGGAATGGAGGTGATTTGAATGACACTGCCAATTATGTTTTAGACACCCTAGCCTTTGCTTATGATGATGGGACAACAATTCCTACTGGAGCTACTGCTGCCTCAGGAGATTCTTGCTCATGCGGACCTGTGATAAGTGATGTTAATGGAAAGATAGCAGTTTTATATAGAGGTGCATGTCAATTCGGAACAAAAGCACTAAATGCTCAAAACCAAGGAGCAGTAGCAGTAATTATTATCAATAATAACGGAGATGCTGTGGGAATGCAAGGAGGTGATGATGGAGTGAACGTTACGATTCCTGTAGTTATGATTGGAGAAGATGACGGAGCCATAATTTCCGCTGCCATGCAAACCGGTAACGTGGTTGTTTTTATAGGAAACAAACTAGGATATTTCAACGATGACTTAGGATTCCAAAATAGGCATGTATTGAGAGCAAAGCAATTCGCTAATCCTTCCCCAATTTCACAAGATGCCTCACAATTTGAAGTTGAACTAGGTGCTTGGATTTACAACTACGGTGCAAATGCTCAAACAAATGTAACATTAACTGCTAGTATAAATCTTGGTGGAACAATTGTCTATTCGAATGGTTCCACTCCAATTAGTTTACCTGCAAACGATAGTGCATATATTTCTTTACCTACATTTTCACAACCAACTTATTCCAATGGTTATTATTCATTAGCTTATGATTTAGCATCCTCTGCTACAGATGAATTTCCTGATGACAATTTGGTTTCTGCCGACTTTGTGGTTGATGAAGAAATGTATTCCTATTGTGCATTAGATAGCGCGCTATTACCAATTATAAATGGCGGATCTAGGTTTGGAGAAGGTCAATTTACATCCTGTATCTCATTTAAAAATGGGAATACTTCTTCTGTTGGACTATTTGCAAAAGGAATGTCATTTGGGGCAGTAACTAATGCCGATGCTGATTTAATAGGTAAGTACTTTTCGTTGACTCTTTATCAATGGGACGACGTTTTCACTGATATCAATGATGCTGCATTTGACAATTTAACAGGTGTTGCTTTTGGCGAATATGTTTATATCAATGACGACCAATCAATTCCGGTTTATGCAGATTTATTCCCTCAAACTCCCTTAAATGATAATCAATGGTATTTAGGTTGTGTAACTGCAACTGATGCTGAAGTATTCATTGGATATGACAATGCTATTGATTACAAATTGAATTCGATAACATACAAAACACCAATGTTTCCAGTAGGTGAAACTGCTCCAACTCAAGCTGCTTTTGGCGGAGGATCTGGAGAAGGTGATTTCACCACTCAAGCTCCTTCCATAGCTATGCACATGGCAACGGGTGTTGGAATTGATGAAGCGGAAATGATTAATATAACCCCTTATCCGAACCCAACGTCGGATTATATCAGTATTCCTTTTGGAAAATTAGAGGGTGATGCAACAATTACAATTTCAGACATGTCTGGAAAAACTGTTAAAACAGTTTCAGTTTCTATGCTTTCAAATGATGTAACGACAATTAACGTTTCAAATTTACCAAGTGGTATGTATGTTTTCCATACTGAATTGGAGAGCGGAAGTGTTGCTAACTTTAATGTTGTTATCAATAAATAATATCTTCCTTAATAACAGATACTGATTATTAAGGAGTCAATAAGGTTAACTAAAGCTGAACAATGTATGCATTGTTCAGCTTTTTTTATACCGTTTTCTATTCAATATATTTTGAACTCACGACAACTAACTGATTTACAAGACGTAAAATTTCAGTAAATTAGCCATTCGCAATTAATAAAATTAGTTTAATCCAAAATTAATTCTTAAGTTTGATTTTATTGAAAAAGTAAAACTAAATCACTTTAAAAAATGGCGTATTCTGAAAAGCCTTATGAGTAAGAACTAAAACAATTTAAATTCATTACTATGAAAAAAATTATTATGTCATCATTCTGTATTGCTCTAATGTCGAGTTGTACTATTATGTATGATTTTGAAGCGACCAACAACCCTATTGGTTCAAAAACAGGTACGTCTGAGCAAAAGTTTCTTTTTGGTTCTATTCCGATGGGTGGCGAATTGCAAGATGCTGGATATGCTGCAGCTTGTAAAGCTGGTGGTATAACTAAAGTTGGCCTTACAGAACAAACGGTTTGGTCAAATTTGTTCATAATGAAAAAAACAACAACAGTCTACGGAGATTAATTAACTAATTATAAAACAAGATGAAAAAAATATTATCAATATTATTTATTAGTGCTATGCTTTGTTCCTGTGCGGTAACGTCACCGGTTGCAGCAACTAATAACGCACTGGGAGACAAAGTAGGTGTTTCTCAAGGAAATATCTTTAAGGTAGCAACTGTTTCGGAAGCAGCTAAAAATGGAGGTGTTACTTCTATTGCTACGGTAGATAAAAAAGTCCACATGTTTAGTCTTTTTGGAAAATACTCATACATCGTTTCAGGTGAATAAAATATATATAATGAAAAAAATGAAAAACATAATTATGGCCTCATTTGCATTAATAATGATGTCATGTAATCCAATATTAGTAAGTCCATTAATTATTACAGATAATCCTGTAGGTTCAAAAGTAGGCGAATCTTCATACAGATTAAATTTGTTAGGATTGCCATCTACTAAAGATGCAAATCGAGGTATTGCAGAAGCTGCTAAAAATGGTGGTATTACAAAAATAGCAACTGTAGATTTCAAATATGATGTACAAAATAAATCTTATAGTACTGTTGTAACAGGTGAATAATTAAGATTTAAATAAATGTTTATTAAGGGGTATCAATAGATACCCCATTTTTTTTACTTATTTTTTTTGGGGGCAATAAAAGTACATTTTAATCCAATTCTCTAAATAAATCAAATTTCCAACTCCATATATTTCACAGTAGGATCTGGATTATGACAATATGCCTCGATTTCATAAAAGCCCATTTTTTCGTACAACCTAATAGCAGTTTTAAGTTTTGCTACTGTATCTAATCTCATCTTGACATAACCCAATTCACGAGCCATTGAAATAATTTTTTCACAAAGAATCTGCCCCAGTCCTTTTCCTTGAGAAGAACTATAAACAAACAGGCGCTTCATTTCACAAATTTTTGCATCCAATTTCCGAATCGCTACACCTCCAGCAATTACACCATTTATTGTAGCATAGACAAAACAACCTTCAGGAACAGCATACATCGATTCGAATACTTGAAACTCCTTCTCCGTATTTTGAAAATCAAGATTCATTCCTAACCACCTCAAGTAATCTTGGGTAATATTTATAGCAATGGCGAATTCCTCTTTTGAATTACAAATATGAACAGTGAAATCTTCCTTCATTTTACGTTTCCTCAATATTAATTTTGAGCAATATAGATAGAAACTGGAGAATGAACAAGATTATATATTCCAGCAGACAAACTACTACGGTTTATTCTATTGTAATAATTTTATTAATAATTTGGTCTACTTTTACATTGTAATAGTATAAATAGACCCTTGTGAAAATACTGAAAACAATTATTGCATTTCTTCTAATTTCTGCATCTTCGCATGCGCAATTAACTAATGGTTCAACTGCTCCAGATTTCAACCTAAAGGATATCAATGGAGCCTGGCACCATCTTTATCAATATTTAGCGGAAGGAAAGACTGTATTTGTTCAGTTTTTCGCTTGCCACTGTCCTTCTTGTTGGAGCTATCACAATACTGGAAAATTGGAAAGCCTATATCAAACTTATGGACCCAATGGAACCAACCAAATAATGGTTATAATGATTGAATACGACCAATGGAATGGTACAAACGAGTTTAATGGCTCTGCAGGGTGGACTCAGGGAGATTGGATTACCAATAGTTCCATTCCTAAAGTCAATGCAGAAAAT
>Ga0206130_10001485_pt1 | contig 34176 bp, 32 predicted proteins | sample Helgoland_Spring_9_FD_148637 | JGI IMG/M metagenome (GOLD analysis project Ga0206130, IMG submission 148637) | Pelagic subsurface seawater microbial communities from Kabeltonne, Helgoland, North Sea - Helgoland_Spring_Bloom_20160512_1 | ecosystem: Environmental > Aquatic > Marine > Epipelagic ...
ATCTCTGCTAGAGGATGAAAATCTTAGATCCAGACTTTCAAAAAATGCTGAAGAGGTTGTGTCTCTTAATCAAGGCTCAACAGAGACTCAAGTCTCTTATATACTTAACAAATTAGGAGAATAGTATTGAAACTTATTACAGCTATTATTAAACCATTTAAGCTTGAGGAAGTTCGTCAATCTTTAGACTCAATTGGAATTACGGGAATGACTATTACAGAGGTCAAGGGTTTTGGTAGGCAAAAAGGCCATACAGAACTTTATCGAGGCGCTGAATATGTCATCGATTTTTTGCCTAAGATCAAAATTGAAATTGCAGTTTCAACCGATCAATCAGATGAGGTAATTGATGCAATTACCAAAAGTGCCAGCACCGGTAAAATTGGTGATGGTAAGATTTTTATCTCTTCTCTGGAAAAAGTCATTCGCATCCGAACGGGTGAGGTTGATCAAGACGCGATTTAGGCCTCTTTATTGAAACCATCAAAACCTCCAGTTATTTTTCTTTTAGGCCCAACGGCCTCTGGTAAAACAGATTGGGCTATCGCATGGCAGAAACTATTTAAGCGTATTGAGATCATCAGCGTTGACTCTGTGATGGTTTATCAAGGATGTGATATAGGCTCAGCAAAACCAACTAAAGCTATTTTAGCAAAACACCCTCATTATCTTGTTGACGAAACAGAGCTGGATCAAATTTTTTCAGTTGCTGATTTCTGTCGTTCAGCACATCAATTGATTAAAGACATTCATAGTCGCAATAACATCCCCTTATTGGTTGGAGGAAGCATGATGTATTTTAATGTTCTAAAAAAAGGAATGAGTGCTTTGCCTTCTGCCGATTCAAATTTTAGAGCTGAATTAGAGATACGAATTCAGGATGAGGGCATCACCTCACTTCATAATGAGCTATGTACTCTTGATAAAGAAATAGCTAGTTCAATAAAGCCGCAAGACACGCAAAGAATTATAAGAGCCCTGGAAATTATTCACCTCTCCTCTTCATATCCTCAAAGCAATAAAAATGAATTAACTTCTGCCCCTTTGGCTGATAAATATACCTTGCATCAATATGGTATTTTTCCGATGGAGAGAGCTCTTTTACACAATCGAATTGAAAATCGTCAGCATGAATTGATTGCAGGTGGTCTGCTCGAAGAGGTGCAAGAACTAACTAAAAAGTATGATTTATCATCGGATCATCCTGCATTGAAAGCAGTGAATTATAGACAAGCTTTAATGGTTATAAATGGAGAGTTGAGTGAGGATGATTTATTTGAAAAATCACTTTATGCAACTCGTCAACTTGCAAAGCGCCAATGTACTTGGATTAGAGGTTGGGAGAACTTACAAACTTATGATGTCGATGAGTTTGATCAGGCAACAAAACATTTAAAAAAACAACTTAATTTTGCCTGAACCCTTTAATTGTGAGGATTTACCCCCAAAATGTATTTATAATTAAACTTTATTATTAAAGGTACTTTTGTGAACTCAGACAATCAAAACGATCAAGACCCTTGGGGTAGAAAAAATCAAGATGACATTTCTTTCGATGACTTAATTAAAAAGTTTTCAGTGATGTTTGGTAAGCAGACTGCTTCTGGTTCAAATGGATCTTCTGGAAATAATGGAATGAGCTTTCCTTCTAAAAAAACTTTTCTTTATGGTTTTTTTGGTTTGTTAGTTTTATACGCGAGTATGTGTGTTTATCAGTTAGATTCTCCAGAAAGAGCAGTTGTATTAAGGTTTGGTGAATATTACGAGGAAACAGGCGAGGGATTAAACTTCATGCTAGCTGGTGTTGATGAAAAGTATGTTGAAAATGTTGCCCTTACAAGAAGGTATTCACAAACAGCGAATATGCTAACAAAAGACGAAAATTTAGTTGATGTGACTGTTTCTGTGCAGTACAGAATTAAAAATTTAAAAGATTTTATTTTAAGTGTTAAAGATCCAGAGAGTAGCTTAAGAGAAGCTACAGAAAGCTCATTGCGACATGTCGTTGGTGATAATACATTAGAGGAAACTTTGACTACTGGTCGTGAAACGATTGCTCAAGATGTTGATGCTAGACTGCAAAGTTACCTAGACCTTTATGAAACTGGCCTAGTCGTTCAACAAGTGAACATTGAAAAAACTGATCCTCCTTCAGCAGTGAAAGCATCATTTGATGATGTGGTTGCCGCTAGAGAAGATAAGGTTAAGTTGCAAAATGAAGCGGAAAGATATGGTTTGTCCATTGTTCCTGAGGCAAGAGGTCGGGCATTTGCAAGAATTCAGGCTGCAGAAGCCTATCGAGAAGAAGTGGTTGCTAATGCAGAGGGAGAAGTTGCAAGGTTTGATAAGCTACTTTTTGAATACCAGAAAGCTCCAAAAGTTACTCGAGATCGTCTGTACCTAGATGCCATGCAAACGCTGTACAGCAATTCTACAAAAATAATGGTCGATGTTGAGGGGGGTAATAATTTAATGTATTTACCTATCGATAAGATTATTGAGCAAAATAGATCACAGGAGGATGACTAATGAATAAAGGTATAAATCTCTTAGTTTTGGCTGGTCTTATAATAGCCATGGGCCTAAACAGCATATTTGTTATTGATGAGAAAGAGGACGGGATAGTGTTCCAGTTTGGAGAAGCAATTAAATCTGATTTGCCCACCGGCCTGAATTTTAAATTACCAATCGTTCAGAACGTTAAAAAATTTGACTCTAGGCTTCAAACTTTAGATGAAGAGCCTAATAGGATTTTAACTGTAGAGAGTAAGTATTTAATCGTTGATTCTTTTGTAAAATATAGAATTACCGACGTTAGAACTTTCTATGATGCGACCAGCGGAAGTTTTATTAACCTCAATAATTTATTGGGTCAAAGAACAGCTTTCGAACTTAAAAATCAATTTGGACGCAGGACTGTGACTGAACTGGTATCTGGAGAGCGAGATGGACTCATGAAAGATATGAGAGATAACTTAGGTAACTCAGTGTCTGATCTTGGAATCGAGGTCATCGACTTCAGGGTAAAACGAATTGATTTACCTCCAGAGCTAAGTAACTCTGTATACGAAAGAATGCGCTCAGAAAGAAATCGATTGGCTGAAGAGCTTCGAGCAGAAGGTAATGAGCTGTCTAATGAGATTCGTTCTACAGCAGATAAAGAAAGAGTTATCCTTCTTGCAGAAGCATACAAAGAAGCTGAAGAGGTAAGAGGTGAGGGTGATGCTACTGCTGCAGCAATTTATGCTGAGTCATTTTCTAGAGATCCAGAATTTTATGAATTCACTAGAAGTCTCAGGGGTTATGGAGCAACATTTAATAATAAATCTGATATTTTGTTGATTGATCCAAAATCTGATTTCTTTAAATATCTTAATAAATCTAACGGCACCAAACCTTAAGTCTAGATGAGCAAAAATACCCTTATTCTTGGTTTGCAATGGGGGGATGAAGGTAAAGGGAAGATTGTTGATGCTTTGGCAGAAAATTCTGAAGCAGTCTGCCGGTTTCAGGGCGGTCATAACGCTGGTCATACTTTAAAGGTTGATGGTGAGCAAAAAGTTCTTCATTTAGTTCCATCCGGTATTCTCCATCCTTCTGTTCATTGTGTGCTTGGTAATGGCCTTGTCTTGTCATTGCCTGCTCTACAAAAAGAAATCACTGAACTCGAAGATAGTGGAATTAATTTTACTGGCCGTTTTTATGTAAGCGACGACTGCGTCTTGATTCTTCCAACGCACATAGCCATCGATAAGGTGAGGGACAAATCAGAAGGCATTGGAACCACTGGAAGAGGCATCGGGCCTGCCTATGAGGATAAAGTGGCAAGACGAGCAATTCGTTTTAGGGATTTACAAAACCTTGATAAAGTACTGAACAGGCTAGAAAAATTAGTTGATTACCATAATAAAATTTTAGTTCATTTATACGATGCTGAGCCTATACCTTTTCAGGACGTAATCGGTGAACTCCGCACTCATCAGAGTTTATTTCAGAGGTTTCATTCTGGGACTCAGGACTTATTAAGAGGATGGATCAAGGAGAATAAAAAGATTATTTTTGAAGGCGCTCAAGGCTCAATGCTAGACATTGACCATGGAACCTATCCCTATGTCACTTCCTCTAGCACAACAGCTGGCGGCCTCTCAACCGGTCTGGGAGTTGGTCCAAAATATGTGGATACTATTCTTGGCATTACCAAAGCCTATACAACAAGAGTTGGGGAAGGACCATTTGCTACCGAGCTATTTGATTCAAATGCCGATCAACTTGCAAAGGTTGGGCATGAATTTGGAGCAACAACCGGTCGCCCGAGAAGATGTGGTTGGTTAGACTTAAAAGCTCTAGAAACTATTGTTTTCATTAATTCTGTAACAACATTGTGTATTACAAAATTAGATGTTTTAGATGGTTTTACAGAGATTCAAGTTTGCGTTGATTATGATGATGAGCAGAACCCAATTTATACAACCCTTCCTGGGTGGCAGCAAGAAACATCTGACATAAGAGATTTTAATGATTTACCTCAAGCAGCGCAGGACTATATAATATTTATTGAAGGTGTTTTGGATTGTCCTGTAGGAATAGTTTCAGTTGGACCGTCAAGAGATCAAACTATTTATAGAGCCTAAGCTTATTTTCTAGGAGACTAATGAGAAAACTTCTTACTTCAATCTTCTTGCTGCTAGTTTTTAGCGTATGTATTTTCTTTGGTGGAGCTCTGTTAAAACTATTTGGTAGTCTTGATGGTCCTGGTGTTATAGAGGGGAAAGTTCTCCCAAGCAGTGTTGTTGCAGACAGAGCCAATAGAGTGAATCTTGTTAAGTCTGAGTTAGAAGTGCTTGATGATAAACAGATTCTTTTTGGCGATCTCCATGTCCATACTACCTTTTCAACTGATGCATTTATGTGGTCTTTGCCCTTCTTTAATGGCAAGGGAGCTTCACCCATTGCTGATGCATGTGACTATGCGCGATTTTGTTCAGCATTAGATTTCTGGTCTATCAATGACCATGCAGAGGCAAGCACACCAAGAAAGTGGCTGGAAACAAAAAAAAGTATTCAGCAATGCAATAATTTATCTGAGGGTACAGATGACTTGGTAAGCTTCCTTGGCTGGGAATGGACACAAGTTAGTCAAGATCCTGAGACGCATTATGGTCACAAAAATGTCATGTTTCTTGAAACCGATGACTCTCTTGTTCCGCCTAGAGCGATTGGTTCAGGTGGCGTGGCTCCAATGGTGATGAGACTTGGATTGCCCTGGACGATGTCTGCCTTGCCAGCTACTTTAGATTTTCCAAACAGAGATAGGTTTTTTGCTTTCAATAAATTTTTTGAAGAAATTCAAGAGGTCCCCATATGCCAATCGGGTGTGGGAACAAAAGATTTACCCTTGGACTGTTACGAAGAAGCAGAGAACCCAAATATTTTATTTCAAAAACTAAAAGAATGGGATAGTCCTTACATGGTCATTCCACATGGAACCACGTGGGGGTTTTATACTCCACCTACTTCAGATTGGAAAAAACAACTTGCAAGCTATCAAGATGAGAACTCACAGTTTCTTTTTGAAATATTTTCAGGGCATGGCAATTCTGAGGAATATCGTTCTTGGTCTGATGGTGCTATGGATCTGAATGGAGAATTATTTTGTCCTGAGGCAACGAGTGATTTCTTGCCCACTTGCCAGCAAGCTGGAAACATCATGGCTCAAAGATGCGAAGACTCCGGAATGAATGCGCAAAGTTGTCTTGAGTTAGTTAATACAACTAAATTAAATTCAATACGCATGGGCCCCACAGGATATGCGGCAGTGAACGAGACGGACCCGAGCGACTTCTTGAATGCCGGCCAATGCAATGATTGTTTTTTGCCCGCTTTTAATTATCGACCATTAGGCTCTGCTCAGTATGTTCTAGCTTTAAAAGATTTTACCGACATCGATAATCCAAAAAGATTTAAATTTGGCTTTATTGGCTCAAGCGACAATCATGGAGCTAGGCCGGGAACTGGGTATAAAGAAGTTGACCGTCTTTACAACACAGAGGCTAATGGATTTAATGATCCTTTTTTTCAAAAGCTAAGCAATTTATCTAGACCAAAGGGCAAATTAGAGCCGACTTTCATCGATCTTAGTACAAGAGAACTAGAAAGTATTCTAGATTTGAATCTGGCCACAGATGCAGAAAGGCAAAGTGCTTATTTTATGACTGGCGGATTGGTGGCAGCCCATTCATCCTCTAGAAGTCGCGGCTCTATTTGGGATGCATTGGAACGCAAGGAAGTCTATGCAACCTCTGGCCCAAGAATATTATTATGGTTTGATGCACAGACTGAGTCTGAGTCTTTGCCCATGGGATCAGAAGCCAGTGCAAATCAATCTCCTGTTTTTACGGTAAAGGCGGCTGGCTCATTGAAACAAAAGCCAGGGTGTCCTGATTCGAGCACTGGGGGGTTAACTAAAGACAGGTTAGAAAAGATATGTAATTCTGAGTGCTACAACCCAAGCAACGAAAGACGACTCATTACCCGTATTGAGGTGATTAAAATATTGCCTCAACAATTTGAAAATGAACCTGTAGATACTTTGATTAATGATGTGTGGAAATCCTTTCCTTGTAACAGCACAAGCTGCAAAGTTTCATTCCAAGATGAGCAATTCTCTATTGGTCGACGCGATGCAGTTTACTATGTTCGGGCTATTGAAGAGCCTAGCGCCACTTTGTCAGCAGACCCTTTGGGTTGTGAGTATGATGAGAATGGCCAGTGCATTAAAGCAAAAGTTTGCAGGGTAGGGGTTAATCAAAATAGAGGGGAGTGCGAAACACCAGCCGAGCACAGAGCTTGGTCAAGCCCTATTTTTCTTAATTATTCTTTGTAAGCCAGTCTTTTTGATTGGCTTTAAGCCATTCGTCTAATTTAGCGTTAATAAATTTAAAGGAATTAGGATTGGAAAACTTTTTAGCCAGTCTAATGCATTCATCCATCACCACAGGATGGGGCAATTCGTTTGCCCGTATCTCAACCATACCGAGCCATAAAACTGCTTCATCAATCATTTCAAGATTTTCACCTTCAGTGTCTTTGAGATTCCTGGTAATTTCTTTTAAGTCGTCGGCTTGCTCAAAAATATTTTTGAGGCGCTGTTTGAAATACGGAACATTGATTTTTTTGGGGGTATTTTCAGCAAGAAATTGTTCAATCAGTAGATTTAATGAAGTTGCATTAAAAATATATTGATAAATTGCTTGGACCAAACATTCTCGGGTTTGTAGCTCCTGTTTGTATTGACCTAGATTTTTTGACATGGTCTTTTTAAAGTATCTCTGCAAGAGATTGAGCTATTTCTTTGCCCTTATTTAACTCAGATGGATTGCATCTTTGCTTCGCTTGATCAAAATTTTCTGTAGCTATTAAACCTAATGCAAGAGGTTTTTTTGCATCTATGCTTATTTGCATCAGGCCTTGCGCCACTGATTCTGAAATCAGCTCATAGTGAGAAGTCTCGCCTCTAATAACAACACCAAAGCTAATAACCCCATCACTTTTTTCAAGGGCTTTTTGAGAGGCATGCACTAATTCCCAAGACCCTGGAACGTAGATAGTTTCTATATTCTCATAACCAATTTTTGTTAAATGCTCAGAAGCAGCATGAACTAAATCATCAACAAGCTCAGCATTCCATCTAGCAGCCACAATAGTAATTTTATGCAAGGGATTCACATTGATTGAATTATAGGTAAAGGTATTTTCGCTCATTGCTCAAACCCAATAATCTCAAGATCAAAACCACCCAGTGAAGGATACTTTACAGGCGCAGCAAGTAATTTAATTTTTTTCAAACCAAGCTCTTTTAAAATCTGAGATCCAATACCGACCGTTTTGGTTTCTGGCACTATTGTTGTTTGAGTTCCTTTTAAATTATTAATAATTCCCTCTGGATCTTGATTGTTGCCGATTAAAATAAGAACAGCGCAAGGTTCTTGGCCTATTCTTGCAATTGCCTTTCGGATATCTAATCTTTCTCCAAACTCCTCAAGCCCAACAAGATCATGGAGTGTATTAGGCACATGCACCCTAACCAATGGAGCATCAGCTGAAGGAATATCCCCTTTCACAAATGCAAGATGAAGATTATTAAAAATAGTATCTGTCCAAGCAGAAAGTTCGAATGATATTCCTTGGATTTCTACATTCTTAGAATATTCAAACTTTACTGATTTCTCTTTTAAAGCTCTGTACTGGATTAAATCAGAGATGGTACCAATCTTCATTTCATATTTCTTTGCAAACTCTAAAAGGTCATCTCTTCTCGCCATGGTTCCGTCTTCATTCATAATTTCGCAAATAACTCCTGCTTCTTCTAAGCCAGCAAGTCTAGATAAATCACATGCTGCTTCTGTATGCCCAGCTCTGCTTAAAACTCCTCCTTCTGAGGCTCTCAATGGAAAAATATGGCCAGGCTGAACAATGTCACTAGCTACCGCATCTTTATTCGCAGCTGCTTGTATAGTAAGAGCTCTATCTACTGCAGAAATCCCTGTAGTTATTCCATCTTTTGCTTCAATCGATACGGTGAATCCAGTGCCATGTTTTGCACGATTGTTATTGGTCATCATGGGCAAGTTAAGCTTGTCACACTTTTCTGGTGAGAGAGGTAGGCAGACCAATCCTCTAGCTTTACTAATCATGAAATTAATTTTTTTATCGTCAATTAATTCAGCCGCACACACTAGATCGCCCTCATTTTCCCTATCTTCGTCATCAAGCAAAATAACCATTTTACCTTCTGCAATGTCCTCGATAAGTTCCTTGGTTGCGTTGAATTCCATTGTTTTATGTAAGTCTTTAATATTTAAAATCAGCCAATCAATTTAAGCTATGTAAGTGGCTTTAATATCGCCATCAAATATTTCTAGCTTTTCTAGCTTAAGTTTAGCTGCTTCTTTTATCAGAAGAGGTGACTCAAGGTTTGTAGCACCCATGCTTTTTTTGCCTAGAAATATTGGAGCAGTATATAGCACCAGCTCATCAAAAAGATTATTGGTGATAAATGCATTTAAAGTTTCTTGCCCACCTTCAACTAGAACACTGGAGATATCTCTTGCAAGCAAGTCACCCATGAAAGCGTTTAAAAAATTTTTATTTTTATACTGAAGGTGTTCAACATTATTTTTTACCAACCCAGATTTCCTTGAGCTAGTGATAACCTTGGCATTCTTGGCAAATATTTTTTTTGCGTCAGTGACTTTTTTTATGTCTCCAATAATAATTTTAGTTGGCTGAGGTATAGGCAAACTTTTTGTTAGCCCTAATTCATTGTGCGAAAGGCGAACAGTCAAAGAAGGATTATCATTCACAGCAGTGTTTTTTCCAACCAGGATCCCTTTAACTTGAGCCCTCATAAAGTGAGTATCTTTTCTGGATTGGCTGTTAGAGATCCATGAGCTAGCACTATTATTTAAAGCAATCTTTCCATCTAAGGATTGAGCAGCTTTTAAAATAATATACGGACGTGATTTTTTTTGGTTAATAAAAAAAATCTTGTTTAATTCTTTGCAGTCCTTTTCTAACATCCCAACTGAGACATCGATACCAGCATTCTTTAGGAGCTTAACGCCTCGGCCATTAATCTTAGGGTTGGGATCTAGAGTTCCGCAAATCACTTTCTTAATTCCGTAAGTTATCAGAGCATCAACGCATGGGGGAGTGTTCTTAATAATTGAACATGGCTCAAGATTGACATAAAGGTCTGATCCTTTTAATAACTGCATGGCTTTTTTTGCCCCAAATTTACGCTTGCAATGCTTAATTGCTTCAATTTCTGCGTGGTCACCACCGTAGCGTTTATGCCAGCCTTCACCGATAACATTCTTGCCTTTGACAATAATGCAACCGACCATAGGGTTGGGTTGAGTGCTCAACCGACCCTTTGCAGCAAGTTTAATTGCATGGGCCATGAAATCCTGTTCTTTCATTTCTTCTTTTTGCGAGTTTTTGGTTTCTCTTTAGATAGCGAAGAAATTTCCTCAGCAAATTCTTTAATGTCTTGAAAATCTCTATAAACGGAAGCAAATCTTACGTACGCGACCTGATCCACTTTTTTTAAATTACGCATGACAATCTCACCCAGTTGTCGAGAGGCAATTTCTCTTTCGCCTAGCTGTCTTATCTCGGTTAAGATACTTCCAAATACCACATCCACTTCTTCAGCTGAAATAGGTCTTTTTTCAAGGGCTCGCTGCATTCCTCCCTTCAATTTAACACCATTAAAAGGTTGTCTTTCCCCATCGCTTTTAATAATCCTTGGTAATGCAAGATCAGCTGTTTCGAATGTGGTAAAGCGAGCATGACAGACTTCACATTCTCTTCTCCGGCGAATCTGAGAGCCATCTCCAACATTCCTAGAGTCTATGACTTTAGTATCTTGGGCTTGGCAGAATGGACAAAACATTATTTATATACAGGGAACCTTTTACACATTGTAACGACCTGTTCTTTGACAGCATTAATTTGTTGCGTATTTTCTAAATCCAGCGCAATGTCACAAATCCAGTTACTTAAGATCTCAATTTCTGTTTTTCCAAATCCACGTGTAGTAACAGCAGCAGTCCCTAATCTAATCCCTGAAGTTACAAAGGGTGACTGAGGGTCATTTGGCACTGCATTTTTATTAGTGGTGATGTTGGCTTGCCCGAGAGCTAATTCACAGTCTTTGCCAGTTAAATTTTTACTTCTTAAATCCATCAATACAATATGATTTTCAGTTTTTCCTGAAACAACATCAATGCCCCGGCTTTGTATTACTTTGCACATTAGCTTTGCATGGTCCATTACAGTTTGAGTATAGACTCTAAATTCTGGATCAAGAGCTTCCTTAAAGCAGATAGCCTTAGCAGCTATTACATGCATAAGTGGACCACCCTGGGAACCAGGAAACACAGCAGAGTTTAATTTTTTTTCAAGGTCTTCATTCTTTTTAGCAAGAATAATACCCGACCTCGGGCCACGTAATGTCTTGTGGGTAGTTGAGGTGACAACATCAGCATAAGGCACTGGTGATGGGTATAAACCGGCAGCGACAAGGCCAGATATATGAGCCATATCCACAAGGAAATAGGCGCCCACTTCATCTGCTATTTCTCTGAAAATCTTCCAATCAATAATCCCTGAAAATGCAGAGAAACCTGCAATGATAAGTTGAGGATTATGTTTTTTGGCAAGATCTCTTACTTGATCATAGTCAATGTCATGAGTTTCTGGATGCAGACCATACTGATAGGCGGTGTAGTTTTTTCCAGAAAAATTCACTTTTGCTCCATGAGTTAAGTGACCACCGTGATCTAAGCTCATTCCTAAAATAGTATCGTTTGGTTGTAGCATTGCTAAAAAAGCTGCAGCATTCGCAGATGAGCCAGAGTGCGGTTGAACATTTGCATAATCAGCTTGAAATAATTCTTTTGCTCTACTTATAGCTAATTGTTCAGCAACATCTACATACTCGCATCCGCCGTAGTATCTTTTGCCAGGATATCCCTCTGCATATTTATTCGTTAATACGGATCCCTGAGCCTCTAGGATTCTCTGGCTTGCATAGTTTTCAGAGGCAATGAGTTCAATGTGTTCCTCTTGTCGATCTGATTCATTGGTGATCGATTGCCAAAGTTCTTGATCATACAATTCGATTGTTTGTGAATTTGCAAAAATTGAATCTGCTTGCGATTCCATGGGATGCTCCAAAGTTTTTTAAAAATTAATTGGACTATTATTTTAGATTATCTAAGGCTTCTTGTGGGGAAAAGGTTTAGATCTTTTTGGAAAAGTTGCCTTACAAATTTCACATTTGATGCCGTGACACTGCTGAGCCTGGCAGAATTCTCTGCCCCAAAAAATAATTTGAAGATGAAGCTTATTCCATGAGGATTTTGGAAAAATCTTTTTTAGGTCTCTTTCTGTTTCCGTTACATTTTTTCCTTTCGTCAAACCCCATCTTTGCGCCAATCGATGAATATGAGTATCTACTGGAAATGCTGGCTGCCCAAACCCTTGGCTGATTACCACCGATGCTGTTTTGTGACCAACTCCAGGAAGCTTTTCTAATGCCTTTATGTCTGCTGGAACTTGGCCATCAAAAGATGAGCAGAGAATATGTGAGAGGTCATATATGGCCTTGGATTTTTTTGGACCTAGGCCACACGGCCTAATAATTTTATAAATAGTGTCAGGGCTGACCTTGCACATATCTCTTGGATTGTCGGCTAACATAAACAGCTTAGGAGTTACTTTGTTCACTCTCTCATCGGTGCATTGAGCAGACAATAATACAGCAACCAAAAGGGTAAAGTGGTCTTTGTGATCTAGGGGCACTGGAGTTTCTGGATAATGTGCCTCCAGTATGTCTAGAACTATTTGGGCTCTTTCAGCTTTTTTCATTTATTAAAAAATACCATGATGATCTGATGCAGATATTATATTTTCGCATAACACTTTCAGTTAAGCATTCAAGTGTTAATATTTACCTGCTACAAAAATTTATTTACTAAGTTAACACTAATTATTATGCAGGATTATAAGACCGAGCATCCTTTCGATATTGCCATGAGCGAAGAGCAGCAAATGACATGGGATATGCTAAGAAAATTTGCAGAAACTGAGATGCGACCCATTGCCAGAGATGCGGAAGCAGCTGGTCGCCCTTCGGATGAACTTCTTGGCAAAATGAAAAATTTAGACTTAATATCTCTTGGTATCCCTGAGGCCTATGGAGGCATGGAAATTGCTCAAGACGCAACTTCTCAAGCTCTTGCGTTGGAGGCTTTGGCATACGGAGATCTATCCCTAGCTATGTCGCTATCTTTGCCCATGCTAACCGCAAAAATTATTACCGAGCACGGAAGCGAAGAGCAAAAGAAAGAATTATTAAAACAATACTGTGATGGATCTATGTTTCACGTTGGCCTTGGGATAAATAATTCAAGCATCATGGGCAACGCATCAAACTCAACAGTGTCGGTTGATGAGAGCGGGGAAGAGCTTATTCTCAACGGCATCAAAACAGGCATTGCTTTTGCAGACGAGGCCACTTCTTTTTTAATCTCTGCAACAAGCGAGAGCGGTGAGAGCAATTTATATGTTTTAGACAAAGATACGGAAGGTTTGGAAATTACTTCAAAAGAATTTATGGGTTTAAAGGGATTGCCTTTATCGGAAATTAATTTATCTAATTGTAAAATTAAGACCTCTCAAAAATTGGGTGGCCATAATTACTCTATTAATTTCCAAGAATTATTGGATTCATCGAGAATAGGGATGTCAGCTATGGCTCTTGGAGTCTGCCAGGCTGTTTTAGATTATGTCGTGCCATACACTAACGAGCGAGTGGCCTTTGACGAACCTATCTCTAACAGACAGTCTGTGGCTTTTTTGGTGGCCGATATGGCAATTGAAATTGAAGCCATGAGGTTAATGGTATACAAGGCTGCAGCACTAAAAGACATAGGAGCAGATTTCCACAAACAAGCTTCTTTGACTCATAGGTTTGCCGCTCATCATGGAATGAAAATAGGAACCGATGGAGTGCAATTACTGGGAGGCCATGGCTTCACTCATGAGCATCCAGTAGAGTTGTGGTACAGAAATTTAAGAGCCATTGGCATTTTTGAAGCCGGAGCAGGAGTTTAAAATGATACATCCATTATTACCAAATCAGTTGCAAAAAACCCAAGAGACCATGCGAATGGCAGCGGAGTTTATCTTGCGTCCCATTTCAAGAAAATACGATAAAGCAGAGCATGAGCCCCCAGTAGAAATGGAGCAGTTAAATCAGGCGGCCGCAGCGCAAAAAGAAAAAGGAATGGGAGATGACTCAGTTAAATCCATGGATCTCAAGGGCAGAAATCTCTGGGCAGTAATTTCATTGGAGCAAATGTGTTGGGGCGATGTAGGATTATTCTTGGCTCGACCAGGAACAGGTCTTGGTAATGCAGCCATAAGCGCGGTAGGTAACCCTGATCAAAAAAGTAAATGGGGCAAGAGATGGGCCTCCATGGCTATTACTGAACCAGGGGCTGGTTCAGATTCCAAAAACATATCCACTTCAGCAGTCTTAGATGGCAATGAATGGGTGATTAACGGCGAAAAAATTTATGTGACTGACGGCGATCGCTGCGATTGCGTTGTGGTCTGGGCAACTTTAAATAAGGCTATGGGAAAAACCGCAATTCGATCTTTTATTGTTGAAAAAGGTACTCCAGGTTTTTCTGTTGCAAGGCTAGAAAAAAAACTAGGGATTAGAGCTTCTGATACCGCTACCTTGATTTTTGATAATTGCAGAATTCCTCGTGAGAACTTACTTGGCGGCAAAGAAGAAGTAGAAATGGATGCTGATGCTGCAAAAAAATCTTTTGGCGGCGCCATGCAGACTTTTGATAACACCAGACCTATGGTTGCAGGTATGGCCATTGGGCTGGGTCAAGCAGCACTAGATATGACCAGAGCTTTGCTGGCAGAAGAGGGCTATGAAGATAATTTTGGTGCTTCCATGGGGCAGCAAACTGCTATTCAGTATGAATTAGAGATGTTAGAAGCTGAGCTTGAGGCTGCAAGATTATTGGTCTATAAATCTGCTTGGATGATGGACAACAAAATGCCAAATTCCAAAGAAGCCTCAATGGGCAAGGCAAAAGCTGGAAGAATTGGCAATAAGATTTCACTCAAATGTGTTGAGATATGTTCAATGCAAGGTTTTTCTGAAGACCATTTACTTGAGAAATTTTCTCGCGATTCAAAAATTTTAGATATTTTTGAGGGCACTCAACAAATTCAACAATTAATTGTTGCTAGACAAGTTCTTGGAAAAAGTTCCTCAGAGCTTAAATAGATTATTTGTCATTGAGTACCATAGAGTACATAAGTTACTTGCATTAGATTTCTAACGAGCTCAATTATTGCAATTCTTTAATAAATCGGTATATCATCATGGTAACGAGTTCTATTAAATCAACTTTAGGGGGAGATTATGAACAGATTTTTCTATGCCTTTATATTGGCATTTACATTTAACGCTATCCCAGCGATGGCCCAAGACGATTCTGCTCGAACAGTAGAAGAGGTGGTTGTTACTGCGTTGCGCAAAGAAACAAGCCTTCAAGACACCGCGATCACCATCACCGCTATTACTAGTGATGACTTGGAGCTCAAGCAGCTAGAAAATTTTGAAGATCTGCAGTTTGCAGTCCCAACACTATCTTTTGCTAAAGGTGCATACTCAGGCGCCGGTATTTCCCTGAGAGGTATTGGGAACTTTGCGGTGGGTAATTCTTCTAGTAATGCTATTGGGTACTTCTGGAATGGTCAAACTGCTTCTCAATCAGGTTTGTATGAAGCGGAATTTTTTGATGTAGAGCGTGTTGAGGTGCTTCGTGGACCTCAGGGAACTCTCTTTGGATCAGGCACCACAGGAGGAGCTGTTCAAATGATTACGGTTCGTCCAAACGCTGAAGCTGGCGGCAACATAAAAGTTGACCTTGCAGACTATGACTCTACAAGACTCTCAGGCGCAGTCAATCTTCCACTTTCTGATACCCTAAGATCAAGATTTGCATTTGCATCTCTTAAAAGAGGTGGCTTTGTCACTAACAGTTATGATGATTCCAAGCTAGACGATAGAAACACTTTGGCTGGACGAGCATCTTTTGAGTATGACTACTCAGACGATACTGTCATTTCTTTAATCTACGAGCAAACAACAGCAGACGACAGTCGCTTACGAGCTAATAGACAGTTCTGCAAAGCTGATCCACTCTTTGGTTGCAGCCCACTAGAAAGAGGCATGGATGCTATCCAGTCTCCTGGAAGTTACGGTCATTGGGTTCCTTACCTTCAGTTTCAAAATCCTGATCTATCGACAAGTATTTACAGAAATAATCCTTCTCAGAGCATTCGAAGTGTTGATTTAGATCATAAGCCTGAGCATAACGCTAAGCTTGAAAGCACCTTGTTTGAAATTGACAGTGCTCTGTCAGACACCATGAATATGGTGTTCTCTTATTCATACCATACACGTAACTACTTTGACACAGCAGATTATGACCATGCTGTTTCTGTCGTTCCATACCAAATGGGGCCTATTACTGCTAGCTTAGGCAAGGACTCCACCAATGGATATGGCGGTATCGGAATGCAAACATTCACAAGCGATCAAGCCGCTGATATGTCCACCAATGAATCTGAGTGGTCACAAACAGAATTAAGATTTACCTCTGATTATGATAGTGCATTCAACTTTACAGCTGGTTTATTCCATTCAACCACTTCTAGTGAAACTGATTATCGTATTACAGCGCCTTACATGAGCTATTGGGGCGATACCTCGACCGGTCCTATCTGTGCAATTTTTGCATACTCATGTGGTCTTGGTGGGGCACCTTTTTGGTCACCCTTCTTTTCTGGATTGGCGGCAGCGGCAGCTCAGGCACCTGGTCTGATAGCGGCTGGAGTCATTACTCCTGCGCAAGCTCAAGGGTACGTTTTGAATGCAGCAGCAACGGCAGGTTCGGCAGCAGGTGTTCCTGCTTTAGCTGATTGGCAGAGCATGTACCACAATGATAGTAATTTGAATAGAGATTCAAGCGCTGTATACGGTGAGCTTTATTATGATATCTCAGATGTCACACGTTTAACTCTCGGTGGTCGTTACAGTGAATATCGCATTCATGACTATACATACTCATCCTTGCTTGATCTTCAGGGCCAAGCAGCTGGAAACTACTCAGGAATTCAACCTGACCCAATTCACAGAATATATGAGGGTGATAAAGTTACCTACAAACTTGCTTTAGACCATTCGTTGAATGATAACTCATTGCTTTATGCAACTTACTCAACAGGATTTAAGCCTGGAGGCGTAAACCCAACGGATGCTGAAAACGGTACCCCGTCTCTTTACGATCCGGAAATAGTGAATGTGTTTGAAGTTGGAATGAAAAATACATTAATGGATGGCAGGCTTCAGCTGAATCTTTCTGCATACCACAATGAGCTTGAAGGCTTGCAGCTTTCAAAGATTGTCAGGCGTTCTTCAGTTAACGAAAATGCTGATGCTACCATCACAGGTGTTGAAGCTGAATTCACGTTCTTTGTTACCAATACCGTTATGATTGATGGTTTTGTGGCTCATACCGATGCAACCATCGATGAGTTTGCTTCAGTAGACCCTATTAATCCTGGAGCGGCAACTCAGATATTACCTCTTGCACCTGGTGCAACAGGATTCTTGGGCGACTTTGCGCCACTTGCAGCTACATGTGATCCTCTTGTCTTTTTAGGGCAAGCAGCTCCTTCTGCGACATGTGGTCTTGGTCTAGCAGCTTCTAACGCTCAACTTGCAGCGCTGGTGAAATATGCAAATACTGACACCGGACCGGTGTTCAAGTCATTTGGACCTTTGTGTACGCAACCATTTTTTGGACTAGACTCTACAACGCTTCCTTGTCCTGCGACAGATGGAGTTGAGCAGGATCTATCAGGCAATAAACTTCCTGGATCTGCAGAACTTAACTACCGCTTGGGTGTGACTAAGTTTTTCGACACCACAGCAGGCACGTGGACTGCAAGAGCTGATTATTCTTATAGAGGGGACACTGAGTCAGATACCTTTAACAGAAAAATTGGGCATGTTGATGCTTACTCTCAAGTGGACGTATCTATGAGATACCAGCCTAATGACGGTGACTGGTATGTCGGCGCATACATCAGAAACTTAAGAGACGACGATCATATCTATGCTTACTATGCAACAGATCCAACCGTTGGTGGTTTCTCTAATGGTGTGGCGATTGATCCAAAAATTATGGGCATTAACTTTGGAATGAATTTCTAGTTAACAGCCATTTAGATATAATAAAAGCCCGGATTATTCCGGGCTTTTTTTTGCAATGAAAATATTTACCAAAAGATTCTACAAAACTTTATCCAAACTCCAGGACAGCTTTCTTATTGAGAATAGAGAAAATAAGAAAATGCTGGATGTCTATCTGCAGATGATGGATGGCACAGCAACAGACAAAGAAATTGAGCTAGCTAATTCTCAGTTACAACAAATACTCAAAAATCTAGGTTTGGGTATTTTGATCGTCTTGCCCTTTAGCCCTATCACTCTACCCTTTATATTTTCTAAAGCTAAAGAGCTCAATATTGACTTGATTCCAAATTGGTACAAGGCTTTAAGTAATGAAGACGATCGTTTAGAATAACCATTACTATTTTTGGAGCAAAACAATGAAAACCGCAGTAATCGTAGACAGTGTTAGAACAGGCTTAGCAAAATCGCACCGAGGTGGATTTAACATCACTCGTGCCGACGATATGTTGGCTCACATTATTAATGGGATGCTTGATAGAAACCCTAATCTAGACCCAGCGATGGTTGAAGATATTATTATGGGTTGTGGTAATCCAGAAGGACCTATGGGCCATAACATTGGAAGAAACGCAGCTGTGCTTTCTAACCTCCCAATGACAACTGGTGGCACGACTGTTAATAGATATTGTTCTTCAGGCCTTCAGACTATTTCTATGGCAGCAAGCCAGATCATGGCAGGTTGTTATGACACTATAATTGCTGGTGGTGTAGAGCAAATCACCATGCTATCAGGCAACAACAACATGCATGAGTTTGTAAACCCTAAATTAGCTGAAGATCATCCTGGAATCTACTACCCAATGGGTATGACCGCAGAAACTGTTGCTAAGCGTTATAACGTTTCTAGAGAAGCTCAAGATGAAATAGCATTTGAAAGTCAGAAAAGAACTGCAGCAGCCCAAGAAGCTGGAAAATTTAGCGATGAAATTATTCCCATGGCAACTAAGATGATGTTGATGAATAAAGAGACAGGTGACTCAAAAGAAGTTGACTATGTAGTTGATAAAGATGAGTGCAACCGACCAGGAACTACCATGGAAGCATTGTCTGGCTTAAAACCAGTTTTTGATCCAGAAAATGGAACAGTCACTGCTGGTAATTCTTCTCAACTATCCGATGGAGCATCTGTGACATTGATCATGAGCGAAGAAAAAGCACTTGAGCAAGGTTTAAAGCCTTTGGCATATTTTAGAGGTTTTACTACCATGGGATGTGAGCCAGATGAAATGGGTATAGGCCCAGTGTTCTCTGTGCCAAAACTTTTAAACTCTCATAACATGAGCGTTGATGACATTGACCTTTGGGAGCTGAACGAAGCATTTGCAGTTCAAGTTGCTTATTGTAGAGATCAGCTTGGAATATCAATGGATAAGCTTAATGTAAACGGTGGCTCTATTTCTATTGGCCATCCATTTGGCATGACAGGATCTAGACAAGTGGGTCACATTGTTCGCGAACTTCAAAATCAAGACAAGCAATTTGGTGTGGTCACCATGTGTGTTGGTGGAGGAATGGGCGCATCAGGCTTGTTTGAAAGATACCCAAGTTAAGATAAATTCAGAATTCACAATTATTAAGAAGTACCTATCTGGCATAGGCACTTCTTATCTACAATCTAATGGCATTGAATTAGCAGTAGGCGATGACTGTGCAATTCTTGCATCAAAATCCAAGCTCTTAATCAGCACAGATACTTCTGTTCAAGGGATTCATTTTTTAAAATCTATGCCCCCCAAAGCAATTGCATATAGGGCTGTGAGCACAGCACTCAGTGATATTGCTGCCATGGGCGGAACTCCTGTTGCATTCAATCTATCACTGGTGATGCCTCGAATCGATTTAAATTGGATGAAGGAATTTAAAAAAGGACTACAAAAAGTCTCAACTGAACATAAATTTCCTTTAATTGGCGGTGATTTAGCTAAAGGACCCTTGCAGATTAGCGTTACCGTTATGGGGAAACCAGTAAAAAATATTCTCTTAAGGTCAGGGGCTAAACCAGGAGATCTATTATGTATCTCAGATAAATTAGGTCAAGCTTATCTTGGGCTGCGTGAATTTAGGTCCTCGGCTTTGGTTAATGCAAAAACTAGGCCTTATCTTTTTCCAAAAGCACAGATCCTTCTTGGACAGACAATAGCCAAACATGCATCTGCAGCGATAGATGTATCTGATGGAATCATTCAAGATCTTTCTCATTTAATTGGTAGATCTGGTGTTGGATGTGAGATAGATATTGAACAAGTTCCTGTCGCTGATAACAACCTTAAAAGGCAGTGTCTTGAATTTGGCGATGATTATCAGCTATTATTTACAGTATCTCCTCAAAAAATACATTTGCTGCAAAGCGACATTAAATCTATTGGAAGAAAATGCCATACTATTGGGGTAATGAAAGGGACGAAGCTTAGAGTGTTAAATAACCCTTTTAAATCAATAAAAAACTGGGATCATTTTAGTTAATATGGATTTTCCAAATCTCACAAAACCAACTCATGTTCTTGCTACGTGGTTTGGCATTGGTCTGCTTAGACCTGCCCCTGGAACTTGGGGAAGTTTAGCTGGAGTCATGCTCTGGTTTTTTTTTCCGAATGCGCACACTTGGGTATGGTTAATACTCCCATTCTTTATCCTGCTCTCTTGGTATGTTTGTGAGCAGGCAAATAAAGAAAGTGACTCTGGAGATCATTCTTCTATCGTTATTGATGAGGTGGCTGGAATGCTTGTTACTTTAGTCTTTGTGCCACATAGTTTATTTGCATATTTTTTAGCATTTCTATTGTTTAGATTGTTTGATATATGGAAACCATGGCCAATTTCTTGGGTGGATAAAAATATAAAAGGAGGTTGGGGTATTCTATTTGATGACTTACTCGCTGGACTCTTTGCAGGTGTTATACTCTTTTCACTTTTTTTCTTAATTTAATCAATTGAATAGCTGCAAGTTTATCTCCGAATCAGAATTACCAACTAAGTTTGGTGATTTTACTATTTCAGCTTTCGAAGAGCCTAACGGCAAAGATCATCTCGCTTTAACTATCGGCGATGTTCAACAGCAGGATGCGGTAATGTGCAGAGTTCATTCTGAATGTTTAACTGGCGATGCATTGCACAGCTTGAGGTGTGATTGTGGCCCACAATTGCAGGCAGCGCTACAAATGCTAGCGGAAAATAAATCAGGCATTCTTCTTTATCTAAGACAAGAGGGCAGAGGGATTGGGTTGGTCAATAAAATCAGGGCATATGCTCTTCAAGATCAAGGTCATGACACAGTAGAAGCGAATGAATTATTGGGATTTGCTCCAGATTTAAGAGAATACAATATCTGTTTAGATATTCTGCAGCATTTTAAAATTTCTTCCGTAAACCTTTTAACGAATAATCCAAAAAAAGTTAGCGCATTAGAGGAGGTTGGTATCAGTGTCACCAAGAGAACTTCTCTTCATGAAGGTGAAAATGAAAAGAATAAAAATTATCTTGATACTAAGAGAGATAAGATGGGCCACTTAAGGTAAGTAGTCTTTTACCTTGGCAAGAATTCCTTTTGTATCAAGGCCAGTCATTTCGATCATCTCTTCTCGACTTGCATGCTCAATAAATTTATCTGGAATGCCGCATATAACAATTTGAGATTTAACCTTATGTTCTTGAGCCCATTCACTTACTGCTGATCCTGCTCCACCTGATATAGCCCCATCTTCAATAGTGATAATAATTTTTTTATCCTTTGAATGTTCTGTTATTAAATCTTCATCTAATGGTTTAACAAACCTCATATCTAGCAAGGTAGCATCTAGCGCTTCTGCCACTTCTTGGGAGGTTGCAATAAGTGCTCCAAAATTAAGCACAAGTATTTCTGATTGCTTCTTACTTATTACTCTGCCTTTACCTACCTCAAGAGGGTTCAGCTCAAGATCTATGGCAGAGTTAATTCCCCCACCTCTTGGATATCTTACGGCAGCTGGCCCTTGATGCATAAAAGCAGTGGTTAGCAATTTCCTGGCCTCATTTTCATCTGCTGGAACAGCAATTATCATATTTGGGATACATCGAAGATACGTAATATCATAATTCCCAGAGTGAGTGGGACCATCTTCACCAACCAACCCAGCTCGATCAATTGCAAACAGCACGTTTAGATTTTGCAATGCTACATCATGTATTAATTGATCATAAGCACGCTGCAGAAAGGTTGAATAGATTGCAACCACCGGTTTTTTATCTTCACAGGCCATTCCTGCCGCAAGAGTTACCGCATGTTGCTCAGCAATGGCAACATCAAAAAATCTTTCAGGAAATTCTCTGCTAAAGTTTACAAGGCCTGATCCCTCTCTCATAGCTGGAGTAATTGCTATTAAATTGTCATCTTGCTTGGCCATATCAACAATCCATTGACCAAATACATCTTGATATTTCGGACCATTCTTTTTCTTGGCTGCATCTATTGGCTTTATTTTCCCAATAGCATGGAAGCCAATTCTGTCTGCCTCTGCAGGGTCTAAACCAGCACCTTTTTTTGTTATTACGTGTAAAAACTGTGGACCATCAAAGTCCTTGAGGTTACCAATCACAGAAATTAACTCATTGATGTTATGACCGTCTATTGGACCAATATAATTTAAACCTAATTCTTCAAAAATACTCCCAGGCGCTACCATTGCTTTCATTTGAGTTTCAACTTTTCTAGCAATATGATGAGCTTGAGGAAGATTTTCTAGAAAACCTTTACCACTTTTTCTAATGCCTTTGTAAAGCTTTGATGCCCAAATTCTTGAAAAGTAATTATTAAGACCTCCGACATTTTCAGAGATCGACATGTCATTATCATTAAGAATAATCAACATATCAGATTTAATGTGACCAGCATGGGCTAATCCTTCAAATGCCATTCCTGCCGTCATAGCACCATCCCCAATAACAGCAACAACTTTTTTATCGTTCTCTGCATTTGCAATTGCCATTCCTAACGCCGCGCTAATTGAAGTGCTTGAATGGCCTACACCAAAAGCATCATAAGGACTTTCTGCCCTAGAGGGGAAAGGAGCCAAACCATCTTTATGCCGAATAGTTGTTAACTCATCTTTTCTGCCAGTAAGAATTTTATGGGGATAAGCTTGGTGACCGACATCCCAAATTACCTTATCTTCAGGGGTATTGTATAAATACTGTAATGCAACTGTTAGCTCTACGACGCCCAGGCCACCACCAAGATGTCCTCCACTTTGACCAACGCTATACAGCATGTGTGCTCTAACATCATCTGCTAAAGTTTTAAGCTCAACAGATGAAAGATTCTTAATATCAGCAGGCACAAGTATCTTATTCAATACAGTGGTTTCTGGAATTTCTGTGGGGATTTCTGAAAATATCTTCATGTCAATTAGATCTAGAAACCATTAAATGCATTAATTCAATTAATTCTCTCGCTTGATCAATTTCAAAATTTTCTTGTATTTGCTCAATACAAAAATGAGAAAGAGCTTCTGCTTTTTGAATGGATTCCTCAACACCATAAACACTGACATAGGTCATTTTTTTATTGGCGAGATCAGACAAGTTACTTTTTCCAAGTATGACAGAGTCCGATGAAACCTCTAATACGTCATCCATAATTTGAAATGCAAGGCCAATCTTTCCACCTAAATTACTAAGCAGTACTTGTGTTTTCTTGTACATTTCATTTCCTAAATAAGGCATGGTTAAAGCAACCTGTATCAATTTTGCTGTCTTAAGTGAATGAATTAACTCTATATCTAATAATTCATTTTTTTCTGCGTCTAAATCATATTGTTGGCCTAAGATCATTCCTTGGTGCCCACAAGCCATAGCAAGCATTCTAACAGCCTTTGCTTTATGTGCATCTGTTATGCCTTGAGATGAAGCAATGGTCTCGAATGCTAGAGCTTGCAATGCATCACCAGCTAGAATGGCAGTAGCCTCATTGAATTTAACGTGATTGGATGGCTGTCCTCGTCTCATGTCATCGTCATCCATGGCTGGCAGATCATCATGAATTAAAGAATAGGTATGCATTAACTCAAGGCTAGTTGCAATATCAGTTAAACCAACTTCATCCAACTGCCTCTCAAGCTTCCCAGATGCAAATACTAAACCTGCCCTTATGCATTTACTGTCTGCAAGCGCAGAGTAGCGCATTGAAGATGTAACCTGATCTTGTTGGGCCAGCAGAGGTTCAATTCTATTTAAAACCTTCTGTTTGCATTCAGAGAGAAAAGAGGAGGGCATGTTCTGTATTTAATCTTCTAAATCTGCTGTTTCGCCGTTGTCTAAGAGTTTCTTGACCTTTAGCTCTGCCTCGGAGAGTTGTTTTTGGCATTCTTTTACTAGACCAATTCCCTCTTCAAAAGATTTAACGCTATCCTCTAAACTAATGTCTCCATCTTCAAGCTTGCCAACAATTTGCTCAAGTTTTTTTAAGGAAGCCTCAAAATTTACTGTGTCTTTTTTTGTCATTGTTTATTGTAACTTATGCTATTTTTTTCAGCACTTAACTTGTGTGCTTAAATAAATCATATCTATTTTGTATCCACGCTCTTATTCTTGATGGAATTAGCAGTGCTGCAGGAGTGAAGATCAGGGTAAGTACTGTGCTAAAAGCCAGTCCAAAAACAATTGAAGATGCTAATGCTCCCCACCAACCAACTACTCGACTTCCAACTATAATTTCTCTCCCTATGACATCTATGCTCAACCCCATAGCTAATGGCATAAGCCCAAAGATAGTTGTTGCAGTTGTGAGTAAAATTGGTCTTAATCTCTGCCTGCAAGTCTTTATGACAACGTCTTCTCGCGATAGGTTTGGGAACTCTTCTTTTAGTCGATTGAATGTATCGATTAATACAATGTTGTTATTCACTACGATTCCAGACAAGGCAACAATGGCAATCCCTGTCATGGTAGTACTAAATGGTTTGCCCGTTATCAATAATCCAATCAACACACCTACTATCGACATAAAAACTGCACTTAAAACCAAGGCCGATTGATAAAAGCTATTAAATTGAGTGACCAGCAAAATTAACATTAAAGCTAGAGCAGTAAAGGCGGCAATACTTAGAAATTCAGTCACCTCTTCAGTTTCTTCTTGCTGTCCTCTAAACTTGGTTATAATCCCTTTTTCAAATTCTTGTTTTGCTATCCATTCTCTCATTTCTTGAACCTTTGCAGATACTAAAAATTCAGAAGATTCGGTTGCTAAGCCTATTTCATGAAAAAATTTTCCATTTCTTCTTACAACTGATTGACGATTTTCTGTTGGAACTAGTTTAATAAAAGTACTAACCGGAATAAGACCATTGATTGAGTTTACTTTAAGATCTTCAACCCCGCTCAACGATCTCATCTTAGAGCTGAATCTTGCTCTTATTTCTATCTCATCCTTTGAATCATCGGGCCTATATTCCCCAACCTTAAAACCATTTGTTAGCATTTGAACCAAGGCGCCGATATCAGAGATACTTACCCCTAGTTGAGCAGCCTTTTGCTTGTCAACGTCAACCCTCCATTCAATCAATGAATAGGGCAAGGTAGATCTAATATTAGCCAACCCAATGACATCATTCTTCATGTACTGCTCTATCGTTTCCGTTGTTCTTGCAACAGCAGCCTCATTGTCGCCAAAGATACCCAATTCAATTGGAGAACCAAATGATGGTCCCCCTTCTTCGGGAGTAATCTCTACAATTATGCCGGGAATATTGGAAGTAGCTTCTTCGACTAGATCAATTATTTCATAACCAGTTAGTGATCTATATTTTGAGTCTACGACCTCCATGAACCCCCTAGCCATGGTGTCCCCACCTGAATTAAACCATTGGGAGCCAGTCGTGAGATATAGGTTTTCAATGTTTGGTACTTCTAATATTTTAGCCTCAACAACTTCCATGATTTCCTTGGATTCATTCGCAGAAAAGTTCCCCCTGGCTCTGATTGAAATTTCCGCCGCAACTGGCTCAACATCAGCAAAGTAAATAGTGCCTTTATTAAAATTTCCATACATCGCAAAGCCAAAAAACCACAAAACCATTATTACAGCAATTAAGGTTTCTCCAGGATTTTTAACAAATTTTTTCAGAGCTTTTCCATACACGCTTGAAATTTTATCAAATATAATTTCTCCAGTTTGTTCGCTTTCTCCGGATACCAATGTCGATTTTCTTTGCCCAAATATGGAACCGACAACAGGCGTAACGATCATTGCATAAATAAGTGATGCACTTAAAACAATAAATACAGTCTGTGGAAGGTAAATCATAAATTGGCCGGTAAATCCAGGCCAAAAAATCAGTGGTGTAAATGCAGCTATAGTAGTTGCTGTCGAGGAAAGGATTGGATAAAACATTCTTTTAGACGCCATACGATAGGCTTCTTTTCGATGCAAGCCTTCAGATATTTTTCTATCCGCATACTCTGTTACTACAATTGCTCCATCGATCAACATCCCTAAACCCAGCAATAAGCCCATCATGACCAAGAAATTAAATTCCATCCCAATCTGCTTTAAAATAACAAAGGTAAGCAGAAAGCAAAAAGGTATAGACAGACCAACTAAAAGCCCAACTCTAAGCCCCATGCTTGCAATCACCAAAATCATGACCAAAAATATTGCAGTAATAATATTTCCCTCTAATTCAGAAATCATGACTTCTGCCCATACAGTTTCATCATTGGTTCGAACTATTGAAAGATTAGGCGGTAAAGTGGCTTCAAATTCCTCTTTAACTTTCATAATTTCTGCCTTAGCGTCAAGAGCATTTGCACCAACTCGCAACCTTATCTCTAGCGTGACAGCATCTTCACCATTAACTTTTGCAAATGAAGAATAATCTTTAAAAGTTCTTCTAATCTCTCCGATATCGCTTAATGTGACAACAGCATCCTGTGTAACTTTAATTGGAATGTTGTAAACATCTTCTGCTGTTTCAAAAATACTTGGAACTTCAATATTAAATTTTCCAGACCCTGTATCTTGCGAACCTCCAGGAATAATTACATTGTTATTGCTAATTGCGGTGTAAAGTTGTCTTAGAGTAATTCCATATGTTTCCATCTTAGACTTATCAATAATTCCCTCAAGGACTTCTTCGGGGGCACCTTCAAGATCTGCACCTAGCACCTCACTAATTGCCTCTAATCTATCTTGTAACTCCCTTGCAATAAAAACTTTTTGCCTTAAAGAGGCTGAACCCACTAAACTTAGATTCATTACTGGAAACATTGCAAATGAATATTCTCTAATTTGAGGATCTTCTGCTTCCCGAGGAAGCTTGAATTTAACTTCTTCAACTGCTTGCTTTATATCATTGAGAGCAGTGTCTATGTCATACCCAACTTCAAATTCTGCAACGATTCTTGCATAGCTTAGTCGAGCAGATGAAGAGAGTTCTTTAATGCCAGGAACACTTCTTAACCTTGTTTCTAATGGGCGGGCAATTAATCTTGAGGCATCACTTGGAGAAGCTCCATCTAGAAAGACTGAGACACTAACCAGAGGCAATTGAATGTTTGGTTCGGCGGCAACGCCTAAGCTTGATCTTGCATAGGAGCCAGCAATAATGATAACTACAGCTAAAGCAAGGGTAGTTTTTGCTTTTGATAAAGCAAAATCTACTATTCCAGTCATAATTGAGTTACCTCAACAGTTTGACCATTTTCAACAAAACCTTGGCCTCTTACTATTAGATTTGTTGAGTTAGGTATTCCTGAAACCCAAATTCCCTCTTCGGTATCTTCAATAATATTTATGGGAAGAAATTCAACAACATTATCAGCATTAACTTTTCTTACACCTAAAATACCTTCATCAGAGAGAAGCAAAATAGATGGAGATATTTTATTAGCAAGAATTTTGTTGGTCATAATCTCCATAGTGCCCGTAATTCCATTCCTAATTGAGCCTTGAGGATTTTTTACCTCCGCCTCGACTCTAAAGCTTCTTGTTGAGAGAGTGGCGCTTTTTGATACAAAACTGAGCTTGCTAGTAATTATTTCTCCGGTTGCCAGTTTGATTGAAACACTTTGACCTCTCACAACGCTCTTAATGTCTGCTTCCGAAACTTCTGCAACAAAAGTGAGAGGATCGAGCTCAATGATTACAGCGCAGACTTCTCCTCGACTTAGTAAATTGCCAGGCTTTACGATTCTTTCGATATAACCTCTAAAAGGAGCCTTTACTTCAGTTCTATTCAGTTCTACGACACCAAGCTTGCATAGCACTTGATCTTTATTGACCCACTGGCCTTGAGAAATATTATGCGGCATGACTTCACCAGAAGTTTTCGCCATGACCCTGACTCTTTTTTCAGATGTAGCAGATGCATTTAAAGAAATTTTAGGAGCAAAGAAAGCAGCAGAACTTTCGGCAATAATCACCGAAGTGAGCCCATTTTTCTCCTTAACCTCAGGAGCAGAGTCGTCAACAAATTGACCGGAAATCATCCAAATGATTATGGGAATAAGTATATAGAGTGAAATCCTTACGTTTTTTGACATATTTTTATTATTACCCTTGTCTAGTCTTGGAAAAAAGAAAATTATTATAGTTCATGACTTTTGTAAAATATACTTTACAAATTATAGATCATGTTTTTTTCTTAGGCTTGCCAGAAGATCTAAGTCTAAAGGCTCTGCACCATCTTGAATATCCTTCAGGTTAATATCAAAAGACTTACCATTGCCCATTTCCTTTATCAGCCGAAAATATACTTTTGAAAAAGCTTTTAAAGCATTTGTATTGTTCGACGAGTTAATAATATCCCAGCCTACTTCTCGCGCAGCCCAATAAATAATGGGAGCAGTCCAAGGAAATTCCTGTCTTGGAGAAAAAGATTTTTGCGCCTCAATAAATGCTTCTTGCACAGATGGAATATCTAGTGACTCAATTGAATCCCCGCATGCCTTAATGACCTCGGTAAGAGTAGGAAGGTAATCGTTTGATTGAATAACCAATTCTGCTGCATGATCTATGCCGGAGGGAGGGAATTTTTTTAAGCTTTCCGCCCAGAGTCTTTTTGCTTCACTTAATCTCTCGTCTGTTCCAAATACTTTATAAAATTGATAGTGATAGGAAAGTTCAAGCTTTAAAAACAAATTATCAATGGCCTCAACAAATTTTTGTCGATCAAAGCTCGAGGTTTTCGGCCCATGACCCATCTTTGGTCCTTTCGTCGAATTTTTGGGTAAATTCTCCTGGCTCATTATGTCTTTTAGTTTTTTTGTCATTTTTTTCTTCGTAGGACCCAATCAATTCTTTTCTCTTCACAAAGTCAACAAACTTTGAATTCCAAGATCTTAAGGCTGTTCCATTCTCCTTCCAATACAGTATAAACTCCCTCAGATGTTTTATAGCATCTACTTTAGAGACATGGGCTAATTCAAGAATATCAAATACATCTGAAGAAGGGGTCCATTGATCATCAATGCATACAGGCAAGCCTTTGTTTCCTGAATTCTCTTTAACCCATTCCCGCCTGATAAAGTCTACAAATAATACATTCCAGTTATCTCGGAGCTGATTCTTTTCTAACCAGTACATTTTAAATTCATTAATTTTATTATCAATAAAAATTCTATTGATTCCTCCCATACTTAATACTTCATAGGCTTGTATAGATGGATTCCAGGCACTCTCAAGTTTTCTTCTGCTGGCTGCAATATTGTTACTTGGTAATTTTAACTTATACACTTGAGCTTGTTTAGGAGGCGGATCAGACTCTTGTGTTGCAGGCTTAATAAGCTTTAAGCCAATTAATCTTTGGATATTTGCTGCAATTTTTGCGCTATCTAAAAATATTAAACTATCTTGCAAAGCACCCACAATCTCTTGCTCTGCCATGCATTCAGTGCTGAGTTCTTTTGCTGCAGCTAAGACCACAGCAGTTTCAATGCCAAGGGTTTCAGCTTCTTGAGTAGAAAATGTAAAATGCTCCTTGCTCAACTATCCTCGCCTCTGTTGAACAGCTTCGCTCATGCGTTGCAGGCATTCCAGAGTATCGGACCAATTCATACAAGCATCAGTGATGCTTTGACCATATGTAAGATTGTCTGTAATTTTTTGATTACCTTCTACTAAATGACTCTCTAGCATTAAACCTCTTAACGCAGTATTTCCCTGGGAGACCTGGAGAGCTAAATTCTCCACAACCTCCTTTTGTTTTTTAAACTCTTTCTGGCTGTTGCCGTGACTGGCATCCACCATAATCGATTCATTGACATCAGCCTCAGTCAAGGCAGTTAACGTTTTTTGTATTTCTGTTTCTTCAAAATTAGGTTCTTTCCCACCCCTCAGGATGATGTGGGCATCTGAATTACCGGATGTCTTGTAAATAGAAACTCGACCATCTTTGGTATTTGAAAAGAATACATGTGGATGATTGGCAGCCTGAATGCCATCTATAGCAGGCTTTAATGCGCCAGTTGTTCCATTTTTAATTCCCATCGGACAAGAAATGCCTGATGCGAGCTCTCTATGGGATTGACTTTCAGCAGTGCGAGCTCCAATGGCTCCCCATGAGATTAAATCAGCAACATATTGCGGTGAAATAGGGTCTAAAAATTCTGTTCCAACTGGCAGCCCAATATCTGTGATCTCTTTTAAGATTTCTCTAGCCAGCATTAAGCCTTTGTTAGCATCATAACTCTCATCCATATCAGGATCATTGATCAACCCTTTCCAGCCAACAGTTGTTCTGGGTTTTTCAAAATAAACTCGCATGACAATCAAGAGCGTTGATTGGAAAGATTCCTTAGCCTTGAGTAGCAAGTGAGCATATTCAATGGCAGATTTTTTATCATGAATTGAGCATGGGCCACATACAACAATCATCCGATCATCTTTTCCATGAAGAACTTGGCTTATTTCATGCCTTGTTCCATAAACTAGCTTTGCAATATCATCGGTAACTGGGTGAGCGGCAATAACATCATTCGGCGTTATTAAATCGAACTTTTCAACAATTCTAGTATTGTCTGTGTGGTAAATAGATTCCATAACAGGAAATCTTAATGCAATTAAATAAAAAAAGTAGCCTTTGTTGAATCAAGTTATGATTTTTAAGTGTTCTGTTGAAGGCTTGAAATCAACATTTTCCTTCGAAATCACAAGATGTTGTGTTAAAAAGAGCTTACAATGACCCTATCTTGTATTTATTGAACTTATGAAGGCTCAAGCGCAACTAGAATTTCCTCTTTTTAAAGGGGAGGCTATGACTCAGTTACCTGAGGATCTATTTATACCGCCAGAAGCCTTGGAAATCTATTTAGAAGATTTTTCTGGTCCAATGGATGTATTGCTTTATCTCATTCAGAAAAAAGATATAGATATTTTAGACCTAGATTTATCAGAAATCACAGGACAATATATCCAATACATTGATTTAATGGATGCGTTAAAAATTGAATTAGCTGCAGATTATCTTGTTATGGCTGCAACCTTGACTCAGATAAAGTCTAGAATGCTCATTCCTCAGTCAGAGGAGGAAGAGGAAGAGCAGGATCCTAGATCAGAGTTAATTAGAAGATTGCAAGAATATCAAAGATTTAAGTCAGCATCGGAATCTATTTCCAATCTTCCAAGAGTAGACAGAGATTTTTTTATTGCATCAGCAGCTCTGCCAACTTTTCGAGAGCAGAGCCCTAAAATTGAAATTAGCGCTAGCGAACTTGCAGAAATTTTTCAGGAAGCATCCACGAGACCAAAATTCTCTGCCCATCATGAAATTCGGTTTGAGGAGCTATCAACACAAGATAGAATTGCATTAATTCTATCTATTTTAACCAAGCAGAACGTAATTCAATTCTTTCAAACTTATCAAAAACATGAGGGTAACCAAGGAGTGGTTGTTTCATTATTAGCATCATTGGACCTTGCCAAGGATGGGCATATCGAATTGATTCAGAACGAAGATTCTAATCAGCTTTACATTAAATCTACAAACAGAGGGCTCCACTAAATGAATACTTCCGATAATTTAACCAATATTGTTGAATCTATTTTATTTGGAGCTGGTAGACCTATGAGGCTCTCAGAAATTAGATCTTTGCTTGGAACTCAAAATATAGACGCAGAACTGCCTAAGATTAAAATTGCAATCAATGCTCTTGAAGAGCGCTATCTTAGAAGTGCCTTAGAGATTAAAGAGGTTGCATCTGGATTTCGCTTGCAAATTAAGAATGAGTATGGAGATTATTTGTATCCCTTATGGAATGATAATTCGAGCAGACTTTCCAAGGCATTGATGGAGACTGTTTCGATCATTGCTTATAAGCAGCCAGTGACCAGAGGAGATATTGAGGATGTTCGTGGTGTTAGTGTTAGCAGTCAAATGATTAGGTCCCTGCTTGATAGAGAATGGATTAAAACAACTGGCTACAGAGATGCTCCAGGCCGACCCGCTCTTTATGAGACCACTAAGATTTTTTTAAATGATTTAAATTTAAAATCATTAAATGATTTACCTCCACTGCCAGAAGCTCTTTCTGCCGAGGACGCGTTAGATCAGTTAGAAGCAGGCTAAGAAATGCTGCGCTTGCAGAAATATTTAGCTCAAGCAGGCTTGGGTTCAAGACGTTCATGTGAACAACTTATCAAGGATAGAAAAATTCTTGTGAATGGAGATGTTGCTGAACTTGGTGCAAAGGTCTCAGAATTTGATGAAGTTTCCTGCGAAGGAAAAAAAGTAAGCTTAAAAATTGCAGATCTAAAAGTTATCATGCTGAATAAACCTCCCGGCGTTTTATCTTCACGCAAAGACGAAAAAAAAATAAAACTAGTTTTTGATTATTTGCCCAAAACTCATAACGAACCTGATTGGATAGCTGTAGGTCGGCTTGATATCAATACATCAGGACTAATGCTATTTACTAATGATGGAACCTTGGCGCATCAACTTATGCATCCATCTTTTGAAGTTGATAGAGAATACCTTGTTAGAGCTAGAGGAAATTTTGATGAGCAAAAGAAAAAAAATATGCTGGCAGGCGTAACCATTGAGGATGAAATTTATAAATTTTCTGACGTAGTCCCTGGAGAAAAACAAAGCTCTAATCAGTGGTTTTCAGTATGCATGCTTACAGGAAAGAATCGAGAAGTCCGAAAGCTTTTTGAATCTCAGGATTTAGAAGTGAGTCGACTCAAGAGAGTTCGAATTGGGCCAATTTTTTTACCCTCTACTCTCCGAGAGGGTGCTTGTGCCAATTTAACACAATCTCAAATAAAAGAGCTTCAAGAGTATGGAAAGTAAAAAAACTTATTGGCAGTTTAGTCTCCAGAAAACATGCCTGAGTTTAATCACTGGAGTTCAAGTGATTAGAAAGCTCTGAAAATTCAAAATAGCTTTGTGGTGAGTTAGAGCTTTCTTTGTCAAAGAACCATAAATAGCAATCTATTAATTCTTTTGGAGATTTCAAAGTATTGGGATCCTCTGCCGGATAAGCTGATGCCCTCATATTAGTTCTTGTTTTCCCTGGGTCAAAATTAAATACTTTTATATTGGTGGTTGTTTCAAGCTCGTCTTTAAAAATTTCTGCTAAGCCTTTAATGCCAAACTTTGAGACTGAATATGCTCCCCAAAAACTTATTCCTTTATTAGCAACTCCGGATGAGGTGAAAATTAGTCTTGGTAGAGATGCGCTTTCTAACATTACTTTTAATGTCTTTGTGAGGATAAAGGGAGCGCGCAAATTTACTTTCATTACCTCGTCCCAGCTTGATAGGTCATAGTCTTCAAGAGAGGACATAGTTCCTAGGATTGCAGCGTTATGGATGATGCCATCCAGCACTTCAAATTCCTGACTAATTGCAATTAATATTTCTTGAGCCGCTTCGTTGCTCAGCAAAGCCAAATCAGCTTCTATGATGAGATGTTTTTGTGACGCATGAGAATGATCTAAAAGGTCATAGACCTCATCAAGCTTTGTAGAATTTCTTCCAAGCAAAATAATATTTGCTCCAAGCTTTGAGAATTCTATTGCCAAGTTTTTCCCTATGCCATCTGAGGATCCCGTAATTAATATTGATTTATTGAAAATGCTCATTTTTGACTATGCTTTTATTAGATCAATTAAATCTATTGGATGTTTAGCTCCTTGGATACTTTTATCATGATCATCAACTTTAAGAGAGTAGCCAAAATAACAAGCTATAACTCTTGTGCCTGCATTAATACCCGCTTCTAAGTCTTTCATATGATCGCCTACGTATATGCAGTCACTGGGACTAATACCTAACTCTTCAC
>Ga0206130_10001488_pt1 | contig 34142 bp, 26 predicted proteins | sample Helgoland_Spring_9_FD_148637 | JGI IMG/M metagenome (GOLD analysis project Ga0206130, IMG submission 148637) | Pelagic subsurface seawater microbial communities from Kabeltonne, Helgoland, North Sea - Helgoland_Spring_Bloom_20160512_1 | ecosystem: Environmental > Aquatic > Marine > Epipelagic ...
AGTTATCTGAAGCAAATGCTCCTGCTGAAGGAGCTCCACCATCATACACGATTATACCGTCTGGATTTACAATTGTTAGTGAAATTTCCCCATCATAGCCACCAGCGTTCCACCGGAATTCCAAAGCATCACCATCTACGGCCGTGTAAATATCAGTACCTGTTGCACCACTTCCCAAAGACCAGGTTTTAACTAAACTGCCGCTTTCATATACTTCGCAGTTCGCACCATTCCATCCATCTCCCCACGTATCATTCATCGTAATGGTATAATCACATTGCGCATTAGCAGTTCCTCCTAAAAAGAAGGCAGTTATAGTTGTCAGAAATAAATAAAAATTTTTCATAATTGAAATTTTAAATTAGTGGAGTATTAATGTTTGGTTGAATTTGAATTAGTAGTATACCTTTTTGGTATATTTTCTCTTTTATTACCTACTACATGTTCATAATGATTGTGAAGATCTAATTTGAATTCGAGGTAAGAAGTATTAAACAAAAAACTATCAACAATATTGTCTTGACCTTTCGAAATCAACAACTTGCTAAGTTCTTCATCAAATTGATTATTGATATGGGCCTGTTTAGACTTTAGGTTTCCATCTAGCTCGGATGCTTTAAGCGTGTAAAATCTAGCTATCTCGATACGACCTAGTGCATCCACATTAGTAGTGAAAAAATCCATACAAATGGACTCCATTTTATCAGAGCGAATCTCGTCTCCTTGACTGGTTGATTTTATTTGTTGAGACCAAGCTGTGTTCACTGAAAAAAGCATACACAACAGGAAAAAGATATTGATTTTTTGATTTTTAAAAAGAGACTTCATAAACTTAAATTTTAAAAAATTAAAAATGACGCATTTTACTGCACTAAATATTAAACGTGTTGTAGAGAAAAATCGTTGCTGTTTTAATTTACTCGATGAACAAACCCTTTTACCCAATGAATATTACTCTTAGCTGAATGAATATTCATCCAAAACCAATTAAAACCCTAAATTACAACTATTTATACTCTAAATAAAAATACACATTTTCCTGTTAATAACTAAATATCGACAAAGAAAAATAAGCATTCATACTTATTGTTGTTTGTTTGTTTGTTGAGATTTATGATTTGGTGATTATTTTAAATCTCAGTTCTTTATTGAATTGTTGTGAGACAAATATCCAGTAATCGTTACAGATTTCTATTGTATTTAATAAGGGTTGTATGAAAAATACATGTTAATACGTATTGGCTTGTATGTGTAATATTCAAAACATTCTGATTGAAACCACATAGGGCAAGCTCATACAGGAATGCTTTAGTTCGAAAGACCTTGCCTTACCATTGTCGAAATTACTTTACCATCCGCCTTTCCTGCAAGCTTAGTAGTTAAGTAGCCCATTACCTTTCCCATGTCAGACATATTGTCGGCATTAAGGGCTTTAATAGCTGCTGAAACTTCCAGCTGAATCTCCTGCTCAGAAAGCATCTTGGGCAAAAACTCCTCGATAATAGAAGCTTGGGAAAGCTCTTCTGAAGCCAAATCCTCTCTGTTTTGTTCGATATATAACTGATGCGTCTCTTTTCTTTGCTTGTAAAGCTTCATGCAAATCTTAATTGCAATCTCATCACTAACTTCGGAACCACTGCCTGAAGTAGCCTCTAAAATGAGTTTAGACTTGATATCTCTTAGGGTCGCCAAGCGAATCTTATCCTTAGCAATCATCGCCTCTTTAATGGACTTGTTTATTTTATCTGAAAAAGTGGCCATTAGTCGACATTATCATGTAAAAAGCTATTGTCACCGAGATCAGAGCCACCATCTTCATCTTCAGACAGGCCGAACCTACTTGGTTTCTCCTCGCTAGGCTTACTATTATCCAATTCAATAGATCTTCTTTTAAATGCAGGCTCTTTTTCAAAGTCAGATATACCCTCTGCTCTCTTTAATTTTGACGTATGCTCTTGTATTCTATTGACTCTTTCTTGCGCATTAATTTGAGCATTTTCGGCTGATATATGAGACGGATCAATCTCGTCAGTATGCCCGCTTTCTAGATCATGTTTTATTATTTTATTTTCTGCAAATAACTCCGTCTGTCCTTCAGTATCCAATGTTGGTTCAATTTCATCCACATTCCAAACCACACCTTCGCTTTCATTTTTTCCAGCAACATCTTCCTCTAAGTTGTAAACCACTTTTTCTTGCTCATTAACAACATCATCATTATGAGATGCTATAGTTTGTTCCTCTTGCTGTGATTTATTTATGACAAATGGTTCATCACTTTCGATTCTATTCGATGTATCCTCTTGTATTGGATTCTTTAAAGGCTGCTTGATTTCAACCATTTTCTTTTCATCCTGTAAGTCAACAACTTTCCTTGGTTCGGGTTTTTCGAGGGGCACAATCAAGTTGTCCTCAGCACCAAATCCCGTTGCAATTAATGTAATTGATAATTTATCACCTAAGGACTCATCATAACCATGACCCCAAATTACATCAGCTCCAACACCTGCCGCGTCTTCTATGAAATTTGTTATTTCGCTAATTTCATCCATCATTACCTCCTTGGCTCCGTAGGTGATATTTAGCAGAATGTATCTCGCTCCATGAATATCATTATCGTTTAACAGCGGTGAAGACAGTGCTGTCTCGACAGCTTTCATTGCTCTATTTTCGCCTTCCACTTCTGCAGAACCCATAATGGCATGACCACTATTTCGCATAACTGTATTGACGTCATTAAAATCAACATTAATGATACCTGTCTTTTTTATTACTTCAGCAATACCTTTAGCGGCCACAGACAAGATGTTATCCGCATGAGAAAATGCATTTGACAAGGTCATGTCTTTACCAAACTCTTTTAAACGATCATTACTTATAATGAGTAATGTGTCCACATTTTGACGCATTCTCTCCAAGCCCTCTTGAGCTTGTTCTAGTCTTCTTCTACCTTCAAAATTAAAAGGAACAGTTACAATACCTACGGTTAAAATTCCCATGTCCTTTGCCACCTGCGCAATAACGGGACCAGCACCTGTACCTGTTCCACCACCCATTCCTGCGGTTACAAATACCATTTTGGTGTTGTTACTGAGCAGTTCACGAATATCTTCAATGTTCTCCATAGCAGCGTTCATCCCCACTTCAGGAATCATTCCAGCTCCCCTTCCATCGGTCAAATCAACTCCCAACTGAATTTTACATGGTACTGGAGATTCAGATAATGATTGTCTATCTGTATTACATACAATAAAATCAACACCTTCGATTCCTTGATTGTACATGTGGTTTACCGCGTTACTGCCACCACCGCCAACACCGATTACCTTTATGTCTGAACTGTTTTCTTTGGGTATATCAAAATCCATAATTCTTTATTTTAAAATTCAATTCTTTTTTTCTTTACCATTTTCATCTTCATCCTCCTCTTCCTCATCCACGAAAAAGTTTTTCACACCATCCAAAACTTTTGAAAAAAACTTCCCTCGTTCCTCAGTACCCTCATCTTGTTCTTTACTATTAACAATGCGCATTTGATTTCCTTTCTCAAATCCTTTTAGAACCAAACCAATACCCGTTGAATACATTGGACTCAATAAGTCCTGATTGTTTTCATTTGCCAAATGCTCGCACGGATAACCGATTCTTGAACTCATCCCTGTTTTGAAATCAAAAAGCTGTGTCAAATGTTTCAATTTAGACCCACCACCTGTTATCACTATTCCTCCAATAATCTCATCCGCATAACCAGAATTATCTATTTGCTGCTTAACCAATAGAATAATCTCGGTCATTCTTGATTCTATAATATGTGCAAGTGTCTTAAATGTGATTTCTTTGGATTGTTGCCCTTTAAGTCCTGGAATACATACCACTTCATTTTCACTACTTTTTTTAGCAACCGCACTACCAAAATTGACTTTTAAATTTTCGGCATGACGCTCTAAAATTTTACATCCTTTTCGGATATCTTGAGTAATTACATTTCCGCCATAAGGAATCACTGCGGTATGCCTGATTATACCTTCATGAAATATAGCAACATCTGTTGTTCCCCCACCAATATCAACCAAAACGATTCCCGCTTCTTTTTCTTCCTCATTCAATACGGCATCCGCAGATGCAATGGGTTCTAAAATAACATCGTCTATCTCAAGTCCAGCTCTTTGGACGCAATTGTAAATGTTTTTAACATTACTTACCTGCCCTGTTATGATATGAAAATTGGCTTCCATTCGGCTTCCTGCCATACCTATTGGATCCTTTATTCCTAATTCACCATCCACATTATATTCTTGAGGAATTACAGTAATAATTTCTTCTCCAGGATTCATGACCAATCCATACATGTCATTTATAAACGCCTTGATGTCTTCCTTTGAAATTTCGCGTGATAGATCTGTTCTTGAGTAACTGCCTCTATTCTGCATGCTTCTGATATGCTGACCTGCAATACCCACAACTACGTGCTTTAGCACCAAATTGCCCTCTTTGACGTTTTTCTGGGTATCCTCGATGGCTTTCTCTATTGAATCTATCGTTTGTTGAATATTCCAGACAACCCCTTTTTTTACACCAAGAGACTTACTCTTGCCCATTGAAATGATTTCAATTTTTCCGTGTTCATTTTTAACGCCCACAAAACACGCAATTTTTGTCGTACCGATATCCAAACCAACCACTATTGAACGATCAACATTGGATTTGTTTTCAGTTGGCTTTTTTGCAAACGATTTGTCCTTCATATTTCAAACTAATTTCACTGTACTTACTCCACCCCTCATATGGGATAGCTTCCTTATAAAAAACCTTTAGCTTTTGAAATTTTTCCCTTACTTCCTTTTCTGAATGTGCTGTTCCAAAAACTATCTGTTGATCTCCCAGTACTGGAATCATTATGAAATCGTTGTTTTCATTTAAATAGACTTGGCCTATTAAAGATTGCAGTAAGGGGTCCTTACAAACATAATTTGAAATACGGTAGATGTCATCTAAATCACGAATACTTTTCAAGGAGTCGTTGTTGATAATTGAAACGGCTGTTTCAGAATCAAACTTATCCCCAATATCACCTGAAAAAACAAGTGTATGAGCAGTATGTAAATCAGACCTTTGCATTTTCTTTCCATCAGAGTCTAAATAGTAGGTTTCACCATGCTTATTAAAAATTCTTGCAATTGGTTTAATCAAGTAAAGATCGATGTTCCAGGTATTATTTAATCTTTTGTAAACCTGTACTTTTCGCACCTCCGGCATACTCAAAATAGTTGCCTCAATTTTATTAATATTCAATTGCTCATATATCTGCCCTTCATAAATAAGGTTGTGTGTTTTTAATCTTAATATCAATTCACTTTCTGTAAGAAAAGCATCTGGTCCATCAACGTGAATGCTCACGACTGGTGGTTTTACCACATTCCCCATTTCTACTTTATTCCCAAAAAATAAAACCAGAACAACCGCAATAAAAAGCAGTATCCAAAGCAATATTTTCATCCACAATTTCATATTGTATGCTTAATGTTTTGACTTAATATCTCTTGAAGTGGGGAAACCAACCGATCAATATCACCGGCACCAATAGTTAATACGACTCCTTCTTTAATGTCTTTCATTATTTCCAACACCTTTGTTGACTCCACTACCCTTTTATCTTTGATACTCACCTTAGAGAGCAACCATTCACTTGAAATCCCAATGATTTCATTTTCCCGTGCCGCGTATATTGGCATAAGATACAACGCATCAAATCGTGATAGCTGCTCACCAAATTCTAACCCAAAATCACGGGTTCTAGAAAATAAATGTGGCTGAAATACAGCAATCAACTTCTTGCCTGGATACATCATTTTTAATGAATCAACAAGCAATCTCAACTCTTCTGGGTGGTGCGCATAATCATCAATAAACAATAAGTCATCAGAATTAATGTGAATGTCAAAACGTCTTCTAACCCCTCTAAAAGAGGCCAAGCCTTGTCTAATCTGAGGGTAAGAAAGCCCTATCTTTTCAAGTAAAACAACACAGGCTAGAGCATTAAGAACGTTATGAATTCCGGGTATTCCCAATTCAAATTTTCGTCCGTTATATTCTTTAGAATTTACATAAAAGCACATGAATCCTGCTTCATAAGAAATATCATTCGCAGAATAATCAGCGGTTTTGGATTCGATATTATAGGTACAAGAATCTGATAGGCTATGTAACTTTATTCCTTCTTTTACTATGCACCAACCATTGGGGTCGATTTTCATGGCATATTGCTGAAAACCCTCATTAAAATGATCAGGATCACCGTAAATATCTAAGTGATCAGGGTCCATTGCGGTAATAATGCTAATAAATGGAGAAAGATGAAGAAATGAACGATCAAATTCATCTGCCTCTACAACGGTCCATTCGCTCTGCTTATTTACCAGAACATTCGAGTTGAAATTAGAAGAGATTCCACCTAGAAATGCACTGCAACCGTAATCAGACTGACTTAAAACATGAGCAAGCATGGCACTTGTGGTTGTTTTACCATGAGTACCAGCAACACATAAAGCTTTATTGAACCTCGTAATTAATCCCAAAACCTCAGATCTTTTTAGCACTTGAAAGTTTTTTTCTTGAAAATACTGTAGCTGTCGATGCTCCTTTGGAATAGCCGGGGTATAAACGACTAATGTGTCTTCAATTGACAAATGAGCTTTCGGGATTTTATCTAAATGATCTTCATAAGCTATCTGACAACCCTCTTCATTCAATATATGCGTTAATAGGGAAGAGTTCTTATCATATCCAGCGACTTTTTTCCCAAATGAATTAAAATACCTTGCAAGAGCAGACATACCTATGCCACCGATGCCAACAAAAAAGAAGTTTTTATAATCTATAATTCTTTTATTCATTGTATTAATATATTCTCCGATTCGTCAATGATATCAGAGGTCGCGTTAGGTCTTGCCAAACCCAATATGTTTTTTGATAGCCGCCCAGATAAATCTGCATCAGTAAGTAATGAGTTCACATTATTTATAAGTCCATCAGCACAATCTAAGTCTCTTACCATTAACGCCGCATCAGCATTTACTAAAGACATCGCATTTTTGGTTTGATGATCCTCCGAAACATTCGGTGAAGGAACTAGAATGACAGGCTTACCTACCAAACAGAGCTCAGAAACAGAAAGCGCACCAGCTCGAGAGACAATAACATCCGCCGAGGCATAGGCAGCATCCATTCTGGAAATAAAAGCCAATAACTTAATGTTGGGGTTTTCCTTTTCAGAAACTATTGATTTCAGTTGATCAAAATAATACTTTCCACATTGCCATATATATTGGACTTCACGATCAGCACCCTTCTGTATCATTTCAAGCATGGTATCATTCAAAGTCTTTGCTCCAAGACTACCGCCCAATATCAAAATCGTTTTTTTATTCTCAGCCAATTCAAAAATCTTTAATGCTTCTTTTTTAGAGAGCATATCATTCGAAAGATTTTTACGAACAGGGTTTCCCGTTAGCTTAATTTTTTCTTTAGGGAAGAAATTTTCAAGCCCTTCATATGCTGTACATATAAGATCTACTTTTTTGGAAAGCAAAATATTGGTTTTTCCAGGAAACGAGTTTTGTTCCTGAACTACAGAAGGCACCCTTAGCCATGTCGCCATTTTCAATGTAGGACCACTTGCATAACCACCAACACCAATAACAACTTCAGGCTTAAATTTCTTAATCACCTTTCTGGCACGAAGCAAACTAATAAGCAACATAAATGGGAGCTTAAAATTCGACAATGCCAACTTTCTTTGAAATCCCATGATGGGCAAACCTACAATATCAAAACCCGCATCAGGAACCCTTGTCATCTCCATCTTACCAATAGCCCCAACAAATAATATTTTTGCCTCAGGATTTCTTGTTTTTATTTCATTAGCAATTGCAATCGCTGGAAAAATATGTCCTCCGGTACCTCCTCCGGAAATAATAACGCTAGAAATATGTCGATTATCCAATTTCATCTTGAAATATTTTTCCTGTTTTACTTCCCTTCATACTCTTACTTGCTATTGATTGAACAATACCAATAGAGATACATGCCATTATTAAAGCCGATCCACCCATCGCCAAAAAAGGCATGTTTTGTCCTGTTACAGGAAGAAGTCCGGTACAGACAAGCATATTTATCGTTGCCTGTGAAAGCAAATGTATTCCTATACCTAAACAGACATAAGACTCAAACATACTATCTGTCTTTAAGGCTACTTTTATAATCCTAAATAAAAGAATCAAATACAAAAAAATCAATATAAAAGAAGATATAGAACCAAATTCCTCCACAAAAGAAGCGTAATAAAAATCGGCATACGCCTCCGGTAAATACTCCTTTAATTTACCATCGCCAACTCCTTGACCCAGTATGGAACCATTGAAAATGGCAAGCTCAGCATTCTCAGATTGCGCATTCTGACCAAAACTCGACGGGTCTGTCCCTGTTTTTTTTTCAATTCTGCTTTCCCATGTATCGTATCTAGGTAGCATATTTAATGCTGGAAAACTCTTATGAACCGTAATTGCCAGAAACAAAAGCACCAGTCCACCACCAATAATGCTTGTCAATTTCAACCATGGCATTTTCCCAATAAACAATAGGATAAACGATAAAACAAAAAGCATGAGGGCAGTAGATAAATTGTCTTTTAGAATAAGACCACAAATCACTATTATGGGCAATAAAAGTGGCCAAAAACCTTCTTTCCAATGGTCTAATTTACTCTCTTTTTTAACGAGCAAACGGGACAGATATAATATCAAAGCCAATTTGGCAAAATCAGAGGATTGAAAGGTTAAACCTATAAATGGAATTCGTATCCAGCGGTCTGCTCCATTGACATTCACACCAAAAATCATGGTAAAAATCAAGAGAATGATGGCAAGATAATAGGCAAATTTACTAATTTGAAAAATGTACTTAGAATCAATGCGATGTATGGTATACATGGAAAAAAAAGCAAGAATCACATACATGAAATGTTTGAACAAATAATAAAATGGTGTTCCACCCTCAATTTTCACAAGAATGGGAACAAAACTATAAACCGTAACTAATGAAAACGCAAGCATCAAAATGGAAATGATCCAAATCACCGGGTCTCCTTTAAGATATTTTAAATAGGCTCTCATGTAATTATTTAAGCTTTGAAAATAATGATGAAAAATAATTCATGGCGTATTCACTGTCTGAATCAGATGTTGTAAAAAGCAATACGCCAGGACTAAACGAATAATCCTTAAGCGCATCAAGAGACTTGGTTAAATTCGAGAAATGTTTAATGTGATTTTGATCTTTTACTATGTCTTCACATTCTCCGAATACGATATATCTCTCTAGCTTTTTTCCATCTCTATCATAGGAATTAATATAGGCACTGATTTCTGAAGTATTGCCGAGCCATACGGTTCGAAATGGAAACGATTCAATTGTTTTTTCTAAAACGGAAATATTAGGGTTGTGCCAACTAAAAGCATCCATCCCAAACAACTTTCCATGTGACTGTAATGCCGTTTCAGATGAGCCTAGCGAGGCAATTTCTTGCGCTTTAGCAATAGCAATCTTTATTTTATCGAATTCCTTTTCTATCATTACAGCATTCTTACCGCTTGCTTAAATTGATTTCCACGATCTTCGTAACTTTCAAACAAATCAAAGCTGGCACATGCCGGTGAAAGTAAAACCGAATCATCCTTTCGAGCCAAACGATAAGCATATGCAACCGCCTCGACTGCGTCTCGAGCCTCAACCAAAGTTTCTACTTTAGATTGAAATGCTTCTTTGATCTTATCATTATCTTCTCCTAGACAGATTATGGCTTTTACCTTTTCATCAACCAAACTCAATAATTCGTTATAGTCGTTTCCTTTATCAACACCACCAACAATCCAAACAGTAGGCTTCTCCATGCTTTCGAGAGCAAACCAGGTTGAATTTATATTGGTCGCTTTAGAGTCATTAATAAACTCTACACCATTAATCTTGGCAACAAATTCCAAGCGGTGTTCGACATTGACAAAATCTTCTAAGCTTTGTCTCACAATATCCTTGCGGATTTCAACAATTCTGGCGGCGATCCCGGCTGCCAAAGAGTTTTGGGTATTGTGCTTACCCTTTAAAGCTAAATCATGAATGGACATAGTAAATTGATCTTTTATATTGATTATTAATTGTTCCTTGTTTATATGGCCTCCAACCTGCTGTTCGCCGGTTAGAGAAAATGTTGCGATATTGATGTTTGGACTTTTTTTTTCCAAAGCCGATTTGATAAGAGAATCATCTGCATTGTATATCAGCCAATCGTCTTTGGTTTGGTTATTTATGATTCTAAGCTTCGAATCAACATATAAATCCATGTTGTACTCGTAGCGATCCAAATGATCCGGAGTAATGTTGAGTATAATCGAAATGTCCGCCTTAAACTCTTGCAGATCATCAAGTTGAAATGAACTTAATTCTAGGATATAATATTCGCAATCTGAAACCGCAAGCTGTCTTGCAAAACTCTTACCTATATTACCACCAAAACCCACATCATAACCGGCTTTCTGAAAAATATGGTATACCAGCATTGTCGTTGTGGTTTTACCATTGCTACCTGTAATACAGATGGTTTTAGCCTGAGAATAACGAGAGGCAAATTCTATTTCGGAAATTAAACGGATATTCGTTTTTTTAAGGTGCTGAATAACGGCTGAATCTTGTGGAATTCCAGGTGATTTAATTACCTCGTCCGCTTTTTCAATTTTATGTAGACTATGTCCATTTTCCTCGAACGAAATGGAATTTTCTTCAAGCTCTTTCTTATAATTTTCTTTTATTTTACCATAATCAGATACAAATACCTCCGCTCCCAATTTTTGGGCAAGCAGAGCAGCTCCAACACCACTTTCACCGGCGCCAATTACTGCTATATATTTGTTTTTCAAACTCATTATCTTACTTTAAGTGTTACTATAGTTACTACAGCTAGTAGCACGGCAAGAATCCAGAATCTCGCTACTATTTTTGCCTCATGTAATCCTGATTTTTGATAATGATGGTGTAGAGGAGCCATTTTAAAAATCCGCTTACCTTCCCCGAATTTTCGTTTGGTGTATTTGAAATATCCAACCTGCATAATGACTGAAATGTTTTCTATGAGAAACACGCCACACAGGACAGGAATAAGAAGTTCTTTACGAATTGAAATAGCGAATACGGCAATGATTCCCCCTATGGCAAGACTCCCTGTATCTCCCATAAAAACTTGCGCTGGATAAGAATTAAACCAGAGAAAACCAATACAAGCTCCAACAAAGGCAGAAATGAAAATAACGAGCTCCTCTGCATAAGGGATATACATGACATTTAAATATTCGGCAAAACTTGCATGAGAACTGACGTAAGCCAATATGGCAAGAGCAATTCCAACTATAGCAGATGTTCCTGTTGCCAGACCATCTAGACCATCAGTCATGTTCGCTCCGTTCGAAACGGCAATGACAATAAATATGACAATTGGAATGAAAATCAACCACCCATAAGAACCATCACCGCCAAAGAGCCACTTGTAATTGAACTCATTGTCCTTAACAAAGGGTATGGTTGTGGTCATTTCATCGGTTTCAACCCATTTGTAATTTTCACCTGAACTCAAACCAGTCTGCTCGTGAGAAACCAGTTTTTCATTTTCTTTGAGCTGATAGTCATCCGAAACGCGTTTGTGCACTACGACATCATCTGAAAAATAAAGTACGGATCCCACAATCAATCCCACACCAATTTGACCGATGATTTTAAACCTTCCCTTTAACCCTTCTTTGTTTTTCTTAAAAACCTTTATATAGTCATCTAAGAATCCTATTAAACCCAACCATACAGTAGCAATAAGCATGGTTATTACATAGACGTTTTCGAGGCGCGCAAATAAAACTGTAGGTATAAGTATTGCAGCCAAAATAATGAGACCTCCCATGGTTGGCGTTCCAGACTTTTCCAACTGACCTTCAAGACCCAAATCCCGAACAGTTTCTCCAATTTGCTGCCTTTGTAAATGTCTAATAATTCTTTTTCCAAATATGATAGAAATGATTAGCGAGGTAATTAGGGCCAAAGCAGCTCTAAATGAAATGTATCCAAATAATCCGGCCCCTGGGAAGTTGTATTTCTCTAAAAATTCAAAAATATAATACAGCATTAGTTCTCTATTTGGTTTAAAAATTCACTAGCAATTTGATAATCATCAAAATCATATCTAACTCCCTTTATTTCTTGATATTTCTCGTGCCCCTTTCCCGCCAACAATACAATATCCAAGCTACTCGCCAACTTAATAGCAAGTTTAATGGCTTCTCTACGGTCTGAAATGGAGAGGGCTATATCCCGCTCAACCTCATCAAGACCTTTTCTCATATCCTCTAAAATCAAATCAGGGTTTTCATTTCTCGGATTATCAGAAGTAAGAATGAGTTGATCGCTTAATCTAGCGGCAATAGATGCCATAATCGGTCTTTTTGATACGTCACGATCTCCACCACACCCCACAACCGTATATAATTTTGCATTTTTCTTTTTGATGCTATTTATAGTTGAAAGAACGTTTTCAAGTGCATCAGGTGTATGGGCATAATCAACAATTGCAGTGGGACCCTTTTGACCTTTCACATATTGAAATCGGCCATCTACTGAGCTTAGATTGCTTAATGCACTAAGTATTGTAAGCTTGTCCTCTCCAAGAAGAGTTGCTGTTGCGAAAACGGTCAATAGGTTATACGCATTAAACCGCCCTATTAATCTAGAATAGAATTCCTTTCCATCCATATTTAATATCAATCCAGAAATGTCATTTTCAATGATCTTAGCCTTGAAGTCTGCCGGGGTTTTTAATGCGAAATTGTATTTCTGAGCTAAAGTATTCTGCAGCATAACAGAACCATTTTTATCATCAATATTCACCAAGGCAAAAGCATCTCTCGACAGGTCATCAAAAAATTTCTTTTTTGCTTTTATGTAAGCATCAAAAGTCTTGTGATAATCAAGATGGTCATGACTAATATTTGTAAAGACCCCTCCCTTAAATTGAACTCCATGAATTCTATTCTGAACTACAGCGTGAGAACTCACCTCCATAAAACAATGGGTACAGCCCTCATTTACCATTTCATTTAATAAACTATTCAATGATACCGGATTCGGAGTTGTGTGTGTAGACTTGATTGATCTATCCCCAACTTTATTGGTCACCGTTGAAATCAAACCGCATTTATGTCCAATCGAGGAATATAGATCGTGTAACAATGTTGCCGTAGTCGTTTTACCATTTGTTCCGGTTATCCCAACCAGATCAATCTTTCTCGACGGGTGATCAAAAAATGCACTTGCCATGGCAGCGAGAGCGATTGAACCATCTTTAACCAATACAAAAGTCATATCGTCTTGAGAGTAATCACCAGGTTTTTCGAGGATCACACATCTACATCCCTGATCAATAGCGCCTTGTATATAATCATGTCCATCAACCAAAACACCCGGGATAGCAAAAAACACATCGCCACCAGTGACCAATCTAGAATCAAAATGAAGTCCTTTTACAGGCATATCACAATCCCCTTGAGTTACCTCAAAGTCAAAGCCAACTAATATGTCTTTTAATTTTTTCATTATTCTTTTAATGTGATTTGAATCAAACGACCCTTTTCAACATCTTCACCCTCCTTTACCGACTGATAAATGACCCGGCCATAACCTTTTATTTTTACTACATATCCCAAAGACTCAAGAAGAAATACCGCATCCTTAGCAGTCATTCCCTCAACATTTGGCATCAATTTCTTATCAATCTTTCTATCGGATAATTTGATTTCTGACGAGGACTTTGATGAATTAATCCAGTTTCCAGATTTATTATGTTCGTGTTCATAACCCAATTCTGAAAGAGCACTCGAAATATTTGATTTATAACCGGACTTTATTTGGGGAGACTTCTTAGAACGTTCTCCCACCTCATTAATGGCGTCATGAAATTGCAAATTAGAAGCAAACACCTTATTGGCAACAGCAGCAAAAACGGTTCCCGAAACCTTAGCGCCATATATGTTGACCTTAGGCTTATAAATCACTACAATACAAGAATACAATGGGTTGTCCGCGGGAAAATACCCGCAAAAAGAGGCTTGATACTCTGATTTATTCCTTTCTAAAAACTGACCAGATTGATCCATTATCTTGGCTGTACCCGTTTTTCCAGCAATATCAAAATTCACACTAGCGAGATCAGAACCCGTTCCACTTTTCATGACCCCCTCAAGACATTTTTTGACTTTATTAATCGTTGATTGAGAACAAATTCTTTCCTTTAAAACTACAGGGCTAAAACTTTCAACAACTTCACCTGACCGCCTTATTTCTTGAACAAATAATGGCTTCATCATCTTTCCATTATTGGCAACAGTGTTGTACAAGCTTAATGTTTGTAAAGGGACCTGTTCTACCTCGTAGCCGATAGCCATATAGGGTATAGATAAGCCAGACCAAACTTGAGTTCCTGGCCTCGAAACCAATGGCGTTTTCTCACCCATTAATTTGATTCCCAAAGGATCAGTTATGCCGAATTGCTCCAATCGATCAATAAACTTGTGAGGTTCATTTTTATACTTATCGTTGATTGTAGGAGCAATAACATTTGAGGATTTTTCAAAAGCCTTTTGTACGGTTATCTCTCCATATCCATTACCCCAATTTGAGTCATAAAGAGGCTTTGAAGACCCCTTAAAGACATTTTTTCCTGATGCGTTTACAAGATCATCTAAACGCAGTTTCCCATCTTCCAATGCTGCCATAAGTGATGCCAATTTAAATGTAGACCCTGGAGCAGTTCGGGTACCAATTGCATAATTATAGGGCTGGGTAAATGTGTTGTCAGCATGCCTTTTTAAATTAGAAATGGCTCTTATATACCCGGTTTTAACTTCCATTACAATAACACAACCGTGCGACGCATCCATATCTATAAGCTGCTTCTCAAGCTCGGAACGAACCACCTCCTGAATATCTGAATCAATTGTCAACACCAAATCAGAACCAGAAACCGCCTCTTTTTCATATTTATCCGTTTTCTTCCAACCCGTTGCCAGTTTTTGCACAACCCGCTGCCCAGAGCTACCTGCCAAAACATCATGAAATGCTCCTTCTATACCAATTGCTGTAACTTTGCCATCTTTGTTCGTATAACGCCCCATAGTACGCCCCGCAAAACCCCGCAGTTTTTTACGTATGGAAGTCTCATGATTGTCAATCAGACCTCCTTTCATCTGCCCCAGTTCAAAAATAGGAAGCTTCCGTAGCTGTTTACGCTGATCGTTCGTCACTTGCTTCTGAAGTAAAACATACTCTTTATTGTGGGCTCTTTTTGACCTAATCAGGTTTTCATATTCTCGAGGAGTTCTATCCTCAAATATTTCACTTAACCCTTCTGAAAGTTTCGATATTTCAGTGTCAAATACCTTTTGATCAACAACGGAAGGATCCATTGCAATATCATAATAGGATATGGTCGTTACCAAGGGGTTTAAATCCTTATCAAGGATATCACCATATTCCGCCTCCTCACTTATTGTTTTTTTCGGAATCCGATCATCACCAGCACCAAAAAGACTATTTCGATCTGACAACTGAATAGAAAGGGTCATCCACAAAACCAAAATCATAAGCATGACAAAGCTGAAATAGATAATATATGCCCGGTAAAAAAGAAAATCTTTATTCTTGCTCATCTAATTATTTTTTAACACGAATCACCTTGGTTGCATTCAATGATTCTTTCAGCCCTCTTTCCTTTAATCTTTCTAAAAGTTTATACCTCTTAGTTTCATCCTCTAGCTCTGTTTTTTGATCTATAAAATCAGCTGCATTCTGATTCAATTCGGTTTGATTCATTTTAATGTCATCATTTAGCTGTTTTACATAGTAGCCTTTAGCGACAAAAACCATTAATAGGAATAGTATGAAAAAGATATAAGGCAGATTATTTAGCACAAATGACTTGGTCAAAAATTCCCCATTAAGAATCTGCGTTAAGGCACTTGCTTTTTTACCTTGACCTACAGGCTTATCCGCCCCAACTGTATTCTTTTCAACTCTACCCATTTTTTTCCGCTATTCTTAATTTGGCACTCCGAGAGCGGGAGTTTTGTGACATTTCATACTCTTCTGGAATAATCGGCTTTCTATTTATTTCTGTTAACGGCTTTATAGGATTCCCATAAAAATCTTTTTCCATAACCCCTTCAAAATTCCCCTTCTTCATGAAATTTTTAACAATCCGATCTTCCAACGAATGATACGAGAGCACAACCAAGCGTCCTCCCGGATTTAATAGTTCCGATGCCTGAAGAAGAAAATACTCTAACACCTCCAACTCCTTATTAACTTCAATTCTTAAAGCTTGAAAAACCTGGGCGTAATACCGATGCTCTTTAAACTTTGGCGCCATTTTAGACAAAAGCTCTACAAACTCATGAGTTGTAGTTATTTGACTACCAACTCTTTTTTGAATGATTTCAGAAGCTAGTTTTCTGGCATTTTTGATCTCCCCATATTTCCTGAATATTCCAACCAATTCCTCCTCTTCATAATTATTGAGAATCTCCGCAGCGGTTATTGAACCCACTTTATTCATCCTCATGTCAAGAGCGGCATCCCCTCTTGTAGAAAAACCCCTTTCCTCAACATCAAATTGATGTGATGAAACACCTAGGTCAGCCAAAATCCCATCTACAGAATTGACTCCCCTCGCTTTCAACTGATTTGACAGGAATTTAAAATTGGATTGGATGAAATTGAAGTTAGGCGCATTCCAAACGTTTGCTTTTGCATCCTCATCCTGATCTAATGCATACAGAACTCCCTTTTCGCTTAGCTTTTCGAATATGGCTTTAGAATGTCCGCCACCACCAAAAGTAACATCAACGTATACCCCATCTGGATTTATATCTAAACCCACAAGGCAATCGTCTTTTAAAACGGGTATGTGATATGTATTATTCGTTTGCTCCATCCAAGTCTCCCATTACTTTATTTGCCAAATCTGCAAAGTCCGTCATGTTGTCTTCAATCATATTGAAGTACTTGGATTTATCCCAAATTTCTATTCGATCATTGTAAGCTATAAGCATAACCTCTTGACCCAAACCAATCCGCTCAGAATGTCCAGAAGGAACCAAAGCCCTTCCAGCATTATCAAGCGACACCTGTTTTGCGCCTTGATGAAACAATCGATAAAACATTCGATTTTCTGGTTTAAACAAATTCATTTTGGATAGCTTTTTACTCACCCGCTCCCATTCTGAGATTGGATAAAGTGTTAAGCAGTCTTCAAACCCCTTATTTAACATGAAATCGCGCTGGGCATTTGCAGGAAGTTGTTTGCGCAGACCCGAAGGGAACAGAAACCTGCCCTTGCTATCTAACTTAACCTCAAACTCTCCTACTAATCCTGACATAACGAAAATATGGTTAAAAATAATGGATATTTACCACTTTTTACCACCAAAAATCAAATTGTTGAAAACTTATAACGCAATTTACACCATTTTGTTTCATTAACCCAACACAAACACTATAAATACTGCCTTTATGTGATTTAAGTAAAAGTGGTAAAAAGTGGAAAACTATTTTTTTATTAACAATTAAGAATTCTATTAATTACATACTTTTGTGATGTGAAAATTGCAGGGAAGTATTGGTTTTTATTACTGTTTCTATCTTTAATTTGGGGAAGTTCATTCATCCTCATGAAAAAGGGGATGTACAGCCCTACAGGTGAAATGGTTTTTAACTCAAATCAAGTAGCAACTCTTAGGATATTACTTGCCAGCCTTGCCTTACTTCCATTCGGATACAGGGCCGTAAAACGAACAAGAATCAAAAAAGATGTTTTCTATTTTATGATAGTGTCAATTTGTGGAAACATGCTTCCTGCATTTTTATTCACTTTCGCAGAGACTGGTATTTCATCCGGTTTTGCCGGTATGTTAAATAGCACAACACCCATTTTTACCATATTTATAGGTTTTGGCTTTTTTAAAATAAAAATGACATGGACCCAAATCATCGGTTCTGTTATTGGCAGTATTGGCGTTGTCCTCTTGCTTTATTTTGGTAAGGCCGTATCGCTACAAGGGGACTGGAAGCATATAATTGCCGTTGTCCTAGCCACTCTTTGCTATGCCACAAGTTTGAGCATCATAAGATATAAGTTATCTCATTATAAGTCTATCGATATTGCCGCTATCGCATTCATCATACTACTCATCCCATCCATCATCATTTTCTTCTTAGAGCGCACGTGGATTGTGTTTGAGACAAACCAATTTGCATGGAATAATTTTATGTCCATCAGTATTTTGGGTTTAATCGGAACGGCTTTTGCCCTATTCCTTTTTAACAACATAATAAAAAACACATCAGCACTTTTCGCCAGCTCTGTGACCTACTTCATCCCTATTGTGGCAGTTATTATTGGATTCTTCTTTGGAGAACAGTTATCTGCGTATCAAATATTATCAATGTTTATAGTGCTTCTGGGAGTATTTATCGCAAATTTTTTAGGAATTAAAAATAGCCGTCATTAAATTGACAAATATTTTGACGCATTAGAATAAAACATTATCTTTGCAAACCAATTTTGGAAGTAATTTTAAAGTAAATATTGTTATGTACGCAATAGTAGAGATAGCAGGGCAGCAATTTAAAGTGCAAAAAGACCAAAAAGTTTTCGTTCATCGTTTAGACGCTGAAGCTGGTTCAAAAGTAGAATTTGATCAAGTTTTGTTGATAGATGATAAAGGAAAAGTAGATGTTGGCGCCCCAGCTGTAGACGGTGCAAAAGTAACCGCAGAAGTATTAAATCACGTGAAGGGTGATAAAGTAATCGTTTTCAAAAAGAAGCGAAGAAAAGGATACAGGAAAAAGAATGGACATCGCCAATCATTCACTGAAATAGCGATAAAAGGAATTAAAGTTAAAAAACAAGCAGCTAAGAAAGAAGCAGCAGAAAAATAAACTAAAATGGCACATAAGAAAGGAGTTGGTAGTTCGAAGAACGGTCGTGAATCTCAAAGTAAAAGATTAGGTGTTAAAATATTTGGAGGACAAGCTGCAATTGCAGGCAATATCATTGTTCGCCAGAGAGGAACTCAGCACCACCCAGGAGACAATGTAGGCATTGGTAAAGACCATACATTATTTGCATTGGAAGATGGTTTGGTAGAATTCAAAAAGAAGAAGAACAACAGATCTTTTGTGTCGGTTGTTCCTTTTGAAGCTGCGGCAGAGGCTTAACACCCTACTGAATGAATTTTAAAGGTCGACTCATGTCGGCCTTTTTTGTTTTATAATATCTTTGTAGAGATGAACCTTAACAGAAAACAGCGTTTCATATCTTCCCTAGCAGGAGGTTTGTTTTTGATGCTCTGCTTTCCTTACTCAGGAAGCATCACTCCTCTTGTCTTTATTTCACTCATTCCACTGCTGTCGATTGAATACTGCATAAATAAATCAAGCCTTTCCTCTAAGAATGTATTTTTACATGCATTTATATGCTTTTTAATTTTCAACTTGGGAACATCATATTGGATATACAACTCCAGTGCATCCGGTGGAATATTTGCCTTTATATTTAACACAACAATAATGTGTTTGGCGTTTCAATCATTTCATTTTATAAAAAAGCACCTCGGAAATCGAAAAGGGTATCTATCACTTCCTTTTGTTTGGCTTGGGTTTGAACATGTGCATAGCAATTGGGAATTTTCTCACCCTTGGCTTTCTTTAGGCAATGTTTTTTCCGTGCGAACAAACTGGATTCAATGGTATGAATACACTGGGGTTAGTGGCGGTACGCTTTGGATCATCGTTGTGAATTTACTTCTATTCCTTCTGCTTAAACGATGGATGAATAATGAAGAAACTAAAAAGATCAGAATTCTTTCAGGTATGGCTATTGCTCTACCCATAATAGTTTCCATATTGGTGAAATGGTCTTTTGAACATTCCATAGAACAAAATAAAAGGAATTTTGAAGTGGTTATGGTTCAACCCAATATAGATCCATACAATGAAAAGTTTACTGGAGGCCCTCATGCTCAGACCGAAAAATTCTTGCTTCTTGCCGATTCGAAAATTACACCAAACACCAAATTGGTGATCTTTCCTGAAACCGCCTTAAGCTTCAGTTTTTTTGAAAACGAGTTTCGGCGCCTTTCGATATACCCAAAATACATTAACGCTGTACAAAGGTGGAATTCGGATATTTTAATCGGAGCCTCAACGATGAAACGCTTTAACACCAAAAGGTCAAAGGCTTCTCGGGAAAATCCTGATGGATCCTTCACCGAGTATTATAACTCATCCTTGCTCATTGAAAAAAACTTAAAAAACAAATACATCCACAAATCTAAACTGGTCGTAGGAGTCGAAAAAATTCCATATTCCGACTACTTTCCTTTTCTTGAAGATATTGCAATAGATAATGGAGGAGCCGTGGGTTCACTCGGAGAAGAAGATACCGTTAAAATATTTAAAACTTCAAATGGAACTATCGCGCCTATCGTTTGCTATGAATCGATTTACCCAGAATTTGTTGCCGAACAATGTCGGAAAGGGGCAGAATTACTTTGCGTGATAACCAATGATGGTTGGTGGGGCGACACTCCCGGTTACAAACAACATTTCAGCTTCGCGCGTCTACGTGCCCTCGAAAACAGAAGATGGCTCGTTCGCTGTGCAAATACAGGGAAAAGTGGTGTGATATCACCCACCGGGGAAGTCATTTCAGAATCCAAATGGTGGGAAGAAGATGTGCTACTAGCAAAAACACAATTACTTAGTGAAAAAACCATATTTTCTACTTACGGAGATTTTCTGGGTAGAAGCGCGGCTTTTGTTTGGATGTTAATTTTCGTGTATTCGATTTCAAAGAAGATTCTTCCAAGTCGAAGGTAAGCTACAAATCCCCAGAATAAACGAGGTCCTTTTTCAATTCTTCTGATAACGTCACGGGCTCATTAAACAAGCCAAAAACACTTGACCCACTTCCAGACATGGAAGCATAAACTGCTCCAACTTCATAAAGCTTAGTCTTCAACTCTTTTATTACTGGATGATTCTTAAAAACACTTTCTTCAAAATCATTCTTTAAATACTTTTTCCATTGCAGACTGGGAGAAGAAAATACTTCCTCAAGTGAGGATTTGTCTTGGGAAGATGAAACATTCGAATAAGCTTCTTTTGTCGAGATATGAATCCCAGGATTTAACAAAACCAAATACTTGGGAATTGATTTCACCATTATACTAGACAAAACCTCTCCTCTACCTTCAGCCAACTGAATCCCTCCTTTTATGAAAAAAGGGCAGTCACTTCCGAGACTGGTCGACATTTCCTCCAATTCTTTTTCAGAAACTTGTAATTGAAATAACTCTACAAGCATTTTTAAAACAGTGACTGCATCGGAAGATCCTCCACCCAGCCCAGCCCCAATAGGAACTTGTTTTCTCAAGTGAATTCGCACATTGGAAATTTCATGGTGACGCTTCAAAAACAAAAATGCTTTGGTACATAAATTATCACTTCCCTTCCCGCCAACATCTATGCCTGATTGAATAAATTCATATTCGTCTGATTTGGTGATCTCAATGATATCATAAAATGGTATTTCCATCATACAGGTTTCAATTCGGTGGAAACCATCCGACCTTTTCCCCAAGACATGAAGCCCTAAATTGATTTTTGCCGGTGCAAATTCGATCATAAATACAAATATAAAAGATTGTAGAGCGTTTCTTAATTATATTTTTACAACTTTATCATATGCCCGAAAAAGAAATCAAAGAACATCAATTATTTATATCCAGCTTGCCTGTCCTATTCAAGTTATGGAAAGACAATAAAAAAACCATCTCGAAAAAAAAGATGATTTTTAAAATACTTTTTTTTACGGCAATTAGCGCTCCTTTTAGATGGCTTCAAAAAACACTATTTCAAAGTAAAATAAACGCTATAAATCTGAATGAAAAAGCTCCTGTTTTTGTAATAGGGCATTGGAGAAGTGGGACTACTCATTTGCATTACATTTTGGCCCAAGACAAAAGATTTTCGTTTCTAGAGGCCTTTCAGGCATTCTTTTTTAGGACGGCTTTTGTTTCTAGAAGGTTTATGAAGCCCCTACTTAACAAGTTAATGCCTAAAACCAGGCCACAAGACAATGTCAAAATAAATGCAAGTGCTCCAACAGAAGAGGAACACTCTCTGACCAATCTCACACACAGAAGCGGAATGCAATCGTTTTTTTTTCCACAAAACATCAGCTATTTTAATGAATACAATGTATTTGAAACCACAAAAGAAAACATCAATAAATGGAAGCTTGTCTATGATAACATGCTTAAAAGCATAACATATTTTAATGGGAAAGAAAAGCGATTACTCTTAAAAAACCCTCACAACACAGGTAGAATTAAAGTGCTTAAACAAATGTATCCTGAAGCTAAATTTATTTTTATCCATCGAAATCCTTATGAAGTATTTAATTCAACCAAACACCTCTACAACACGACCATAAAATCTCAGTTTTTACAGGACTTTAGTGAAGAAGAAGTAAACGAACGTGTAATGTATTGCTATGAAAAAACAATGCTTGCCTATCTAGAACAGAAACAGGGAATTGATGAAAAGCACTTGATTGAAATTTCATTTGAAGAATTAAGCAATAACCCTATGGAATGCATGAAAGAGATCTACACAAAATTGGATATTGGAACGTTTAGTGAAGTAAATGACAGCTTTGAAAGCTACCTAAACAAACAAAAGAACTACAAGAAAAACGCATTTAAGCCACTAGATCCAATGATCAAAAAGCAAATAAATAATAGGTGGAAATTTGCCTTTGAAGCATGGGATTATCAAATGAACTAATGTTAAATTAGGACAGTAAATCAAATGATTTTAATAGTTTTGTATTAAGAAAATTTAATCATCTTATGAGTATATACTTAGATTTTGAAGAACCTATTCAGGCGATAGAAGAACAGATTGAAAAAACCAAAGAAATTGGTGAATCAACGGATGTAGACATGTCCGATAAAATTCAGGAGCTCGAATTAAAACTAAAAAACAAGACCAAAGAGATTTTTACAAATCTCACGCCTTGGCAACGAGTACAACTTTCTAGACACCCTGAAAGACCTTATACTTTGGCATACATTAATGCCGTCACCGAAAGTAATTTCATTGAATTACATGGAGATCGAAATGTAAAAGATGATAAAGCCATGGTTGGGGGGTTCGGCCTTCTTGATGGAAGGTCAGTAATGTTTATCGGTCAGCAAAAAGGTGTCAATACAAAAATGAGGCAGTATCGCAATTTTGGTATGCCAAACCCAGAAGGATATAGAAAAGCATTGAGACTTATGAAACTGGCAGAAAAATTCAATAAGCCCGTTGTAACGTTCATCGATACGCCAGGTGCTTTTCCAGGATTAGAGGCAGAAGAAAGAGGACAAGGTGAAGCCATTGCTCGAAACATTTATGAAATGATGAGATTAAAAGTTCCTGTTATATGTATAATCATAGGAGAGGGAGCTTCTGGAGGTGCATTGGGTATAGGTGTTGGCGACAAAGTCGTCATGCTTGAAAACACATGGTACTCTGTAATTTCTCCTGAGTCATGCTCATCCATTTTGTGGCGTTCATGGGAGTTTAAAGAAAAAGCTGCTGACTCTCTCAAGCTCACTTCTAAAGACATGTCATCAAACAAACTTGTTGATGATGTGATTAAAGAACCTATTGACGGTGCACATCGCTCACCAAAACTTATTTTTGACAAGGTAAAAAAACAAATCAAAAAATATTTACAGGAATTAGATAAAATACCTTCGGAAGAACGAATTGAACAGAGAATTGAAAAGTTCAATAAAATGGGTGTCTGGAAGTAATGATTTAATATCCAAAAATGAATGATCTCCCATCTACACCCATTGAATATCTGAAAGGTGTCGGGCCCCAAAAGGCAGCTTTACTTGGTAAAGAAATGGAGATTCACAATTATGGAGACTTGCTTTTCCATTTTCCTTATAGATATGTTGATAGATCTTATTTTACAAAAATAAAAGATCTTCATTATGAGGACAGCCATGTTCAACTCAAAGGGAAAGTCGATCAAATCAAAGAAACGGGGAAAGGACGATATAAAAAGCTCTCTGCGCGATTTTATGATGACACTGGATCTGTTCAGCTCATTTGGTTTCGAGGAGTTTCTTGGATCAAATCAAGTTTAAACATCAATGAAACTTACATCATATTTGGAAAACCAAAAATCTATTCGACAAAATGGTCTATTCCTCACCCAGAAATGACTATTATTTCTCACAATGTACCTAGAACAGGTTTTTTTCCATTGTATCCCAGCACCGAAAAATTAAACTCGAAAGGTTTAAACTCAAAGGGGATTGAAAAACTCATATCATTAATTATCCCCCAAATTGGGCAATCATTTCCAGAATCGCTTTCGGAAGGAATTGTTAATGAATATCGTCTTATTTCTAAAAAAGATGCCATAAAAAAAATTCATCAACCGAATAACCAGCAAGATATTCAACAAGCTGTTTTTCGTTTGAAATTTGAAGAGCTGTTTTATTTACAACTGGAATTACTGATCAGGAAAAAATTGACCGCTATAAAGCATCGTGGCTTCGTTTTTAAAGAGGTCGGAACTCTGTTTAATACCTTTTATAAGGATAAACTGCCTTTTCAGCTTACCAATGCACAGAAGAAAGTAATTAAAGAAATTCGAAAAGATTTCCTTAGTGGTGAACACATGAATCGCTTGTTGCAAGGCGATGTTGGAAGCGGAAAAACACTTGTAGCGTTGATGACGATGTTGTTGGCCACAGACAATGGATATCAAGCTGCTATTATGGCTCCTACGGAAATTTTGGCAACACAGCATTTTGAAAGCTTGACTGAATTTCTTAGTGATTTGCCAATTCGCGTTTCTCTATTAACGGGTTCTACTAAAAAATCTCAACGAAAATTTCTGCATGAAGGATTGGAGAATGGAGAAATTCATATTTTAGTTGGAACCCACGCCCTTCTAGAAGACACCGTAAAGTTTAAAAACATTGGTTTAGTTGTCATTGATGAACAGCATCGGTTTGGTGTTGCCCAGCGTTCTAAAATGTGGGCTAAAAACACAAGTCCTCCTCATATACTAATTATGACCGCGACTCCTATACCGAGAACCTTGGCCATGACGTTTTACGGAGACCTTGAAGTATCAGTAATTGACGAATTACCACCAGGCAGAAAGGAAATCAAAACAAGTCATCGATATGAAAAACACCGATTAAAAGTTTTTGAATTTGTAAAAGCTCAAATTAAGTTGGGTCGACAAATCTATATGGTTTATCCATTAATAAAAGAATCAGAAAAACTAGACTTTCACAATTTAATGGATGGCTTTGAATCCGTGTCTCGTTCTTTTCCTCTGCCTGAATACAAGGTGAGTATTGTTCATGGACAGATGAAAAGTGAGGAAAAAGATTTTGAAATGCAGCGCTTTATCAAAGGCGAAACACAAATCATGGTTGCTACGACGGTTATTGAAGTTGGAGTAAATGTTCCGAATGCATCTGTAATGGTTATTGAAAGTGCTGAACGGTTTGGTCTATCTCAATTACACCAACTTCGTGGTCGAGTTGGTCGAGGTGCTGACCAATCGTTTTGCATACTAATGACTGCTATTGAGCTTTCAAAAGAGTCTAAAAAAAGAATGCAAACGATGGTGGATTCAAATGATGGATTTGAAATTGCAGAAGTGGATCTAAAACTACGAGGCCCTGGTGATTTAATGGGAACTCAACAAAGTGGTATTTTAGATCTTAAAATTTCAGACCTTCGTAAAGATGGTCAAATTGTTTTACTGGCCCGAGAAGCCGCAAGAAAACTCATTCAAACAGACCCGAAAATCGAACTTGACACCAACGATCGCATCAAAAAGACAATTGAGAAAATTCTTTTAAGCAAACCGGACTGGGGGAAAATCGCATAAAAAAAGGGCGCATTTGCGCCCTTTTATATCTAATAAAAAAGAATTATTTCTTTTCAGCTTCTAACGATTCCAAAGCTTGTTGTGAACCAACAATCATCTTTTGGAATTTACGAACACCTGTACCAGCTGGTATAAGATGTCCGACAATCACATTCTCTTTCAATCCAAGAAGATGATCTTCTTTTCCTGAAATAGCCGCCTCATTAAGAACTTTCGTAGTTTCTTGGAACGAAGCCGCAGAAATAAATGACTGCGTTTGTAGCGATGCTCTAGTAATCCCTTGAAGCATTGGCTTCGATGTAGCTGCTCGTGCTTCACGCGCATCTACAAGAGCTTTATCTTCTCTCTTCAATTTAGAGTTTTCATCTCTAAGCTTACGTACTGATACAAGTTGTCCTTTCTGTAATTCTTCAGAATCACCTGCTTCTTTAACCAACATCATACCAAATAAAGCATCATTCTCTTCCATGATATCTGCTTTATGAATAGATTGTCCTTCCAAGAAACGCGTATCACCTGAATCAATAATCTCAGCTTTAAGCATCATTTGACGTACAATAACTTCAAAGTGCTTATCGTTAATTTTAACACCCTGTAAGCGATATACCTCTTGGATCTCATTTACAATGTATTCCTGAACCTTAGTTGGTCCTTCGATATTCAATATGTCTCTTGGCGTTATTGCACCATCTGATAATGGTTGCCCTGCACGAACAAAGTCATTTTGCTGCACCAAGATATGCTTAGAAAGTGGAACTAAATATTTGTGATCAGCACCTACTTTAGGAGTAATGATAATTTCTCTATTTCCTCTTTTTATGTTTCCATAAGCAGCAACACCTTCAATCTCAGAAACAACAGCAGGATTGGATGGGTTTCTTGCTTCGAACAACTCCGTCACACGTGGTAAACCACCTGTAATATCTCCAGTTTTACCTGCAGTTCTAGGAATCTTAACAAGAACTTTACCTTCATCTATTTTATCTCCTTCATTCACATTAATGTGTGAATTAACCGGAATTGAGTACTCAAACAAAATATCCTTTGTTTTTGAGTCAACAACATGAATTGCTGGAGGTCTTTTTCGGTCTTTCAACTCCGTAATCACCTTTTCTGTAAATCCAGTTTGCTCATCAACTTCTTCTCGATAAGTCATTCCCTCGATAATATTTTCGAAAACAACTTCTCCTTTGAATTCAGAAATGATTAAGGCATTATATGGATCCCATTTACAGACAACATCACCCTTTTTGATTTTTGTTTTGTTTTTAACCAAAAGCTCAGAACCATAAGGAATATTGGTATTCATAATTAAAATACCTGTCTTCTCATCTGTTATTTTTAATTCTCCTGAACGACCTACAACAATGATTTTCTTATCTCCACCTTCAACTCTTTCAATCGTACGAAGCTCGTCAATTTCTAAAGAACCACTGCCTTTTGCTTTGATATCTGAAACATCTGCAATGTTAGAGGCGGTACCCCCAACGTGGAACGTACGAAGTGTAAGTTGTGTTCCAGGTTCTCCAATGGATTGAGCAGCAACAACTCCAACAGCATCTCCTCTTTGAGCGAGACGATGATTGGATAGATTACGACCATAACATTTCGAGCATACTCCTCTTCTCATTTCACAAGTAAGCACCGATCTGATTTCAACTTCATCGATATCAGCCTCTTCAATTTGTTTTGCAACATCTTCAGAGATAATTTCTCCTGCTGAAACAATCAGATTGTCTGACTCAGGCATGTAGACATCATGAACAGAAGTTCTTCCTAAAATTCTATCGAATAGAGGCTCAACAACTTCGTCATTTTTCTTCAGTGCAGTAGCAACAATACCTCGTAAAGTTCCACAATCATCTGAATTGATAACAACATCTTGAGCTACATCAACCAATCTTCTTGTCAAATAACCCGCATCGGCTGTTTTAAGGGCCGTATCGGCAAGTCCTTTACGAGCACCGTGAGTAGATATAAAGTACTCAAGGATAGAAAGACCTTCCTTAAAGTTTGACAAAATTGGATTTTCAATAATCTCTTGAACAGAAGCTCCAGATTTTTGTGGTTTCGCCATTAATCCCCTCATTCCTGAAAGCTGACGAATTTGCTCTTTCGAACCCCTCGCTCCTGAATCAAACATCATATAGATCGAATTAAATCCTTGTCTGTCTGTTTTCAATTGATCCATAAGTGTATGCGTCAATCTAGAATTGGTATGCGTCCAAATATCGATAATCTGATTATATCGCTCATTATTCGTTATAAGTCCCATGTTATAGTTAGACATAACTTCTTGAACTTCTCCTTCTGCTTTGTCAACTAAAGAAACTTTTTCCTTAGGGATAATAATATCATCCAAATTAAAGGACAAACCACCTTTAAAGGCCATTGTGTACCCTAAGCCTTTAATCTCATCCAAGAAATGAGCAGTTCTCGATGTGCCACAAATCTTTAACACTTTACCAATAATGTCTCTTAAAGCTTTTTTGGTTAAAACTTCATTTATGAAACCAACTTCTTGAGGAACATTTTCGTTGAAAAGAACTTTTCCACAAGAAGTTTCAATCAACTTCAATTCTGGCTCACCCAAGTGATTTAAATCATAAGTTTTCACCTTTATTTGAGCATGAAGATCCAATTTGTTCTCATTGTAAGCAATAATTACTTCTTCAGGAGAATAGAAAATCCCTCCTTCTCCTTTTACCACGTCATCCTTAAGTGATTTCTTGTCTTTGGTGATATAGTAAAGGCCGAGAACCATATCTTGAGATGGTACCGCAATAGGAGCTCCATTTGCTGGATTCAAAATATTATGAGAGGCCAACATAAGCATCTGTGCCTCAAGAATTGCTGCGTTTCCTAGCGGAAGGTGAACAGCCATTTGGTCACCATCAAAATCGGCGTTAAATGCAGTAGTTACTAGGGGATGTAAACGAATTGCTTTACCCTCAATAAGTTTTGGCTGAAATGCTTGAATACCCAATCTGTGAAGAGTCGGGGCTCTATTTAATAGAACCGGATGTCCTTTCAATATGTTTTCCAATATATCCCATACAACTGGTTCTTTTTTATCAACTATTTTTTTCGCTGACTTCACGGTCTTTACAATACCTCTTTCAATCATCTTACGAATGATAAAAGGCTTGTATAACTCTGCAGCCATTCCTTTAGGAAGACCACATTCATGCAATTTTAAGTTCGGTCCAACAACGATTACGGAACGTGCAGAATAATCTACCCTTTTACCTAAAAGGTTTTGTCTGAAACGTCCTTGTTTTCCTTTTAATGAATCAGATAGCGATTTTAAAGCTCTATTTGATTCTGTTTTAACAGCACTTGACTTACGAGAATTATCGAACAAAGAATCAACAGATTCTTGAAGCATCCTCTTCTCATTTCTCAAAATAACTTCAGGAGCTTTAATTTCAATCAGTCTTTTCAAACGGTTATTTCTGATAATCACCCTACGGTAAAGATCATTCAAATCCGATGTAGCAAAACGACCTCCATCAAGAGGAACCAATGGTCTTAACTCTGGTGGGATTACAGGAACAACCTTAACAATCATCCATTCAGGTCGATTATCTATTCTCGTTTTAGAATCCTTCATCGCCTCTACAACCTGTAATCTTTTTAACGCTTCATTTTTACGTTGAACTGATGTTTCATTTTCAGCCTTATCCCTTAAAGAATAAGACATCTCTTCAAGCTTTAAAGACGCCAAAAGATCATAAATTGCTTCAGCACCCATCTTAGCAATAAACTTATTTGGGTCTGAATCTTCCAAATATTGATTTTCTTTCGGAAGTGCATCAAGAATATCTAAGTATTCTTCTTCCGTTAAGAAATCCATTTTGTTCAATTCCACTTCAGGCAATTCCGTCGAAGCTCCAACTTGAATAACCACATATCTTTCATAATATATGATTTGATCAAGCTTTTTGGTTGGCAAACCTAATAGGTAACCAATTTTGTTCGGTAAAGATCTAAAGTACCATATGTGGGCAACTGGAACAACCAAAGAGATATGTCCCATTCTTTCACGTCGTACTTTTTTCTCTGTTACTTCAACTCCACAACGGTCACAAACGATTCCTTTATATCGGATTCTTTTGTATTTCCCACAGTGACATTCGTAATCCTTAACAGGGCCAAAAATTCTTTCACAAAATAAACCATCTCTTTCTGGCTTATAAGTTCGGTAATTAATGGTCTCCGGCTTCAATACCTCACCACTAGAATTCTCCAGAATAATCTCTGGCGAAGACAATGAAATAGTGATTTTATTAAAGCTACTTTGTTTTTTTGGTGTATCTCTTTTGAAAGCCATTTTATATAAATAATTCGTTTTTAATCTTTTTCTAATCCATCGTTACATTCAGACACAATCCTCTTAATTCATGCAGCAAGACATTGAATGATTCCGGTATTCCCGGCTCTCCAATATTATCTCCCTTCACAATGGCTTCATATGCCTTTGCTCGTCCGATTACATCATCTGATTTAACCGTCAAGATTTCTTGCAAGATGTTTGAAGCTCCAAAAGCCTCAAGAGCCCAAACTTCCATCTCTCCAAATCTCTGACCACCAAACTGAGCTTTACCTCCAAGTGGTTGTTGAGTAATAAGAGAGTATGGTCCAATTGATCTAGCATGCATTTTATCATCTACCATATGTGACAATTTAAGCATGTAAATGACTCCAACTGTTGCTGGCTGATGGAACCTTTCTCCAGTACCACCATCAAACAGATACGTTTTACCTGAAGTCGGAACACCCGCCTTTTCAGTCCAAGCGTTAATTTCCTCTGGAGATGCTCCGTCAAAAATTGGAGTAGAAAACTTCATACCCAACTTTTCACCTGCCCAACCAAGAACGGTTTCATAAATCTGACCAAGGTTCATCCTAGAAGGCACCCCAAGTGGGTTGAGTACAATATCTACTGGCGTACCGTCTTCTAAGAATGGCATATCTTCTTGTCGAACGATATTGGCAACAATTCCTTTGTTACCATGACGCCCCGCCATCTTATCACCAACCTTAAGCTTTCTCTTTTTGGCAACATATACTTTGGCCATTTTAATGATTCCAGCAGGAAGCTCATCTCCCACAGAGATATGGAATTTTCTACGCTTATAATTACCCAAAAGATCATTTGCCTTAATGTTGTAATTATGTATTACACGGCTGATCAACTGATTAATTTTTTCATCTGCAGTCCATTTCAAAGGATTTACAATTGAATAATCCAAAGAAGTCAATGACTTTGCAGAGAACTTCGTCCCTTTTTTAATCAATTCCTCTTTAAAGTTATTGTATACCCCTGTTGACTTCTTGTCACCGACAATTTTGATCAATTTCTCAGCAAGCTTGGCTTTTAAAGCTACCATGTCACCTTGATATTCAGTGTCAATGGTTTCTAATAAAGGTTTATCTTGAGATTTTGATTTCCTGTCTTTTACTGCTCTAGAGAAAAGTTTCTTTTGAATAACAACTCCTCTAAGTGAAGGACCAGCTTTAAGTGAAGCATCTTTTACATCACCAGCTTTATCTCCAAATATCGCTCTTAATAGCTTTTCTTCTGGAGAAGGGTCTGTTTCACCTTTAGGTGTTATTTTTCCGATTATAATATCGCCTTCTTTAATTTCAGCACCTACCCTAATCAATCCATTTTCATCTAAATCTTTCGTTGCTTCTTCACTAACATTTGGAATATCCGCTGTTAGCTCCTCCATTCCTCGTTTCGTATCTCTAACATCTAGAGAGTACTCATCGATATGTATAGAAGTGAAGATATCATCTCTAACAACCTTTTCAGAAATAACGATGGCATCCTCAAAGTTGTAACCTTTCCATGGCATAAATGCAACCTTCAGGTTTTGACCAAGAGCCAATTCTCCTTTTTGAGTAGCATAACCCTCACAAAGAACTTGACCTTTAACAACCTTATCGCCTTTTTCTACAATTGGCTTTAAGTTGATACAAGTACTTTGATTGGTTTTTTGAAACTTGATTAATGGATACTTAGTAACCTCACTTTCGAAGCTCACTAATTTATCTTCGGAATTCCAATTGTATCGAATTACGATTTCATTAGAATCTACATATTCCACAATACCTGAACCTTCAGCATTAATTAAAACACGTGAATCCTCAGCAACCAATTGTTCTATCCCTGTTCCAACGATAGGTGAATTTGGTTTCAAAAGCGGAACTGCTTGACGCTGCATATTTGATCCCATCAAAGCCCTGTTCGCATCATCATGCTCAAGGAATGGAATTGACGATGCCGCAATCGACGCAATTTGATTTGCACCAACATCCATCAAATTCAATTTAGATGGCTCTACAACTGGAAAGTCACCTTCAAATCTTGCTTTTACAACGTCTGAAAGGAAATTTCCTTTATCATCTACTTTGGCATTGGCTTGAGCAATCGTTTTTGAATCTTCTTCCTCTGCTGCCAAATAAATAGGTTCGTTTTTATATTGAACGATTCCCTTTTCTACTTTTCGGTAAGGCGTTTCAATAAATCCAAGTTTATTCACCTTGGCAAAAACACATAATGAGGAGATCAAACCAATATTTGGTCCCTCAGGGGTTTCAATAGTACACAATCTGCCGTAGTGAGTGTAGTGAACATCCCTCACCTCAAATCCTGCTCTCTCTCTTGATAATCCACCAGGTCCTAGTGCCGATAATCTTCTTTTATGTGTCACCTCAGATAATGGATTGGTTTGATCCATAAATTGAGACAATTGATTTGTTCCAAAGAACGAGTTGATTACAGATGATAATGTTTTTGCATTAATCAAGTCAATCGGTGTAAAGACTTCATTGTCTCTTACATTCATTCTCTCTCTTATGGTTCTGGCCATTCTCGCCAAACCAACTCCGAACTGAGAATATAATTGTTCTCCAACTGTTCTTACACGTCGATTTGATAAGTGATCAATATCATCAACATCTTCTTTTGAGTTGATTAACTCAATCAAATATTTAATGATCAAGATCATATCATCTTTGGTAAGTACTCTAGACGTTTCCGACTGATCAATTCCTAGCTTCTTATTCAATCTGAAACGACCAACTTCTCCTAAGTCATATCTTGTATCAGAAAAGAATAATTTCTCAAAAACTCCCTTAGCTGTATCATAATCGGGGGGATCAGCATTTCTCAATTGTCTGTAGATATGCTCAACTGCTTCTTTCTGAGAGTTTGAGATATCTTTTTGAAGTGTATTATAGATAATAGTGTAATCCGCACTATTAATGTCTTCTTTATGAAGTGTTACTGATTTCGCACCAGACTCCATAATAGCTTCCAAGTGCTCTTCAGTAATTACAAGCTCACGGTCAAAAATCACTTCGTTTCTTTCAATAGATACTACTTCTCCTGTATCTTCATCCACGAAATCTTCAATCCATGTCTTTAAAACTCTTGCAGCTAACCTTCTGCCAACAAGCTTTTTGAGATTCGTCTTATTGACTTTGATCTCATCTGCCAAACCAAATATATCTAGAACATCTTTATCAGTTTCATAACCGATGGCTCTAAACAAGGTTGTAACAGGTAATTTTTTCTTTCTGTCAATGTAAGCATACATGACATTGTTAATATCCGTTGCAAATTCTATCCAAGAACCTTTAAAAGGGATGATTCTTGCAGAATACAACTTGGTACCATTGGCATGTCGTGATTGTCCAAAGAATACACCAGGTGATCTATGCAACTGAGAAACAATAACCCGCTCTGCACCATTAACTACAAAAGAACCTTTTGGAGTCATGTATGGAATCGTACCCAAATAAACATCTTGAACAATCGTTTCAAAATCTTCATGCTCTGGATCTGTACAATACAACTTTAGTTTTGCCTTTAAAGGAACACTATAAGTCAATCCCCTTTCTATACACTCTTCTATAGAATATCTAGGTGGATCGATAAAGTAGTCCAAAAATTCTAATACAAATTGATTTCGAGTATCAGTAATTGGGAAGTTTTCTGCGAATA